>Ga0302140_10008892_pt1 | contig 12492 bp, 12 predicted proteins | sample I_Bog_E1_1_FD_202095 | JGI IMG/M metagenome (GOLD analysis project Ga0302140, IMG submission 202095) | Peat permafrost microbial communities from Stordalen Mire near Abisko, Sweden - I_Bog_E1_1 | ecosystem: Environmental > Terrestrial > Soil > Wetlands > Peat | place: Sweden: Abisko, Stordalen...
TGGGGACTGAAGTTCATAGTATATCACTTTCTTTAGTACCAGCTATTGCCAATTCCTACAAGGATTTCTTATTTTTCACGTTAACGTTCCTTACTGCTTTCCAAACAATTTCATAGTATACTCGGCTTTATTCCAATCATTTTGAGGTACATTTACATTATATCGAACTTAGTATTATCTGAATCTGGTCAACGCTTGCGGTGTTTTACCACAACTCTCGCTGGATTCAGACACTGACTCGATATCTAGCAAAAGAGGTCTCATCGCCTTATCAAGACACTTACTTGCTTCAAATTTCTCCTTGATATCCAGCTCGGTACCTAGATCTAGACCCACCATCTTCACATTCTCCAGCTAGGATTCTGTCGTTCAGCGTGCAACCTGGACACTTGCTCAGAGGTGAAGCAAGCTTGATTCCTCTGTACTCAGAGCAAGAACTAAGATTCTCAGATCTTCGGGGATGGCATTTCTCCTTGACGAGGCCAGAATGGCCACACAAGTATCTGTTTTTCTACTCTATGCACATAGCTGATTTCGATCTTGAATTTGGTGTTTATGTTTTGCGAAGCTGGAAAGTATTGGACTGATAGTTAACGGTCCAAAAAAAATTGACTCGTAAAGCTGTTGGTGATGCATGTTTGGACAGCCTAGTAATTTTATAACTCGTAAGGAGTCTGTTCGCTCATTTCCATCCCTTTTGAAAGGAAAGAAGAGTCGACAATGGGGATTGTAAGCGCGAGCGTATCCCTTGCTATTGTTTGTTTGGCACCAAGTCAAATGTTTTTCGGATACTTCTTTGTTTTCGAAATTTTCCTTTGCAACCCTTTCAATCGAGGCATTTGTTGAGGTTGTCAGGTCAAAGATTATTGAAGAAGGATTTTGATGTAGCTGGGCAAGATTCAATTCTATTTCGTATGGGCAAGCGCTCATGGCCTATGGAATCACATAGTCGTGAATAAACTGGGAAATTTCATGTTTCAATTTCTCAACGACTTGGCTAGAGCTAGCCTGGCCAGGAAGTTTGGACATGGGTCATTCGGGAATTGTGGGACATATCCTTCCCAATGGGGACAACGGTTCAAGAAGCCGCCCCAATCTTGCAGTACCAGCTGCAGGTGACTTGGACGCTCTCAGGGTGGCAGCCACAGCTGTGTTGAATGAGCAGTGTGCGGCACATATTCGATGTGATTTTCTTTGGTTTTCTTGATGGGAAGGCTGTGTTGTCTTCGCGTTTACTGAAACGCATTGGATCAGCTTAAGTATGGGAATGAGTAGTAAGTCGGTGGTTTGAATGTCTGTGACAGGTGAGGATAGAAGATTTGTCTAAATAGGCTAGAGAGACAGCTTGTTGCGTGACTATTTTTCTTCTTTCTCAAAGACTTGTTTCACTCATCTAGTGACCTCCCCGCATACCTTTCCACTAATTGACATTACTACTCTGCAGAGTTTTGAAGCGTCTAAGGATGCTTTCACGTTACGGAACAGTTGTGTTGCCTTCGAAATTGTTCGTGGCTAGAATCGGATCTCCTGGTGCTCGACTTTATTAGCTGACGTAATGAAATGTAATAGCAAAAAGTGTTTGTCCCACTACTCGCCTTATAAAGTTGGTACTCTATACCTGAATAGTTTTGGCAATATCCAGTTCAATCTTCCTTTCTATTCGTTATGTGTTCATTGCCTTAAATCATAAATCGAGATCACTTGAAATTCACCACATGAGATGTGATGTTGTGAATACATACTACTCATATTCTGTGTGATTGTTCTAGTTTGATGAATGGTGTTGCCTAAGCAATAGGTGGGTTTTCTTGTTACCAAGCTTCAAACATATCATAAGAAAAACATGGGTTGTGATCAGTAGCTTAGGGAGCTCGCTTTTATGTAACTTGATCCAAGATATTTATTCAAGCTGAGTTGAGTCTATGAAGATAACAACTTCCCCTCCATATCTAGATGAGTACCAGATTCTTCAATCATAAAAACTCACCGTCACGAGCTGATATATCCACCCGGAAGCTTTTCTTAGATGACTTGGCATCCACATCCCGGCTTATTTTCCGATTTTGTTTTCTTAACACCCTTCATACATCTCGGGCAGCCTCCAGACCGTTCAACATCGTGTTGTCCCTTCCACAGCGGACAGAGGCCGATCTCGAAGGATTTGTTCGTTGTACACCGAACCATGACTTTGGGCCCAAAGTGGCCACATCGATGAAGAGGACATTCGATCTTGCACATATGTTGGTTCTGTGGCTTGGCGTGGTTGGTTGGAAATGCGGGAAGAGGAGAATTTGAGCGGAAGGATGCAAGAGTTAATGTAAAAGGCAAGAAGAAATAATTCATGGGCTTATAAGGGGGAGAAGGCTGAGAGAGCTTTACAAATAAGTCGATGGAAACTGGAAGTAATATGAAAGACGGTGTACATAATCAATTCGTGGGAGTTGTTTGGCCATCTCAGGTCAGACTCATCGTGAAAGATGATTCATGATTTCGTTCAGATGTAAAACGTATGAATGGTCAAGTTCCTCTGACCACTCAGCAGGAGATGGGTTGAAAAGGGTTGAGAAGATGAACACGATTATTCTGAACATGGAATAGAATTTGAAAAGGGAGCTTGCTGGCGACACTTGAGAAATGGTTAATTAGGGACTAATGACGCATTCTTGAATGATATACAGATTTCATCGTAAGAGGACGCGAGGAGACTAGACCCGAGTACTTCGGTTTGTCCTAGAGTGTGCAATCAAGCCATAGTAGCGAATGGGATGGAATTTGGAGAAGTGTAGGTGGCGGTCTTGAGATGAAGTCGAACGAGAATTCGAGGCTGGAGACCTCGGCGAAGCGGGCTCTCTTCCGCAAGCAAGCCACAGCTCCAATATCAACCTTCAAACCACCACCCGCAACTAACAATACAAGATGTCGTCCTCTCTACCCCTTCAAATCGCCGAGACGATTCAAACAGCCTCCATAAAACGCAACCCTTCACCAACCCACGATGTCAATCCCTCGACCGCCGCGTCACGAAAGGAGCCGGTACAATTCTCTCATCAACCACCAGTCTCAGACTCTTCGGTGGAGAAATACGCCTATGATGAAGACGACGCAATTGATGACGACGATGAAGAGGAAATCCCATACTCTGTGCTGAAGCCTACGCCGCGGCGGCCGAGCTTTGGCCCATTGCCAGATTTGAGGTTTGAGCAAAGCTACCTTGCCAGCATCGCGGGAGCGGACAGCAGGTGGAAGGTGCTCTATATTACGGCACGAGATCAGGTATATCTTGAGGTCAAACCTGGGAGAGACCTAGCTGACTTTATAAGGTCCTATTACCACTAGTACAAGGCATGGTGTGGAGCTTGGCTCTTCACGGTTGGCGATACTGGAATCGATCAGCACAATTGAGCGGCAACACCATCGGAGCGAAGATCAGGAGATGGTGGTACAAGACCAACAATTGGAAGCTACCTGAGAGCCTTAAGAATATTGGAGTTGATAAGAAGCTGGCGGCGGACGTGGGAGATGTAAGTAGACTCTGGATGTTGAGTTTTAGCTGGCGGTTGGGAAGTGTAGAACCTTGGAGCTTTTGCTGATGTTATGGTATTAGTACTATCAAAATCAAAGCTCTAGCGATTAGAATATTCTGCTGCTTTTGAGACGATTGGGTGGCGTTAAGGACTATGGGATTGATAGAGTTACGAACGCCCATGAAACGAGAAGTGTTCCCTGGATGAGCATGTACAAAATGTATACACAGAGCTGAATGTACATATTCTTCCAGCCATATTGCAAGGTGTCAGATCTGGCCCGTTTATTTGTCATTTCACACTTCACATGGAATGGAAATGGTTGGTTCGTTCGTGAAGCTACGTCTCTATTCCGAGACTTAGTATGTAGTCTTTGACCGCATGATTTCTAAAGCACATGTGTGCCAACATGCAGCCCAAATGCCCCCTTAGTACGCCATTCTAAAAAATCCCCTTTTACAATAGTGCCGCCTGCCTGTTTAGATATCCCTCATTCAACGCAAAGACACCCAATAATAAGCTACTCAATCTCCCCCCATACCAACATCAACGGAGGGAGGGAAGGCAGGCAGCTTTTCCGGACTGCCACGGAAAGCAAGAGGAGATAATGGAGATGCTTGAGCTTGGTGAGCTGGAGACTTCGGTGGCACGCTCGTAGGCTTCGTTGAAGTGTTTGTCATATCTGCTGGTCGTGCGTTCTCTTTAGTATCAGTGGCAGTCGGGATGGCTCCGCTCGCGACAGCACTTGAGGTGCTGGTAGATGCATTCTCATTACTCGCAGTGGCCGGAAACAAAGCGCTGGACTTTGTAGTGTCTCTCTCTGGCGTCAGTTGCAGTTTCGCGGCTGTGTTTTTCTCAGGCGTTGGTGTCTTGACCTGGAGCTTAATGATCAGCTTTTTCTTTTCGCCGGCATCATCCAGGCTCTCGTCCTTGTCGGTCAAGTCATCCGGATCGTCAACATCGCTTTCAAGGGAGACATGGTCGTCCTCTTCGTCATCGCCATAGTCTTGCTCACTCGCGTCGCCTTCATCATCGCTTGTCATCTCGTCGACGTCGTTATAACCTTCGATATGACGGCCTCCCTTTGCTGTCCATCCATTGGTAGCCGCAGCAGCCGCCGCTCGTCTGGGTCTTCCGCCAGATCCATCGCCTTCAGGCTCTTCGCTAGTCCCATCTAAGCCTCCAGCAGAGCCAGCTTGCGCATGAGTTTCACTCAAAATAGTCTCTCCGTAGGCGCCTCCATGACGGGACTTTACTTGACGACCGCTTTGGGTGATGGTAGGTCCCGTGTTCTCAGCAGGAGTGTGTGTACCAGTATTACGTGTGGATCGTCGAGTAGTTGTAGAGTCGGAATAAATATCGTCCTCCTCATCTGAATAAGTGTACTTCATGCGCTTGCCTCGAGTACGACCTTCATACATAGAGTAGTTAGGTTCTGGACGCTTGAACTGATTCTTCCGTACTTGTCGATATTCGCGGCGCTTTCGTTTCTGAAGAGAAAGTTAGTTTGGAAGATCAGTGGGGTGGGACAGCAAACATACCTCCTCAGTGGACTCGAATCGGGGAATAGCCACTTGGATCTTCTGGCTGAGAAGGCGAGCTTTCTGGCCGCCATCCTCCTTGTATAACTTGTCTGCAAGGGTTTTCAATTCGTCGATATCACTCGCGACGCTCCACCAGGTTCGCTTTAAAGCAGTGTGGTTACTCTCCCGATATATCCTGAAGTGTGTATCATCCAGGCCTTCGATAAGATAGTATCGACGTTTATCACCATCTGAGCCCCATGGTTGAACCGAAAGTGGTTGATTGAGATCGTCTTCGTGGCGGCTCTGCTTGTAGGAGGCTTGGATTATGCCCTTGACGGTATCGGAGGAGGAAAGGGACCACAAGATCAGCGTTCGCAGGAGAGTGAGCTATAATGGTGTCAGTCGATGCAAACCAGGGGTTGTCCATGCTGAAAGGCATAATATGGCTCTCTTACCCGTTGAGTAGGTGTCATTGTGGTGAAGGTTGCACCCCCCGAAAGCGGATTCTTGCTCTCCCAGTCCTTGGCCCATTGCGACTTGTGACCTTGTACCGCTTCTTCCAGTGCTCGATTATAGTGTCCCGCCCTATATAGACGAACAGGTCAGTATTTTGCTTTGAGAGACAAATGGGAGCAAAATAGCGGCGCAAGGGTGAACTCACTTGACGTCCTGCTTTCTATTCAGGAGCAATCCAAGCAATGCGCACAGAAAATGCTCTGCTCCCTCTCCAGGGACGGTGTCTACTATATCTCGCTCGAGTTCTTGAGGTCCGAAATTATAGAGGGACTTTGGGAAGGCTTCGGTGAATCTGGAGCGAAACATGACGATGAACTGCGCAGGAGACCGTTAGCACTCATTGCATCACCAAACCACGCGTTTTGGACGTGTAAAGCCATCGAGAACGCGACGATAGGGTTATACACTTACAGCAATATCAGGATTGTCTGCCAGGACGTACTCATGAGGAGGAGAAGGTTCGCGCTTTGGTCGTGGCGGCGAAGCCTCTTTAGCCTTCGATGCGGCGGGAGGGGGAGCTTTCGAAAAGAACTTCAATATGCCGTCTTTCTTGGTTAATTGAAGAGTATTATCATCGTCCGAAGGGACGGAAGATAGCTCCGAAGACTCGTCAGAGCTCATCTTGATGTTGGTGGTGGGTGACGCTGGGGGTGGTTGTAGTGGTTGAGAAAAGAGGAAGCTGGAAGCTGGAGCTTCGGCGTAATGAAAGCAGGAACCATAGAACTTTATTGGGGCTAGGCTGACGGCGGCGTTCACCAACGAACAATAGCAAATGAATTCTAAGCTGTTCTTAATTGTTCTATTCTAAATACCTATTGTACTAATGCACAGTTCCATCTCGATCAATCCACAATATTCAAAGACTTTCCAACCTTTGAGCATTCTGTTTCAAGTGTTTCCCAACTTCATTCGGCCGCTTTCCAATCTTGATATAAAGTTACCCTCGTGCGATCATTCGGCCCCCAAACAGTTCCACATTCGCCTGTCTCCATCGACTTTATCGAACTGTAGTGAAGGATACATGAGCGCCAGTTGCTCGTAAAAACCCTGCCGCGTTGTTGTAATCCGTTTTAGTGGATGATATCTGATGTTCTTGGTGTCGGATATGTCTGGTATAAGAATGATGGGGGAGGCTACCAAGTGCCGGCCAAGGGACCTTGACTGCCCAACACAAGCAGACTCGCTTGGCACGCATCATATCGCACATCATCCGACGAGTCTTTTTGAGACTTTTGATAGTGTCAAAATGATCTCGCTTTCCGCCAAGGCATTGCTGTAGAGTGATCGGCCATAATGTTTTGACAACCACCATATACGCCAAACTTGCACAATAAGGAGGGGAAATGATGCAAGGGGGATAAGGGAATGCAATGTAGATATTGTCGAAACAGCCTGGCCGATAGGTTGGGTGGGGACGAGCTCATCTGTCAACCCGCATCCGAGAAAAAGCTCGAGGCTCTGAGACCTCCCACTTCTCGACGCGACCGCACAACGCTATCACGTCGCACACGCTGATGGATCCGCTTCAAAATCACGACAACTCTGATGCGCTTGATGTATAACAATGCACTTCTCCATAAAAACGAAAAAAATCACCTGTCCATGCCCCAGCTGAGGGAAGAGAGAGAACATGGCCACAATGCCCAGACCGAACCTTGATAGTGAAAGGGGCATACTAGATAACATAATACTTGAAAAATGCCCGCTTGTGCAAGGAGGACATGAAGCAGAGAAGGGTAGAATCACTGCACACTTAATATCACTTGATATCTGATGAATGCAACGCCTGCCTCGAAATAGAACAGAGAATCTGACAGTTAGGCACCGTAATACCTTGGAAAGATTGGACAAATGTAGAAGCGTTTCATTTCTTTGTGAAGGGCGCGCTGTTGGGCGGTGAAATTGGCCAGTTGACGAGAATTGACGTTTGAACCCAGATTTCACGCTAAGCGTATGGTCATGTGACGCAGGCTCGCTTGACAGTGCTCCGCACCACGGTAATTTTTATCTCGAATTTCAACACCAACACCACCACCTCTTGACAATCGGCGACCACGACGTCAAGAGAAAGCAAAAATGGGTCGCGTTATTCGCAATCAGCGGTATGTGTTTCTTCCTCCATGCGTTTGGTAGATGTTCCACTGGCCCTTCTCCGAATCTCGACAACGCCTCGTCATTTTCGAGAACTATCTTCCGCCCTCCGTTTTCTACTCCCATTCATAGCTAATGAGTTTCAACCCACCAGGAAAGGTCGAGGTTCGATCTTCACCGCAAACACTCGCCTGAACAAGGCTCCGGCGGCGTTCAGAAACCTGGATTATGCTGAAGCTCACGGTAGAAAAGCCCGAACTCTTTGCTTTGACGACATATCTGATACTCTGGCTTAGGATACATTCGCGGTGTGATCAAGGAAATCATCCATGGTGAGAAACCAAAACTCTGCTTTTTGTTGTTGTCGGAGACTGATTATTTTCTCGTACAGACCCCGGCCGAGGAGCTCCCCTTGCGAAGGTTCAATTCCGCGATCCCTACCGATTCAAGCTCAGATTGGAGACGTTCATCGCAAATGAGGGCATGTACACTGGTCAATTCATCTACGCAGGAAAGAATGCTGCCCTGACGGTCGGCAATGTCCTGCCCCTTGGATCTGTCCCCGAAGGAACTGTTGTCTCGAACGTTGAGGAGAAGCCTGGAGACCGTGGTGCTCTGGGACGCACATCCGGCAACTATGTTACGGTCATTGGTCACAACCCAGACGAAGGCAAGACTCGTGTCAAGCTTCCATCCGGCGCCAAGAAGGTCATCAAGAGCAGTGCGCGTGGAATGATTGGCATTGTTGCTGGAGGTGGACGAACTGACAAGCCGCTGTTGAGTACGTTCAAATGTCCGGAGTTGGGGGTATATTGAGTTGCATTTGCTGATTGGATTAACAGAGGCGTCCCGTGCTAAGCATAAGTTCGCTGTCAAGCGCAACTCCTGGCCAAAGACTCGTGGTGTTGCTATGAACCCTGTCGACCATCCTCACGGAGTATGTGCTCACAATGCCATTTTGAAGTACAAGGTACTAATAGAGAATAGGGTGGTAACCATCAACATATTGGTAAGGCATCTACTATCTCGAGATATGCTGCACAAGGTCAAAAGGCTGGTCTCATTGCTGCTCGGAGAACTGGTCTGCTGCGTGGTACTCAAAAGGTCAAGGATTAGATGGCTTGATGTTGGGGTTTCTCATTGTATTGGGCTTGCTAGCTTCGCACGCATTCATGTGCCTTCGGACGGACGGGAGCATTGCGAGAATGAATACAAAACATGACACAATGACCATACCTCCATTTAGTGTGGCTAAATATCATATGTGAAGTAGCGTAAGTAGTAAAATACCCAAAAAGTGAGATATAACCAACGTGAGGTGAAAAGTCCAGTTCAGATTTACTGCGCCATCTTACTTAGGAAACTCTTTTTTCAGCAAAAGGTACCTGGAATATCCCAGGAGTGAGACAAACATTGTTGTGAAATGTCTCTGGTTGAGAGCTGTTCCACGGCGCTTGGTTGCCCCTCATTTGAAAACCCCACCAAGACGTCTTCTCACCGACCCCACCACCAGAAAACACATCCTCTTCTGCCACTCTTCATCAGTACCAAAGACAGCCAAAATGTCGCCCACGAAAGAGTATGCTCTCCTGTGCCTGGAAAATCCTTTGCTTGGTATGTCTTCTGGTCAATTGATACACTTTTGAGTGTTTTGAAAGTGCCACGATTTAATTCCTCGTCGATGCTTTATGGATCTCAATATATGCTAACAACTTATTGCTCAGATATCCAAGCCCAAGGGGACGTCGCCCTCCTCGAGAAGTACGGACTAAAGCCTAATGATGCGATTCTCGCAGAAGAGAAGCATCTCGGACTCTACGAAGACCTCCTAAACAACTATTCTGCAAAGCTTATCGCTGGAGGTGGTGCACAAAATACAGCTCGCGGCGCTCAATACCTCTTGCCTCCCAACAGCGTTGTCTACCTCGGCGGTGTTGGCGACGATAAATACGCAGCCATCCTCCACGATGCAGTCAAGACTGCTGGCCTTCGAGTAGAATATCGTGTTGATCCTAAGCAGCCCACTGGCCGCTGCGGAGTTATCATCACCGACCACAACAGATCCATGTGCACTGATCTTGGCGCTGCAAATCATTATGACCTCGACCACTTGAAGTCGCCTGAAGTGTGGAAGCTGGTTGAGAATGCCTCGTTCTACTTCGTCGGTGGTTATCATTTGACTGTATGCCCGCCTGCGATCATGGCCCTCGCTGAAGAAGCAGCAAAGACCAACAAGGTCTTCGTCTTCTCTCTCTCTGCACCATTCATCCCTCAATTCTTCAAGGACCCGCTCGATGCTACTGCTCCCTACTGGGACTACGTTATTGGAAACGAAACTGAAGCGCTGTCTTATGCTGAGAGCCATGGGCTAGAGACAAAGGATATCAAGGAAATTGCCAAGCATCTGGCTGAACTGCCTAAGAAGAATGAAAAGAGACCTAGAGTCGCCATCATCACTCAAGGAACTGATCCCACGATTGTTGCTGAAGCTGGGAAGGAAGTTGTAGAGTATGAGGTCCACGCTATTGACAACAAGTTGATCAACGACACTACAGGAGCTGGAGATGCATTCGCTGCTGGTTTCACTGCTGGGTTGGTTGCTGGTGAGAGTCTCGCTCAATGCGTCGACCAAGGACAATGGTTGGCAAAGCTAAGCATTCAGGAGTTGGGTCCTTCGTAAGTCTTCACTTCTCATTAAGATCACAACCACTTCACAAGACGCAAGATTTTTACGAATTTTGCATTTGGTTATGTACAGAGTCGTTCCAGTTCCACGGAAGAACAACTCAAAGTTCGAGGACCCGTTGCCTTAAAGACAGACTAACTAACCACGCTTCTCACGTTGTAGATTCCCATTCCCCAAGCAGACCTATACGCCGCAGGGCAAGTAAGTGTCTGGTTGTATTGTACCATCGAGATTTTAGACGGCGTTCAGAGGGGAAAAAGTTTCAACAACGGGAAGCGTCTAAAATCAGACGATTTGGTTGCCGCATATGAAGAGACCTATAATGATCCTCCACGATCACGCATAGAGCATAGCTTTAGAGACCCCCAAAAAAGTCGTTCAAGTTTCATGCATATTTATGCTTTGCCCCGTGACGTGCAGTGCTGGTGAAGATGATTCATGATGATCTGCCAGCAACCTGGAGCAAGTATTCGATGGTCGAGATGAAGTCTGACACAGATGGTCGATAATAAGTGTGTTTCATGCTGAGATGCTTACTTGGTACAAAAGACAACTTGAGTGAATCTCTCAAGCACCTTGTCCGCCAGGTGGTGTTTGGACATAACCCCCCGAAGCTGGTTGGCTGCCATCATAAATGGAGCTTTGCAGCATGGTGGTCTTGTCGAAGTCACTAGCACCAGAATAGACCGTTGAATCGTTGCCATTGGCATGAGGAAGCCCGCCACGCCAAGCCCCAACACCAGCAGGATATTGGACTTGCGGCGTGTTGTTCGCATAGATGCTGCTTGATTCGGAGAAGGCAGAAGATGGCATTGTCATGAATTGTTGTGCAAGCGACTCCTGCAGGGTTTGGTTGACAGGTTGAGAGGTTTGGCTGGACACCGGTCTCGATGCTTTTCTTCCCCATGAACCGCTCGTGGTCGGACGGTAGCCAGTAGCCTCATCGAGATCGATTGCTGCCTGAAGACGTTGCTCGGGCGTAGCAAGCGAGAGAGGCGAGGATTGCCGTGCAATCATCAGCCGGTTCGGGCTTAGAGGCTGAAGCTCATTTGGTTGCGGTGTGAAAGCTGACTTGTAGAAACCAGGCAAACTCGGTAGCATCTTGGGAGTGCCATTGAAGCGGGGTTCGAAACTGCCCGAGCCCATGGGTGCAAAGACCTCATTCGCAGTGGCGCTATGCATACCGTATGATGTCTCATTGCTGGTAGTATTTCTGCTAGATGTTGGTTCGAGGAGACTGTCAACCATCCGGTGCATATCGGTATCCATGCTTTGATGAGAGTCGGAGGCTGCGACACTATCATCACCAGTTTCGGCAATCCCATTCGTCGCTACGTGCCCACCATAGCCATTGGTTCGGATTGGACTCGTGTAGGACGATGCTGAGTCTTGAACACGATTCTCCATGCTGTATTCATCGATGGGTCGACTCGGGCTTGCGTAGGAACGAATTGAACTCTGAAGACGTGCGGGACTGGCCATCGATAGGCCCTCTTCGACGAAGGTGAAAGCGGCTGTGCCGGTATCACTGCTCAAGGCGAGAGGAATCTCCTTCTTGAGCTGCAGGCTGAGACCGCAAAGGAGGATGTTCAGGACACGAGCTTGCATCTCCACATGTGGAAGATCTCTCTTGACACCAAGATCAGTGATACGAGGTTTCAGCTCTCCTTTATCGTCCACATATAGGTTGCACTCATCTCCGAGGGAGGGATTTCGCAGTGGTAGAAAGCCAACAGTCGACTCGTCCTCCTCCAAGAGATAACTGACTGAACTCAGCTCGTCGACGGGAAAGTAGTTTGCAAGCCTAGTGAGAACATCGGCATACATCATCCACATTTCCTTTGCATGGACGTGAATTGAGGCGGTACCGACAGATGTCAAGATCAGGCCAGCTCCAGATGCAAGCCAGACACTGTATTGGCGTAGCGCCGGAAAGACTCTCGCTGCGACAGCTGTGATCCTCTCATTTGGTCTATCAGATCGCGCACCTCCTTCGCCAGTTGGAAGTTCCTCGCCGCTGGCTGTATCCTCAAGCTCTGGCGACAAGACCTGAAGCAGCACAAACATCATCCGAACGTTGAAGGCAAGGCAGAAGAGGTAGGACTTGATAATCTCGGGCTTGGCTCCATCACCTTGTTCTGTTTCTTTG
>Ga0302140_10008893_pt1 | contig 12491 bp, 9 predicted proteins | sample I_Bog_E1_1_FD_202095 | JGI IMG/M metagenome (GOLD analysis project Ga0302140, IMG submission 202095) | Peat permafrost microbial communities from Stordalen Mire near Abisko, Sweden - I_Bog_E1_1 | ecosystem: Environmental > Terrestrial > Soil > Wetlands > Peat | place: Sweden: Abisko, Stordalen...
GGCGCGCCGCCCGCCACTCAGGGCAACAATTTCTCCAACTATGACAGCGCCGCGCAGCGCGAAGACGTCCTCACCTATCTGCAATATGACTGGAACCTGGCGGAGGACATGACCTGGTCCAACCAGCTCTATTTCCACCATGACACCGGCCGGGGCATTGTCGCCGGACCGGTCAACCAGGCCGGGTTGCCGGGCCTGTTCTCGATCTATTATCCGCAACTGGTGGTGGGCGGCTCAACCAGCAGCGCCGGCACGGTGGCGAATATCGTCAATGTGTTCGGCGGCACCGGTTACGAAGTGCGCACCACCGAATACCGCATCAACCGGGGCGGCGAGCGCTCGACCTTCAACTGGCAGCTTGGCGATCACGCCATCGAGGCGGGCGCCTGGTTCGAGTATAACGCTTCGTCCACGGCGCGGCGCTGGTATCCTTTTTCGGCGACGAACACGGACTTGACGCCCTATGAGGTGCCGACCGGCCCCAACTTCACCCAATATTATGTGGCGCTGAAGACCGACGATCTGCAACTGCATGTGCAGGACCAGTGGCAGATCACGCCCGACCTGCTGTTGCAGGCGGGCGACAAGGCCAGCCTGCAGCGGGCGGGCAACCATGTCGTGACGCAGCAGCAGAATGTCCTGGCGGGCAATCCCTATGGTCTGGCCGCCACCAATCCGCCGGTGCAATTCCCCACTGGCTCGATCACCACCAATGACTGGTTTCTGCCGCAATTGGGCGCTACCTGGAGCGTGACGGACAACGAGCAAATCTTTGTCAATATTCAGCGCAACCTGCGCCAATTAGTGCCCTATGCCGCCGGCGGCAATTTCTATGGCGCCTCGCCCTGGAGTCTGGGCAGCCAGGCCGCCTTCGACACCTTCAAGGCTTCGGCCCATCCGGAAAGCTCATGGACATATGAAGCCGGCCTGCGCAGCCACCATGATGTGGAGATCGGGCCTCTCACTTCGGTGCAGGGCCAGATCAATTATTACCATGTGAATTTCTCCAACCGGCTGTTCAATGTCGCAGCCGCGAACTTCATCAACCCCAACCCTACGGTGCTGGTGAATGTCGGCGGCGTGACCACCGACGGCGCGGATATGGCCGCGACCCTGAATTTCGGCGAGCATTTCCACCTCTATGACGCGGTGTCCTATAATAGCTCGACCTATAATTCGAATTATTCCACCGCCACCGGCACCAACGGGACAACCGGAATCACGGTCGTGCCCATTGCCGGCAAGCAGGTGCCGCTGGTGCCGGACTGGCTGGAGAAATTCATCGCCAGCACCAATTACGGCCCCTTCGAAGCCCAGGTGAGCGGTGATTATATCGGCCGGCGCTTCGCCACCTATCTCAATGACCTATCTGTCGCCCCGACCTTCGTGGTAGGGCTGGAAGCCAGCTACGAATTCGAGGTTGCGGAAGACGGCGTCTTCAAGAAGCTGAAACTCAGTGGCAATATCACCAACCTGACCAACAATACCGGGATTTCCACGGCCAGCGTGACCAGCGCCTCCGGCGGCTATCAGGCCTATGCCCTGCCGCCGCGGATGTGGTTCGTGACGGTGGAAGCGGGCCTGTAGCGGCCCGCCAACACAAGCTGGGGATGAAGTTGGTCCGGCCAAGCAAGCTATATCTGACGAGTCGCTCTCAAAGGAAAAGCCCGCAGGCACTCCATGGCCGCTCGCCAAGCGGCGAAGAATGCTTCGACTTCAAGAAAGTTCGAACAATGTCCTGGATTTCCCTTCTTGGCGCAGCCGCCGCAACAAGCTCGACGGTCTCGTACCTGCCCCAAGTAGTCCGAACCTGGCGCACGCGATCTACCACCCACATTTCAGTCGACATGTTTTCAGTGACACGGAGGCGCCATCGTTAGAAATCTTCCCAGCCAGACTGACAGATTGATGAGCGGCAGTTCGCGTCGGGCCCGTCGCTCACTTTATCACTTGTAACCGCCCTTCTCGTGGGCCTGCGCCCTGCTAGCTTCAGCAGCAACATGATGTGCATGGTGTCCGTGGCAAAATACGGTTTGCCCAGGCGCTGCGCTGCCATGATCCTCATCCTCCCAATGCTTGCAGCTTCACGATGATGGCGCGCAATCTTTTCGTGGTTCTCGGTTTCACGATTACGATGATTGCTGGCGGGTGCGACATGGGCATCTCCATGAAGCGTCACGCCTTGATGGGCTGCGGTTTAAGAATGAGCCCGTTTACAAAACAAATGTGTCAGGGGCCACACTTTGCCCACACTTCATCCATCTGCGGCGCAACACTAGTCAGCAGTCACGTTACCGTCACACCATACCGCTTTAGTTCGCTGCGAATTTGCAAAAGGCGGAACCAAAAATGGCCGATATTGCCGCAGTATCAACTGAAGCCTATCATGGGCGTGGCGCGCCGCATCTGGACCATAGGCCCAGCAAGGTTACAGCCATTGTATTCTTCTGCCTGCTGGCGCTGGGACTGGGTTACGGCCTGCACGGGCTGACAGATGACATCCAGAGCGCGCATGAGCCGCTAGCAATCGGCGTGTTCCTGCTGCTGGGCTTGGCGCTTTTGATTGCGCTGGGATTTGAATTCGTCAACGGATTCCATGACACCGCCAATGCGGTGGCGACCGTCATTTACACCCACTCGATGCAGCCGGTGGTGGCAGTCGTCTGGTCGGGCTGCTGGAATCTGCTGGGCGTGCTGGTTTCCACTGGCGCCGTCGCCTACAGCGTCATCACCCTTCTGCCGGTCGAACTGATCCTGCAGGTGGGAAGCGGCGCGGGTTACGCCATGATCTTCGCACTGCTGATCGCTGCGATTGTTTGGAACCTTTCCACCTGGGCGCTTGGTATTCCCAATTCCTCCTCGCATGCCCTAATCGGCTCGATCATGGGCGTGGGCCTTGCCAACCAGCTGATGGCCCCAGGCGGCCAGGCGACTTCTGGCGTGGACTGGAGCCAGGCCGCCAGCGTGTTCAGCGCGTTGTTCTGGAGCCCGCTGATGGGCTTTGTGCTTTCTGCGGCCCTGCTGCTGATCATGAAAACGTTGATCAAAGTGCCCAAGTTGTACGAAGCGCCCAAGGACCAACACCCGCCGCCGGTGTGGATCCGCGCTCTATTGATCCTTACCTGCACGGGCGTTTCCTTCGCTCATGGCGGCAATGATGGCCAGAAGGGCATGGGCCTAATCATGCTGATTTTGATCGGCGCTGCGCCCACTGCCTATGCGCTGAATCGCACCATGCCGGACTCTGCCTCTCACGCTTTCATCAGCGCTGCCCAGTCGGCTTCCCAAGTGTTCGCCACCCATGCCGGCAATGTGCCGTTGCCCTCGCTGGACAAGGCGCGTGATGTGGTAGGCACGGCACTACGCGAAAAGAAGCTAAATGATCCGCAAGTCTTTGCCGGCCTTTCCGCTCTCTCCGCCAACATTGCCACCAATGTGAAGAATTATGGCGCCCTGTCGCATATTCCCGCGGCGGCGACCCCCAACCTGCGCAACGACATGTATCTGAGCGGCGACGCGGTGCGGCTGTTGCCAGGGGAAGGCGCCAAATACAGCCCCCCCGAGATCAAGGCGCTGAAAGCCTATAGCGACGGACTTACCACCGGCACGCGGTTTATCCCGCTCTGGGTGAAGATCTGCGTCGCCATCGCGCTGGGCCTGGGTACCATGGTGGGCTGGAAACGCATCGTTGTGACCGTTGGCGAGAAGATCGGCAAAACCCATCTAACCTATGCGCAGGGCGCCTCGGCCGAAATGGTCGCGGCCGCCACCATCTTGGGTGCTCAGTATATCGGCCTACCGGTCTCCACCACGCACATCCTGTCCAGCGGAGTGGCCGGCACCATGGCCGCCAACGGTTCCGGCCTGCAATGGAGCACGGTGCGCTCCATCGCGCTGGCCTGGGTCATCACCTTACCCGCAGCGATGTTACTGGCGGGCGTGCTCTACTTCTTGCTGCGGATGGCGATCGGCTAAGACATTTTTGCGGGTAATGCCGAATAATAAGCCGGTAGCTCGCAGGAGTGGACAATGAAACGCGACCGAAGCAACACGTCATCCATAGGATACTCCGATGGACCAGCGCTGGCGTTCCGCCGGACGACACCGCAACAATTTTGATGTTTTTGTGACACTGCAATATCGCGCAATTGGGGCGCTCCCATAGCGGAAGGCATAATCCCAAGTTTAAGGGTCTTGGCGGGCGGGCTTGGTGAACCCATTATGCTTTGGTAAGATACCCGTGAGGCCCCGTTGGGGGCCACCGTTATCATTTGCGAGCTTTCATTGACGTTTGAAAAAGGCCCGTTGGAATCATTGTGCAACAATAAGCAGGGGGTTGCTTTGTCTGCCCGGATTGACTTCGCGTTGCGCAATGAGATTTCAGAGGTGGCCCGCGTCCTCGACGCCCTGGAAATTTTTTCGGGGGAGAATGATATCCCTTCAAAGAAGGCTTTCCAACTACAACTTGTCATGGATGAGTTGATCACCAACATAGTTTCTTATGGATTTGATGAACAGGTTCACAGCGACATTCGTCTGTCTGTTAGAGTCGAAAATGGCGCTATCATTGGCGAGCTTGCGGATAACGGAATTCGGTTCGATCCTACTGAACGCAAAATTCCTGAATTCTCCTCAAGCCTCGAGGAGCGGCAAATTGGCGGGATCGGCCTCAAATTTGTGCACGTTTATACCGACGAGCTTGCTTACGAGTACGACGGGACTTTTAATCGGTTGCGCTTGAAGATGAATTTGGCCGACCATGCGTGACAAGGTGGGTTGAGGCCTTATTAAACTTAACCATTTTTTGTGATACGTTCTGTGGCATCCGTTAGACGCTGCATCAGCATCGGAATAGTGAAAGAGAGAAGGGTGGATTCGATGGACGATTCTCAATTCAAGATTGTGAAACTTGAAGGCAGGCTCGACACGGCTCGGCTTGGTGAGATTGAGCATCAATTCAATGCGCGGATCGGAGTGATAAAAGATCCGGCGGTCAAGGTTATAATCGACTTGAAAGATGTGACCTTTATCGCCTCGTTGGGCATTCGCATGCTTATTACAGCAGGCAAGATCCTGGATCGCCGGCAAGTACCTCTGGCGATAATTGCCCCATCATCGGAATCTGTCATGGATGCAATCAAGATTTCTGGGCTGACAGAAATATTTCGCTTTGCGGACAGCGAAGCCGCGGCTCAAGCAATTTTCTGATCACTCGCTGCAACTGCTTACGCGATGGCAAGATCGCTCGCACGCCTTACTCGGGATTCGGCGGGGGCACTGATCGTGCCCATATAGCGTCGAAGCATCCATACCAGGAGCTCGAAGTCGCTGGTGCACGCATATAATCTTCGCCGATCGTCGGGGGTTAGAACCTGAGAAGCGGAAATCGCGCTGTTACGCAGCTGATCTATCACGCTGTCGCGGTCACTCGTGAGTTTGCGGATCAGGGCTATGTCAGCAGGGTCAAGGCTTCGGACAGCATCACATGATGTCAGCAGGAGCCCTCCCAATCCTTCGCGAAGGCTGCTTCGCAAGGAACTTAAAGAAGGCGATTCAATGTCTTCCGTGAGCTGCTTACCCAAAGCCGCAAGCGTTTCATGCATGGAAAGCAAAAGCAAGCCACCCGCTTGGCGGTTGCTTGCGGCCTCAAGAACGTGACGGTCCGCGCCGGTATCAACGATATCCTTTAAAAAATGGTCTATGTATTGGTGCAAATTCTTTGCAACCGCCAATGTGTCGCTGCTTGAAAGCAAGCGATCTTCCTCCTCCGTCACCTCGCGAAGTTCCAAATAGAGCGGCAGGAGCGCAAAGAGCCGCGCCTGTTCACGATCAACAAGAGTCAAAGCCGTCTCGGGATCAGCCAGGGCTTGATCATAAAGATACCGTGGGCGCGACAGATTTTCATGCGGCAAGGAGGGCGAAAGAAAAACGACCAGGGGCTGGAAGGCTTCTCCCAGTATGATTTGCACAAACACGGTAACCAATTGGCACATCAGGAACACCATGCCAATTTGGAAACCGGCTTGTACCGTGACCAAACTGACCAATGAATGAAGAGCCGGATAATGGAGTATATGTTCAAGCAGATAGTCTGCAGCGAACAATCCTGCGCCGAAACATTTTATCATCGCTTGGAAGACTGCAAACTGCCGCGGAGTGCCGGAGATATTCGCAGCCATAACAAATGTATTCGCTGCTGAACCTAGAAGCGAACCATAAACTGCCAACGTCGCTTGATCGAATGTTATAAGGTTCGCGGTCGTCATCGTTATTGCCATAACGGTGATCGTGGATGCGGATTGAAAGAGAAAAGCAAGGATTGCCGCAACGAGCAGAGTTGATATCGGCCACGCAGGAGAGTCGGAGAGCAAGGTTTGCATTTGCTCAATGTCGCGAAGATCATGGGAGCCTGTTCGCATCAGGCTAATTCCAAGAAGCAAAAGGCCTAATGATAAAATGACGGAGACCACGGGCCTCCACCTGGCTGAACGATCGAAGTTGAGATAAAAGCAAAGTCCGGTGATCCCTATCATGCTATAGACGATCGAATGCATATCGACGGTCGCGAGGAAAATCAGCGAAGCAGTCCCGACATTGGACCAGGCTAATATTGGTTTTGCCTTGCGCAAGGTGATGAGATCAGCTGAGGCCATACTCATCAAAATGACGGTTACTGCGTTTGTGCTTTGCGTGAGCGCGCCGGCAAGGAATCCTAAGAGCGCGCTTCTGCTGGACGATACGGTCCAGCCTGATATCCAGCGGCGCATATTCCGGCCGACCAACTGGCTCAAATTGGTGGAAAAGCCCTTGATGCCGATGAAAAACAGCCCGAGCCCGGCAAATAGAGAAACCGAAGCTTCAAATATCATTCGAAGACCAATGCAGCTGCACAAGCCGTCCTAAAAGAAAGTTTGCGAAGCTTTTATTGCAAAATTGCAAATGTTTTGTGTCGGAGAAGAGCTCTGGTCGGCCCTGTGCAAGACAAGGGCCGCACCTTTTGAACCTGACAATCACGACGCGGGCGAGCCCTAAGTGAGGTTTGTCCATTGCATTCTGACTAATCTCAATTTCGGGGCGATTGTCTAGGAGCAAGCCCAAGGTATTCTGTTTTGGCGGTGAATTACTGATTCAAGCCATCAAAACTGCGTATCCGGCGTCTTGAGCACTTTGGTTTTCTGCGCCTTAGGGACCCTACGAATGATGAACCAACTTGGGGGAAAGGCCTGTATTTTCGCTGGTCGCGTAAGGTGTTAGACGGATAGCCGGTCCAGGTGCGTCTACAACGGGTTCTAAATAGTTTTTTTTGCTGATCAGATATCTCTAGACAAAGCCCCTTGTTAAAATAACGTAATTGCTCGCTGGGATGCGGCCTGTCGTTTTCGTTGTGTCGAGGGATCTTTTGGATGTTTAAAAGACCACCTGTGCGCCGTGAGGCGCGCTTAGGTGGCACATTTGTGTACGCTCGGGAATCGCGGAGGTTGCTGCGTGGGATCGCTATTTCGAGAGATCTTTTCAGCCCAACAAGTGAGCTCCCCATTTGAAAGAAGCTGAATGACCAGGATGGTTTCTCCCACGGGTATCTTTTTTGCCATTCCAATAATCTCGGCGATCGTGGCTCCTCAGTTGGCCGAAGCGCAGGTCGCTGTGCGGGTCGGTGGGGCTATCAAACCGCCTACAAAAATTAAAGATGTACCCCCAAAATATCCGCAGGACGCACGCGAGTCGAATACGCAGGGGACGGTCATTCTCGAATTGACCATTGGCGCTGATGGCAAAGTCAGCGCGGTAAAGGTGCTCAGATCCGTTCCCGGTCTGGAGGGGGCCGCGGTCGATGCCGCCAAGCAGTGGCTTTATCAGCCAACGCTCGTCAATGGCGTGCCTACGCCGGTCATAACGACAGTAGCTCTGAACTTCAGCTTGGATTGATCCGCAGGCATTCCGTGGGTCATGGTTCCTCGCTCGGAAGGAACCAGGAAATTATACTTTTGATGCATGGTCAGAGGGATTTTTACGCATGTTAGGAAAATTCAGGCTTCCCAGTTTGAGCATCAAGGTACAGTTGATCCTTTTGGGCATCTTGGCGAACGCGATCAGCCTGAGTGTCGGCTACGAAGGGCTGCGCCAGACCGAAAGAAGCAATGCCGCGTTTCAAAATATTTTCGAAACCAGAGTGGTGGCGGCCGGATATCTCAAGAATGTTGAGACTGGCTACTCTGTCGATATTCCAGGCGCAGCGGGCAAATTTTCCGATGGAAGTATTGCCGGCGATCAGGCGCTAAAGCTTCTCGATGGAGCCAAAGGAAAAATTGACGCAAATTGGTCAAAGTTCGTGGCGCGGCAGACTTCAGACGTCGATAAGGGGCTTACGCAAGCCGTTGATGCCCTTAAGAGCGGAGTTGATAGCAACCTGACTCCTCTCGAAGACCTCATTAAAAAAGGGGATAAAACCGGGGTCCGAAAGTTTTTGGACGAGAGTTGGAATTCGGCGGCTAATCCTTTCGTTGAGCAACTAACCCAATCCTACGAGACGCTTCAGGGGGAAACGCGCGACGATTTTGCCGACCTCCAGGTGGAATACAACAAGGGGCGCAATCTTCAGTTCTACATCCTCGGCATTGGTCTGATTTTCTCGATAGCTATCGGTTCAATTGTCCTTATATCCATCATGCGCTCGCTCAGCCGCGTGAGGAAGCAGCTGCACGAATTGGCCGCAGGCGAAGGAGATCTCACGCTGAGACTTGCAGCAGGGAACAACGAAATCGGCTCCATTGCCCGAGAGGTCAATAGCCTGATGGACAAGTTGCTTATTTTGGTGCGGCGCGTGCAAGAGGCAGGAGTTCAAGTAACTTCTTCATCTACGCAGCTTTCCTCGTCCTCCCATGCACTTGAGGCCACCCTGGGGCAGCAATTGGCCTCCACTAACGAGGTCGTCTCGTCTGCAAAGCAGATCTCGGCCACGGCGCAAGCCCTCGTCAAAACAATGGGGCACGTCGCATATCTTTCCCAGGAAGCCGCCCAATCAGCGACTCACGGACAGTCCGGATTGAAACGGATGAGTTCCACGATGGAGAAGATGGAAGCCGCTTCAACCACTATGGCTCAAAGGTTAGCGGCCATAAATTCCAAAGTATTGAATATTACGGGTGTGGTAACCACCATCAACAAGGTTGCCGATCAAACCAATCTGTTGTCACTCAACGCCGCGATCGAGGCCGCGAAAGCCGGCGAATTTGGTCAGGGCTTTTCGGTGGTCGCGCGCGAGATCCGGCGCCTTGCAGACCAGACAGCCGTCGCAACGCTCGACATCGAGCAGACTGTGAAGGAGATGCAATCCTCCGTATCCTCGGGGGTCATGGCCATGGAAAAATTTGCCCAGGAAGTACAAGGGGCCGTGCAAGAGGTGAACAGTATAAACGAGCAAATGGGCCACATTATTGACCAGGTGCAGGGGCTTGGTCCCCAATTTGAATCGGTCAACGAAGGCATGGAATCCCAGTCAATCGGCGCACGCCAGATATCGGAATCCATGATACAGCTGCGGGAAGCAACGAGTTCCACGGCCCAATCACAAAGAGATTCTGCGCGCGTGGTCGAGGCGCTTGATCAGGCGGCCCGCGTACTGCATCAGGAGGTCACGCTGTTCCGGGTCGAGCAGGCGCGCATTGTTGCCCCCGAATCACAGATTGTGGACGTCGCGCGCCCGTGAGTGATCCCGCTTCAACCGCGCTGCTATTTCAGATCGCAGATCAACGCTACGCATTGAATGTATCGCAAATCACAGAAATCGTTCCGGCGGTAAATTTGCGAAAGATTCCAGGCGCGCCAGACTATGTCGCGGGGGTATTCAATTTCCGGGGAACTCTCGTGCCCGTTATTGACCTCGGCATAATGATCGCGGGCTCACGCGCTCCCCATTTTTTCAGCACGCGAATAGTGTTGGTGTCGTACAAAGGGCGATTGCGAGGATCCAGAACTCTCGGCCTGCTGGTGGAACGGGCAATTAGCGTCGTAGCGGACGAATTCGGCGAACCGTCCTCCGCCGGGGTTTCCACACCTGCATCCCCCTATTTGGGAAAAATAGCGATGAGCAGCTCAGACTCTGTGCAATTCGTGTCCGTTGAATCCCTTATTCCAGATAGCCTCCAGGAAATTCTATTCGTCGATACCTGAAATCGATGTTCTCGTTAATGGAAAGAGCCTATTTCTTTTGGAAACCTTAGAGCTCCGTAACTTTCTCGCTGCCAATCTCGGGCTCGACGCTGATTGCGTCGGCCCGGATTATTTTAAGCTTCTGATCCAACGAATTTCTGCGGAAACCGTAGAAAATGACCTCGCCTCGATCCTTGAGGCTGCTGCCTCCCGTGGCCAAGTTTGGCACACATTGGTGGATCACGCCGTGGTGCCGGAAACCTGGTTCTTCCGGGACGAAACACCGTTCGATCATGTCGTAAATATTATTGAACAACGTCGCAGGGCCACAACCTCCTCGCCGATACGCATTTTGAGCTGTCCCTGTTCGACGGGCGAGGAGCCATATTCCCTGGCGATTGCTCTTGCCGAAGCCGGTGTCCCGCCGACCTATGTATCAATTGACGCTGCGGATGTCAGTGCGAGCGCCATCAGATCCGCGCAAGAAGGTATCTTCCGTGCTCGTTCCTTTCGCGGGCGAAAGCAGTTTGACCGGCTGCGTTATTTTTCTCACGCCGGCGATTCTCTTACGTGGAGAATTCGATCGGCAATTCGGGACATGGTGCAATTTCGTTTGGCGAACATGGTGTCTTGCGAGGGGCTTGAGACTCTGGAGCCGTACGACATCGTGCTTTGCAGAAACCTTCTGATCTATTTGCACACTCTCGCCCGTTCCTCGGTGATGAACAATCTGGGCAAATTGCTGAAGGAAAATGGCGTACTGATCGTCGGCCACGCGGAAACAGCGATTGCCCGGGAATACGGTTTCGTTGGCGATGGCACACCGAGCGCATTTGCTTTTATCAAAGCATTGCCGCGTAATTCCCATAAAGCCTCCATTGGGCAAGCCAAACAGTCCCCTTCACAAAAAAATCCGGCCCGGCTGCAAAAGGGCAATGTTGAACGGCCAATTGATAAGCCTGTTGCTGAAGCCGCCGCGGTCTGGAGCAAGGACCGGCTAGTGCCAACGCTAATGCAGATACGCCAGTTCGGTGATCAAGGCAGACTTAAGGAAGCCGAACAGGCGTGCCAACTTTATCTCGACCGAGTGCCTGAGTCGGCTGAGGGTTATTTCCTTCTGGGTGTAATTCAGGCTTCGGCGGGGAATGTGCGCGCTGCCGAAAGAGCGCTGCGCAAAGCCTTGTACCTTCAACCGCAAAATACATCGGCCATGCTGCATCTGGCTCTGGTGTATGAGTCTGACGGCGACACAGATCGCGCCGCCGTGCTTCGCAAGCGCGCCGCAAACACACCAAACACGGTGGGTCGCGAATGACAGGCCAAATCGCGGTTCGGCAAACGAGCGAACGATGCTGGGTCACAATCGGGGTCTGGGGAGAACGGTCCTGTCCGAAGCTGTCCGAATTTAAGCATTGCCGCAACTGCGACGTATACAGTCGTGAAGGACAGCAACTGCTGGATCGGTCCCCCCCGCCGAATTATTTGGAGGATTGGACCAGGATCCTGGCAAGGGAAAAAGTCACGCAGTCCGTCACCGCACCTTATGCGACCTTTCGCATTGGACTGTCGTGGCTGGCTTTGGATGCCGAGCTGCTGATTGAGATAAAGCCCCCATCTGCCATTCGGTCACTGCCACACGCCTCGTCCAGCATTCTGCTCGGCGTCACCGCCGTGCGCGGTGAAATACTTCTTTGCGCATCATTGCATCATCTCATCAAGGATGGCGATTTGTTGCGTTCATCCGACATGACAAGATTTATCGTGACACGTTACCAGGGGAACGGATGGGTCTTTCCGGTCGACGAAATGAGCGGTGTGCATGATTTTGACGCGCGTTCCATTGAGGCCTTGCCCGCGACCCTCGCCCATGCGGACGTTGTCTATACCAAAGGCATGGTGCAACTCGGGGACCGGTCGGTCGGACTTATTGACGAACATTTGTTATTTAGTTCCCTTGCCCGGATGATCGTATGAGCAGCTTGGGCGCATCGTCGATGTGGGACCTCTTCCGCGGTGAAGTCGAGTCTCAAATGCAGGTTTTGACCGAGGGCCTGCTTGCCATTGAAGGCGGCGCGGACCAGCGCAAACATCTGGAAGCCATCATGCGATCTGCGCATTCGATCAAGGGGGCTGCCCGGATTGTTCAGCTAGATCTGGTAACCCGCCTCTCGCATGTCATGGAAGATTGTTTGGTTGCGGCTCAGGAATCGGCTTTGGTGCTCAATCACGCGGGCATTGATGTCCTTCTGGCCGCTGGCGATCTGATTTCGCAGTTGGCGTCGGTCAACGAGCCTGAAGTCCCGGACTGGCTTGAAAAAAACACAAGACCAGCCAAAGCGCAA
>Ga0302140_10008896_pt1 | contig 12490 bp, 13 predicted proteins | sample I_Bog_E1_1_FD_202095 | JGI IMG/M metagenome (GOLD analysis project Ga0302140, IMG submission 202095) | Peat permafrost microbial communities from Stordalen Mire near Abisko, Sweden - I_Bog_E1_1 | ecosystem: Environmental > Terrestrial > Soil > Wetlands > Peat | place: Sweden: Abisko, Stordalen...
GAAATGAGATCGGCGTCGTAGGCGGGGTCGTTCCACACGTCGGGGCCGTCACCGCGGCCGCCTTGGCTGAGCGACCACGGGGAGAAGTTGACCTCGAAGTCCGCCCCGGCGCGCAGTGCCGTGACCACGTGCAAGTGGATGTTCTTCGCGAACGGACACCGATAGTCAAAGGAGAGGTCGAATTGCATCACGCCAGACTAAAGGTCGAATCGCCCCAACCCACGGCTCACACCGGTACGGCGACGCCTTGGGCTCGACAAAGGTCCTTGTAGGAACAGAAACGACAGGCCCGCACTGACGGGGTCGCCGGGAACTCACCGTCGTTGTAGTGGCGATTGATCTTCTCCCACGCGTTCGCGGCGCTCTGTGATCGGGCCCGGACGTTGACGTCGCTCACGTTGCGTTCGATGCTCTCACCCTTGGTCACGTACATGAGTCGGATCTTGGTGGGCTTCTCGCCCAGTCCGACCTGACACAGCGCGGCGTACAGTTCGGCGTTAGCAAAGGTCTGCGTGTCGTAGTTGCGATTCGGCAGGCCGCCGGTCTTGTAGTCGACGATCGTGAGTGAACCGTCAGCGTCACGGTCGAGTCGGTCCAGGATGCCGAAGAGCGGCGCGCCGTCGATCGTCACGCCCAGGCGAAGTTCGACGCCCTCGCTGGTGATCGACGTCGGATCCTCCATTTTGAAGTACGTCGTGATGATCGCTTCGGTCTCCTTGAGAAGACGATCCATCATCGCGTCGTCCATCGCGATGTCGACGCGAACGTCCTCGGTGAGGATCTCTTCGATGGCCGCCGGTACGAATCCACGCGCCCGTTCGATGGTCCGCTCTTCGGCCGGGAGGTTGAAGAGCTGTTCGAAGACGAAGTGGGCGAAACGACCTTTCGCCGTCGCGTAAGACGCGGGCTGAGGAATGCGCTCGATCGAGGCGTACTGGTAGCGCTTCGGGCAGGTTTGAAAGTCCGAGAGTCGAGAAGGGGAGAGGGACCGCGGCAACTCCTGCGTGAAGGACATAGCTCCACGGTACGACAGGGCTGTGACGTCGAGTGACCATACGGGCACCGGCTAGAAATGAGTCATGAAACAACGCGCCGTCGTGACCCGCCATGGCCACGTGGTACGCAGCACCCGATGGAACGGGGTGCGTGCCGGTGACCCCGTCGTGGTTGAAGGCGCCAAAGAACGGCGTCAGCACTGGGTCTTCGTCGCGTACGTCGTCAATGAGTCGACGAACGACGAATGGGTCGAGGTTCGCGGCGGACGCGTGGGCGAATCCAAAGGTCGGTCCTTTCGACCGGACGTCATCTACCCGGGTTCCGCGAAGAAGGGCTCACGGCTCACGGGAATGTCACTGGCAGCGGCTCCACAACTCCCGATTCCCTGACCCGGGACCTGTCGACTTCAACACCACGGTCGATCGGGCTCGGCACGGCTCAATCGTTCGAGTAACGCCACTCGGTATCGTGCTCACTATGGCCTTGGATTTAGAGGACGCTCGTCGCCGCTATCACTTTTCGTTCACTCGAGAAGACCACGATCGACTGCCGTTCTACTCGGCGCTCATGATCGCGTTGGAACACGACCTCGTCGCCCAGGAGTTGCTGGCGGGTGTGCGCGTGGAGCAGCGGAACCCGATGTTGGTCCTCGCCGCACTCCACCTCGCGGCCCTTCGAGGACATCCGATCCTGACGCCGATCTACCTGGACGCTCGCCACGGAACGATCAAAGACCATGTCGCGGCGGCGAACGAAGTCGTCAGTGTGCTGGAGGCCGAGCCGGAACTGGTGCGCTCGGAACTCCATCGCTCCACGCAGACGAATGAGCCCGGTCGATCGGCGGTCTTCCAAATCGTGATCGCGATGATCGCCCAGAACAGGTACTCATCGATCAACCTCGTCGATGTCGGCACGTCGGCCGGCATCAATCTCCACTTCGACCGGTTCCCGGTGCGCGAGACCGATGACGACAATCCTTTGACGTTGGTGTGTCGTGACGAGACGCCCGTTGATCGCTCACTTGCACTCCCCGAGGTTGTCTCGCGGGTGGGCATCGACCCTTCACCACTGGACCTGTCGGATGACGAGGATCGACTCTGGCTACAGGCCTGTCTGTGGCCGGAAGAGCCCCGGCGAATGGACCGGCTGGACGCCATCATCGCGAAACGTCCTTCGTGGCCGGCGACGACGGTGTTACGCGGCACGGCGGCCCAACGCCTCGGCGACGCAATCGACCTCGGCGATCCGTCAAGTCTGACGGTGATCCTCAATAGTTACGTCGTCGCCTACTTCTCCGAAGCCGACCAAACGGCGTACTACGAGGACGTGGCGAGACGTTGCCTGGAGGGCAACGTCGCCTGGATCTCGCTCGAATCGCCCTACATGGTGAATTGGCCGACGTCGTCGCGTTCGAGCGACGGCGCCAAGACCGGCGCGACCCAAGTACTGGTGACGCTTCCCGGCGCGACACCGAGCGATTGGGGCTGGTGTCATCACCACGGACTATGGACGAGACTCAACGTCGCGAACTGACCACGCGTCTCGACTGACGTAGTTACGGCGCTTCGGACAGGTGGTGCAGTCGAATCGTGACCCGACCGCGACCGGCCGTGATGGCCCGAAAGTCGAGGCCGTAGCGGTGCAGTCCGTCTTCGGGGATGAACGACGTGACCGTGACCAGCGCCCCGTTGTCCTGATCCGTCGCGACGACCTTGCCCCGGCGACTCTTGAGGTCGTTGAGCACTTCTCCGAGGAACTCGGTGGGGAACGTCGTGGTCACTTCCATGATTCGCTCGAGCACGACGGTGCCCGACGCTTCGAGCGCCGCGCGCAGACCGAGTGACCCCGCGGTGTCGAAGGCCGCTTCCGACGAGTCGACGCTGTGGTACTTGCCGTCGAAGAGCGTGACGCGCAGTCCGACGACGGGGAATCCGGCGGGCCCGCCGCGCGCCATCGACTTCTCGATGCCGTTGCGCACGGCGCTGATGAATTGGCGCGGTACCGCGCCGCCGACGATGGCGTCGACGAACTCGAAGGGATCGTCGGGCTTGATGGGCTCGACCTTCAAGTTCACCACCGCGAACTGGCCGTGACCACCGGTCTGCTTCTTCAAGCGGCCCTCGCACTCGCGCGCTGAGCGGATCGTCTCGTAACGCTGGACGTCGGGCGTCGCGGTCGTGACGTTCACGTTGAAGCGGCGGCGCAGCCGTTCCAGGGTCACTTTCAAGTGCGTGTCACCCATGGCGTCGACGACGAGGCGTCGCGAGACAGGGTCGTGGCGCACGCGCAGTGACGGGTCCTCTTCAGAAAGTCGATGCAGTGCGGTCGCGATCTTGTCATCGTCATCGTGCGAGGCGCTCAGCAGCGCCACGGAAAGGGCCGGTGCCGGCGAAGGTGCCTCCAATGTCGCCAGGTCGGCGCCACGCTTGGCCAGCACGTCACCGACGGCCACGTCGTTCAACTTGGCGACCACGACGACGTCTCCGGCGACGGCGCGCGTGACGGGCAGGAGTTTGGAACCAAAGAGATGATGGAGTCCATGAAGACGTTCGTCGCTCCTCGTGCGCACGTTGACCAGAGTGACGTCGGGCGTGATCGTGCCGGAGATGACCTCCATCACGACGATGCGCCCGACGTAGGGGTCGACGATGACCTTGAAGGCCCGCATGATCGGTTCACCCTCGGGGTCACGGTCGAGGAACGTCTCATTCCCGTTCAGGAGCGCCGGAATGGGTCGCGAGACCGCGATCTCATCGAGCAGCGTGGCGAGGCGGTCAACGCCGACACCCCGAGTGGCCGAGCCACAGGTGACCGGAACGATGCGACCCTCGATCATCAACTCGGCGAGCGCGGGCTCGAGCTCGTCCATCGTGGGCACGTCGCCCTCGAGGTAGCGCTCGGTGAGCGAATCGTCGGCGACGACGATCGCCTCGATCAGCTTGGCGCGCACGCGCGACTCCAGTTCGGCCAGCTCCGCCGGTACCGCAGCATGACGCGGCGCACTGCGGTCATAGAAGATCGCCTCGTCGGCGAGGAGGTCGACGACGCCGAGGAGTTCCGGTCCCTCGCCGATTGGCAACTCCAATGGGGCCAGCGTCGGGCCGACCAGTGATTCGAGCGAATTCAGTGTTGACTCGAAGTCGGCGCGCTCGGCGTCGAGCGCGTTCACGAAGATGACGACCGGCACGTCGGCATCGCGCGCGAGGTCCCACGTGGCGACGAAATCGCCTTGAACGCCGTCGACGGCGCTCACGACGAGGACGGCCACGTCCGCGACGTCGAGCGCTCGTTCGACCTCGCCGTGAAAGTCGATGAGCCCGGGTGTGTCCAGGAGCGTCAACTTGTCCTCGCCGATCCATACGGGCGCCATCGAAATGCCCAGTGACATCTGATACTTGCGTTCCTCGGGATCGGTCGCGCCGAGAGTAGTTCCCGCGTCCACTTTGCCGGCTCGCTCCAAACCTCCCGTCGCGACCACGAGCGCTTCGAGCAGTGACGTCTTGCCGACACCGTTTCGACCGATGAGTGCGACGGTCCGGGCCTTGGGATGGCTAGGGGCGATGGTCAATGGCACCTCGATTCACCTGTTGCTAGCCATAACGTAGTCCTCGCGAGCGAGCGCTGCTCGGGAGCAATACCTCTTTGGCATCGAAGCGTGAAGGTGTTCCACCATCTGTCGAACCACTTCGTCGGGCGCTCAACGTGGTGACGACGTCTACGTCGTAGGCGACGCCTTCGTGATCCCGACCGGACTGGATCGGGGACTCGCCCAACTACACGGTGACGCCGGCGAGGGCGACGATGGTTCCGATCACGCCGGCGATCACGAGGCAACCGACCACGCTGCGACGTGCGAGGAGAAGCCACAGCGCCGCGCCCGCCAGGACCGGGACCTGCCAATACAGGTGCAGCGACCCTCCGAGCGGTATCGCCGATCCGGCAATGGCACCGATGACGGCCGGTCCTGCCCCCGTGAGGAAATGCTCCACCGACGGCTTTGTCCGGATGGTGTTGAATCGCGAACCACCGGCCAAGATGAAAGCGAACGACGGCGCGAAGGCCAGGGTGGCCGCAAGAAACGCCCCCGCGATTCCCGCCGCCGCGTAACCGACGACGGCGACGGTTTGGACCACGGGACCTGGGGTGACCTGGCCCAACGCCACCGCGAGCAGAAACTGGGGACCCGACATCCAGTGGTAGGTGACGACGGCGTCGTGTTGCATGAGAGGCACGATGACGAAGCCGCCGCCGTAGGAGAGAGCGCCGACCTTGAGTGCCTCCCAGGCGAGTGCGGCGATGCCACCGACCGCGGCGCTGTGAATCGCCACGACGGCAAAGGCACTTGACGAGTGGGACGACCCCGTAAGGCCACGCCGTCGGACGAGAACCTCTGAAGCGCCGCAGGCAATGAGGGCGATCACCAAGTACTCACCGAAGAGCGCGGCGACGACGGCCCCGACCGACGCGTAGAGCACCCACCGGAACCGATGTGTCGCGGTGCTCTCCATACGCGCCCAACTCGACGGCACGAGCGATCGCGACGCGTTCAACGCCACGGCGGGTACCGCGGCGCCGGCGCCAGCCGCGGCGCCGAGCAGCGCCACGGGTGGATGTTTGGCGAGGAAAACCACGGAGAGACCGATGATGAGGAACAAGCCCGGACCGATGAATCCGAGTCCTCCGACCACGGCTCCGCGGGCGCCTCGCAGTTTCCAGGCGCAGTAGATCGCCAGTTGCGTCGACGCCGGCCCCGGCAACAGGTTCGTCGTCGCGATCGCATCCTCAAACTCTTGGTGGTCGAGCCATCGATGCTGTTCGACGCACAGTCGTCGTAGCAGCACGATGTGGGTGGGGGGTCCGCCGAACCCGATGCACCCGAGTCTCGTCCACTCGCGCGCTATCACCGATAAGGAGACCGTCGGGCTCGAGCTGGGGGGTGTGACGTCGTCGCTCATCGTCGCGTCAGTCTGACATGGCGTTACGTGACGTGCGAGTTAGGTCGTTGTGTCATCCATGGCTCGCGCCACGGTCTCGGCCGCGGCACGCAACTCGTCGTCGGTGACGTTCGGGAGTACATCCTCCCACAGGGGAAGCATCATTCCATTCGCTTCGAGCATCCCGAGCGGACGTGGAAGCATCCAGACGTGAAAGTGGGCACCGCCGTCGCCCCAGCGATAGAGGTGGACGCGCGCGACGCCGCCCAGCGAGAGAATGCCTCGTTCGACCTTGGCCACGACGTGCACGAACTCCGCCGCCGCCGCGTCAGAGAGATCCGAGAACGAGTCAACGTGATCGCGCGACGCGAGCCAGACCGCTCCGGCGAGACTTCCTCCCACCGGAGGGTGCAGCGACCAGTTGTCGTTGGACCAGACCGCGCTCGCGGCGAAACCACTGCAGATGCCGCACGGTTCTCCTCCGGGCTCGCCGCGCCGCGGGGGCTCCGGTATCACCGGTGGCGCCAGGGTGCGCACGTTCAACGGCTCGCAATAGGGGATGGTCATTGGTTACTCCTTCTCATCGTGTCGCCATTCAGTCGACACGTTCGGGTCTGGTTTGCGCGCGGCGAACTTCAGGTTCTCGTCGACCACGATGGTGAGCTTGGTGAAGCCAACCGCCTGAAGTCGCGTGAGGAAGGACGCCGGATCCACCGGGTTGTAATCGTCGCCCTCGTGGAAGTGATGCAGGCCGTTGCTCGACAGGCTGTCCGAACCGAGGAACGTCCCACCGGGCTTGAGGACGCGAAAGGCCTCGCTGAGAAGCAGTTGCTGGTCTTGGAAGGTCGCCACGTGATGGAGCATCGTGAAGGACGCGACGGAGTCAAAGGTGTCGGACGCGAACGCCAGACGGCGAGCGTCTCCCTGCAGGACTTCGACGTTGGTGCCGACGTAACGCTTCGCGAGTGTCTCAGCGGCGTCGTCGTCGGCTTCCACGGCGACGAGTTGACGTACGTGCGCACTGAGCCACCGCGTCGCGGCCCCGGGTCCCGGACCGAGTTCGAGCACGTACTCACCGAGCTCACAGATGTTGGCGAGATACGGCAGCACCTCTTCTTGGATGTGCTGCGCCCAGCGCGGACTCGGACAAAGTTGTGTGTGGTTCTCGTTCACGTCGAAACGATAGGCACCGACGATCGCGATTCCTAGACCGTAGGCTGACATTCGATGTCGCGTGACGGACAACATGACGATGGTGAGGTCGATCGCGGAGTCGGGCTCGACGTCTGTACCTTCACGATGCCCGCCGGCACCGTCTTCGACTGGCACACCCACGACGACCACCAGCTCGCATGGGCTTCCAATGGCGTTCTTACCGTACGCAGTGGCACCGAGGCGTGGGTGCTCCCTCCGACACGAGCGCTCTGGATACCGGCCGGCGTTCGCCACGAAACGCTCTCTGAGGGAGTGGCGACGATGCGCACGGCGTACGTGCGCGCCGCATCGTGTTCGATCACGTGGCCGATCTGTACGCCCGTCATCGTGACATCCTTGGTGGCCGAACTGCTGAGTTACCTGGAAGACCACGACCTCGAAACCGCCCACCGGTCGCACGGTGAAGAACTCTTGGTTGACCTCCTTCAGCCGGTGCCGACGCTCTCCTTTGACGTCCGAATGCCCAGTGACGATCGCGCACTACGCGTCGCCCAGGCGTTGATGGAAGACCCCGCAGACGAACGGACGTTGGCGGCCTGGGGCCAAGACGTTGGAGCGAGTAGTCGGACGCTCTCGCGAGCCTTCATCGCGGAAACGGGATTGCCGTTCGCGCGCTGGCGTGCACTTGTACGACTCCAGCGCGCCATGGTGGCACTAGGAGCCAGGGAGTCCGTCGCCGAGGTCGCTCGAACGGTGGGCTACGAATCGGCGAGCGCGTTCGTCGCGGCGTTCCGCCGTGAGACCGGGATAACACCCGCGAGGTACTTTCAAGATGAGTGACTCCTCGTCGATCGCCGCGTCAATCAAAGTCACTCGACTCGCTGCGCCTCCCACGTTGCGAATCGAAACGTGATGCCATTTTCGGTATGCGGTCCGTCGTCGTTTACTAAATCGAAGGCGCCAGCGAACTCCGGGAAGAATTTGGTGCAGTGGAAGTCTCCGTCGAGTTGGGTGAGAAACAACTGATCCGCGCGCGCCAATGAGTCACTGAAGAGTGCCGCGCCACCAATGAGCCAGACGACGTCGACTTCGTGTTCGGCGAAGAACTGATCCGCGTTCGGAACCAGCACGAATCCCGGTCGAAGCTCGACACCATCGCGGTGCGACACCACGAAATTGTCCCGTCCGTGCAGCGGCTTGTCGTACTCCTCATAGGTCCCGTAGCCCATGACGATGATTCCGTCCGACGTCAGCTCGTGAAATCGATTCGTGTCCATGGGGATCTTGCCCTGCCAGGGAATGCCATGTTCGTTGGCGACGCCTCGCGTTTCGTCAATCGCCGCGATCAATCGAAGCATGGGGTCTCACTTTCCCTATCCACCCGAACGGTTCAACGGCGACGGTACTCGCGGCGAAGGCGCCCCGTTCAAGGAAGTGTAGGGCTCGCGGCGAACCTCGATCGGAGCGTCGGTATATTCGGACCATGTCCCGCAACGACGAAGGAACGACGAGCCCCGATCCGGCACCTGTTCTTCTGGCGGCGATGAGCGATCTCACTTCGTTGGTCTATGACTCGCACATCTCGAGCTACCTGCGACCACGCCAGCTCACGACGCACTTTCATCTCGACGGTCCGGCCACTACCGGACGAGCAGCGTGCGTCTCGATGTTCAAGAGTCTCAAACACTTCGGTATCGAGTGGGAGACCGCTGTCCTCTGCGACTGGGCCACGCAGCGTGGCTGGGTCGAAAAGGACGTCAACTTGCTGCGTGAGTTCGGAAACGGGATCCAGTCGGGTGCTCGGTTTCATACGGGCCCGGATCCGTTTGCGCGCTCCTCGGTGCAATCGTGGCTTCAGGGAGAATCAACACGCCGTGCGCCCCGTCGATTGAAGATCATGTCCTGTTGTCGCGAGGATGCCGCCCCGCCAAGTCGGGCCGAGATCAAAGCCCGATCCTCGGCATTGTTTAGGCGTGAGTGATTCGCCGAAGTCCAGACCAGCGACGCAGATGTCGCGCACCTTCTGAACGACTGATCAGGACCCTCGCCTCAGGCGCTCGAGCAGGCGACGGACGTCGTGTCGACGATTCTCAATCTGACTCGGAATGGCAATCGTGATGGGATTGCTCCACATCCAGGAGAGTTTTCGCAACACTCGGTTTCTTGGGCACCGGGTGCGTACGGCCCAGGGAGCTTGGCGCCTCGGAACCATCGAACCGGAACCCCGCGGTTCTGAATCCTCCACCGCCTCAGACCGTTCCGGCATCGACGAGTGCGTCGAGTAGTGAAGCAGCTTCAAGAGGTGCTCCGACTTCGAGCCAAATCGCGTCAGGGAGTAGTTCAAGACGGAATTCGAAGAATGCACAACAGTCCTTCTCGCGTCGCGCCAGATCGACCGCACTCAAGATGACGGCGTCACCGCCGATCAACTTCATACGGACCGAGGTATCGGACCGGATGAACTCCGCCACGTTGGTGGCGAGGAACGTTTGCCACTCGTCGCCTCGAGTGGTCTTGTCGGCTGCCGAGAGCGTGCAGGTGATCGGTATCTGAGTCATCTAGAAAAACTAACGGGAGTTCGGCGCAACGACGCCCTGGACGTAGCGTCCCACTTTGCGACTCGTTCGCCTCCATCGCACGACTCTTCATCAGAGTGCGCCAACGGATAGCGTGGCGCAGATGGCGTGCGAACAACGGTAGGCGCACATCGGTGGGATGTTGGACTCGATCGGGGGGACCGTGTTTCTTGACTTTGCATCCTTGTGGGAAGAGGTGGCCGACGCCGTGCCCCAGCGCGACGCAATCGTGCAAGGAGAACGTCGGATCAGTTACCGGAACTTCGATGACGCCGCCGCGCGCTTCGCTGCGGCGATCGAGGCGGTGGGGGTCAACGAAAATGACAAGGTCGCCCTTTATTTGTTCAACTGTCCTGAGTACCTCATCGCCCAACACGGCGCCTTCAAGCATCGCGCCGTGCCGATCAACGTCAACTACCGGTACCTCGACGACGAACTCGTGTACCTCTTGGACAACAGCGACTCACAGGTGCTCGTGTTCCACACGTCATTAGTCGACTGCGTAGACCGCGTGCGGGACCGCCTGACCAACGTTCGGCTCTTCGTCGAGGTCGACGACGGGGGAGCGCACCTCGATGGCGCCGTCGGATTCGAAGAGCTCTTGAGCGCCCACGAGCCCCAAGCACGTAAGTTGCGGGCGCCCGACGACCTCTACATGCTGTACACGGGTGGGACCACGGGGATGCCCAAAGGAGTGATGTACCCCCAAGGTGACATCACCGAGCGACTCATCGCCGCACTGGCAGCGCTCCGAGGGATAGCGTCGGTGCCCGCCACGCGAGATGACATCGCCGCTTTCGTCGCGGCGGTGAACGAACACGGTGTCGAAGCGATCATGCCCTGTTGCCCCTTGATGCACGGCACCGCGATGTGGGTAGGCGCCATGCCCGCGCTGTGCTGCGGCGGCACCGTCGTCTTGCTCGAGGGGAGGTCCTTCGACGCCCACGAAGTCTGGAGTGTCGTCGAGAGCGAAGGAGTGACGAGAGTCGTAATCGTCGGTGATCCGTTCGCGAGGCCGATGCTTCGCGCTCTCGAAGAGCGCGAAGCATCGGGACAGCCCTACGACACGTCGAGCGTGCGCAGTATCTCCTCCTCGGGGGCCATATGGAGTTCCGAGATCAAGGATGGACTGCGCACCCGAATGTCGGCTCTCCTCATTGACGCGCTCGGTTCGACCGAGGGCGGCAGCTTCGGCGTCAGCGGTGCCAACCGCGACCTCGGTGCACCCACGGCTCACTTCACGCTCGCTCCGGACTCCCGGGTCATCACTGAAGACGGCCGCCCGGTGAGTCAAGGCTCCGGTGAACAGGGGATTCTCGCGACGCGCACCGCGGCGTACGGTTACTACAAGGACCCGGACAAGACCGCGAAGACCTTCATCGTGCTCGACGGCGAGTCCTACGTCCTCACCGGTGATTGGGCGACCGTTGATGAGGACGGCTCGATCAACCTCCTGGGTCGAGGTTCGATGTGCATCAACTCGGGCGGCGAGAAGGTCTTCGCCGAAGAGGTCGAAGAGGCCATCAAGCGCCATCCGCTGATCGATGACTGCCTGGTTGTGGGCATCCCTGACGAACGCTTCGGCCAGAGAGTCGTCGCGCTCGTCGGCACGGTGGCACCCTCGCCACCTACGCCGGAAGAGATCAACGAGTTCCTTCGACAGTCGCTAGCGCACTACAAGATCCCCAAAGCCGTGGTCGTACGAGAGTCCGTCCGGCGCGCGCCGAACGGCAAGGCCGACTACAAGTGGGCACGCGAAGTCGCTCTCGAATCCTCCGCCCAACGCTGAGATAGAACGATGCGGACCGCTCGAACGCGATCGCGCACCGAGTGGAATGGAGTGCTCGCAATCCATGAAAAGTGATCGCGCGTTCACTCCGGTCACCCACTGGCTCCAGGTACACGACCGTGGTCTGGTCGCACTTCGCCGCGCTGGCCGAACGGCCGTCGTCATGCCGTGCGTCTTCGCACTCGGTCTCAAGGTCATCGATAACCCGACGGTGGCGCTCTTCGGTGCCATCGGCTGTCTAACCCAACTGATGCTCGTCAGTTTCGGGGGCGCGATGCGCAGCCGAATCGAGGCACACCTCGCACTCGCAGCCACGGGCGCCCTTTTGATATCGATCGCCACGCTGTGCTCACAAGAGGTCTGGTTGGCCGCGCTCGCGATGGCGGCGGTGGCGTTCACGGTCATCTTCTTAGGCGTCGTCAGTTCGGTGCTCGCCGGTTCGGCGACGGCCCTGCTGCTCATCTTCATCCTTCCCGTCGCCACACCGGTCCCCGTCTCGGATCTTGGGGACCGACTGGCTGGCTGGGGGCTCTCCTCGGGTGCGGCGATACTCGCGGTGTGGCTCTTGTGGCCGTCTCCGACTCAGTTGCCGCTGCGTGCGAATTTGGCAGGGGCGTGTCGCAACCTGGCTGATCGACTTTCTTCGATTGGAGAGTCCACCGCCAAGGTCGTACGTGAAACGGCCGGCGCGAGTGATCCCGTGGCGTCCCTGGGGAAGCAGTTCCTCGCAACTCCTTGGCGACCGACTGGGTTGGGCGCATCGGATCGCGCGATCATTCGAACGGTTGACGAGATCATTTGGTTGAACTCCATCGTTGAAGAGTTGGAGTCACTTCCGGCGTCTCGTCCGGCGAGAGAGCTTTGCCGAACGGTGCAGTCTTCGGCGGCGGACGTCCTCCTCGAGGCGTCCTATCTGCTCGAGGGCCACGTGACGTCCACGGAAGGAATTCGAACGGCCCAGGCCACGTCGTCGCGGGCCATCGACGACTTGGCCAGTCATCTGGAGGAACGACTCCTCGCGCCCGACGCGTCGAGCAACA
>Ga0302140_10008897_pt1 | contig 12489 bp, 9 predicted proteins | sample I_Bog_E1_1_FD_202095 | JGI IMG/M metagenome (GOLD analysis project Ga0302140, IMG submission 202095) | Peat permafrost microbial communities from Stordalen Mire near Abisko, Sweden - I_Bog_E1_1 | ecosystem: Environmental > Terrestrial > Soil > Wetlands > Peat | place: Sweden: Abisko, Stordalen...
TCCGGATTACGAAAAATTCCCGCTGTTTAAAGAAGCTATACCAATCGAATTTACATTAGAAGAAGGCGAAACCCTGCTTTTTCCTTCGGGCTGGTGGCATACCACTAAAATCCCTGAACCTTGCATTTCGCTGGGCCGCGCACAGCTTAATGGCTATAACTGGGACAATTTTATCAACGACCGCTATATAAACTGGAAAAAGAAAATTTCCGTTGCGGCTGTAGGCGTATTGGCTTATGGCAAGATCGTCGGCGCTATTATGAATGCGCAGGAATAATCACAGATTTTTATTGATTTTTGTGATTACACAGATTTTTTGAGCGTACAAAATTTACAATCAACAACTTAAAAAAATCCTTTGAGCCGCTGAATTAACATTCACCGGCTCAAAGGATTTTTCGGTTTACATAATCTGTGAAATCATAAAAATCACCTAAAAATCTGTGATTAAACACTACCTTTGCCTGACATATTGGCTCACCATGCGCTGTGGCGCAATGTTTGAGTAATGGCCACCATATAAGTATAACATGTTAAATTTTATAAGCAAACTGTTTGGTAATAAATCGGAACGCGATGTTAAAAGCATCATGCCTTTGGTTGAAAAGGTAAAAGCCGAATATGCTAAACTGGACGGAATAAGCAACGATGAGCTAAGGGCCAAATCGATCGGCTTTAAGCAGATAATAACTACGGCGCTGGCCGAGATAGACGCCGAAATAGCTGCTATAAAAGAGCAGACCGAAGACGTCGACCTGGATGTTAGCGAAAAGGTTAAACTATATACCCAGTTGGACAAACTGGAAAAGGACCGCGATAAACAGCTGGAAGTTGTGCTTTTGGAGATACTTCCGGAAGGTTTTGCGGTAATAAAGGAAACTGCCCGCAGGTTTAAAGAAAACAAAGAAATTGAAGTTACGGCCACCCAGTTCGACCGCGATTTGGCAGCACGTAAAAGCAATGTGGTAATAAAAGGCGACAAAGCCATTCACCACAACACCTGGATAGCTGCCGGCAACGAAGTAACCTGGGATATGGTGCATTACGATGTTCAGCTGATTGGCGGTATTGTATTGCACGAAGGTAAAATTGCCGAAATGGCGACGGGTGAAGGTAAAACGCTGGTAGCTACCCTGCCTGCATACCTGAACGCGTTATCCGGCCAGGGCGTCCATATTGTAACCGTGAACGATTACCTGGCCCGGCGCGACTCGGAATGGATGGGGCCGCTTTATGAGTTTCACGGGCTGTCGGTGGATTGTATTGACCGGCATGAGCCAAACTCCGAAGAACGCCGCAAGGCTTACCTTGCCGATATCACCTTCGGTACCAATAATGAATTCGGTTTTGACTACCTGCGTGACAATATGACACGCAGCCCTGAAGAGCTGGTTCAGCGGAAGCTGCATTATGCTATGGTGGACGAAGTTGACTCGGTATTGATTGACGATGCCCGTACGCCGCTCATTATTTCGGGCCCGATACCCCGCGGGGACGAACATGAATTTGACGCGTTGAAACCCCGAATTGAGCGCCTGGTGAATGCACAAAAAGCGTATGTAAACGGCGCTTTGAATGAGGCAAAGAAATTGATTGCAGACGGTAAATCCGGCCCGGAAGAGGGTGGTATGGCTTTACTGCGCGCTTTTCGCGGCCTGCCAAAAAGCAAGGCTTTGATCAAATATTTGAGCGAAGGAGGCAACCGGCAAACCCTGCTCAAATCGGAAAATCATTACATGCAGGACCAAAGCAAGGAAATGCCAAAGGTTGATGCGGAATTGTATTTTGTGATCGATGAAAAGAACAACCAGGTAGAGCTTGCTGAAAAAGGTATAGAGTTGATCACCGCCTCGGGTGAAGACCCGGGCTTCTTTGTGATGCCGGATGTGGGTACGGAAATATCTGATATTGAGAAATCGGACCTGCCCGCCGAAGAAAAGATTGCCAAAAAAGACGCGCTGATGCGCGATTTTTCGATCAAATCAGAGCGTATACACTCGGTTAACCAGTTGCTGAAGGCTTATACGCTGTTTGAAAAAGACACCGAATACATCGTTGACGAAGGAAAAGTTAAAATTGTTGATGAGCAAACGGGCCGTATTTTGGATGGCCGCCGCTACTCCGACGGCTTGCACCAGGCAATTGAAGCAAAAGAGAATGTAAAAGTGGAGGACGCTACCCAAACCTTTGCCACCATTACGCTGCAGAACTATTTCAGGATGTACCACAAGCTTTGCGGCATGACCGGTACAGCCATCACGGAGGCTGGTGAGTTTTGGCAGATCTATAAACTGGATGTGGTAGAAATCCCGACCAACGCACAAATGACCCGCGACGACCGCGACGACCTGGTATATCGTACGGTCCGCGAAAAATATAATGCGGTTGCCGAAGAAATTGTAAAGCTTACGCAAGCCGGAAGGCCGGTGCTGGTAGGTACAACCTCGGTTGAAATTTCGGAATTGATCAGCCGTATGCTGAAGCTGCGCGGCATCAAACATAACGTGTTGAACGCCAAATTGCACCAAAAGGAGGCCGATATTGTGGCCGAAGCCGGTAAAACAGGCACTGTAACCATCGCCACCAACATGGCCGGTCGTGGTACCGACATTAAGCTGGGCCCCGGCGTTAAGGATGCAGGCGGTTTGGCTATTGTGGGCACCGAAAGGCATGAATCGCGCCGTGTTGACCGCCAGCTGCGCGGTCGTGCAGGCCGCCAGGGTGACCCGGGTTCGTCGCAGTTCTTCGTGTCGCTGGAGGATAACCTGATGCGTTTGTTTGGCTCCGAAAGGATATCCAACCTGATGGTAAAAATGGGTATCGAAGAAGGCGAAGTGATCCAGCACTCGATGATCTCCAACTCGATCGAGCGCGCGCAGAAAAAAGTTGAGGAAAACAACTTCGGTATACGTAAGCGATTGCTGGAATATGACGACGTGATGAACTCGCAGCGTACGGTAATCTATTCGAAACGTAAAAATGCGCTGTTCGGCGACAGGCTCGAGGTGGATATCAACAACACTATTTTTGATGTTGCAGAAGATATCGTTACCGAATATAAGGAGTCAAATAACTACGAAGGCTTTGGCCTGGAGATCATCCGGGTATTCTCGGTGGACTTTGAAATTTCGCATGATGAGTTTACGGATATTTCTATTCCTAAATTAACTGACCGCGTTTTTGAAGCGGTGACCGAATTCTACAAACGCAAACAGGAGGCCATTGCCCAACAGGCATTCCCGGTTTTGAAAGAAGTTTTTGAAACCCGCGGTGAATTTGTGGAGAATGTGATGGTGCCCTTTACCGATGGTATCAACGGCATACAAGTTGCCGTTCCGTTAAAAATGGCGATCAAAAACAAAGGCCTGGAGGTATTTAAATCATTTGAAAAGAATGTGACCCTTTACCTGATCGATGACGCCTGGAAAGAGCATTTGCGCGAGATGGATGAGTTAAAACAGTCGGTACAAAACGCTGTATACGAACAAAAGGATCCTTTGCTGGTTTATAAGTTCGAGGCTTTTGAGTTGTTCCGCCAGATGCTGGCCAGTGTGAACAAAGATTTGGTAAGCTTCCTTTTCAGGGGCGGGATCCACGCGCAGCAGCAGCCTGACGAAATTCGCGAAGCCCGCCCGCAGCCAAAACTGGATTTGAAGAAACTGCGCACTTCAAAACCTGAGCTGGTTGGCGAAGCAAACGGCGCCGCCATGCAGGACATGCGCGAATTGCAAAAGACGATGCCGGTGCGTGTTGAAAACAAAATTGGAAGAAATGACCCCTGCCCATGCGGCAGCGGTAAAAAATACAAGAACTGCCACGGGGTAGGGCAGGTTTAAACCCCACCCAAACCCTCCCCTAAAAGGGAGGGCTTAAAAAAAATGAGCAAAGCAGCAACATACACCGCTACAATCAGCCTGGTATGTTGCTGCATTTTTTTTGTCCCGCTGATTTCCTCTGCACAAACACGCGGGAAGGTTGAGGTTGTTAAAGACCCGCTCATCGATACCCTGATTGCCCGCAGGCCATCTTTAAACAAAACGTTATCCGGCGGCGGTGAAACCAGTTCAAATGGGTTCCGGCTGCAGATATACTTTGGCTCAAGCCGCCAGGCGGCTTATGATGCACAGGCGAAGTTTACCAACGAATTCCCTGAAATATCGACGTATATTTCTTACATCGAACCAAATTTTAAAGTACAGGTGGGCGATTTCAGGACAAGGCTGGAAGCACAAAAGCTGCAAAGCGAATTGACCGGTATGTTCAGTTCTTTTTTTATTATCCCGACCAAGATAAATCCCCCCAAATCCGACAACACCGAATGATCAAAGAGCAGATACAACAGCTTTCGCAGGATATTTTTAACGACGTAGTGGCAAACCGCCGCCATCTGCACGCGCACCCGGAACTGTCCTTTCACGAGACGAATACCTCGGCATTTATTGCGGGCAAACTGGATGAACTGGGCCTTACCTACCAAAGAATGGCCGACAATGGCCTGGTGGCGCTGATACAAGGTGAAAAACCTTCAGGAAATGTAGTTGCATTACGTGCGGATATGGACGCGCTGCCGATCACCGAAGCTAACGAAGTACCTTATAAATCGCAAAATACAGGCGTGATGCATGCCTGTGGCCACGATGCGCATACTTCGTCATTGCTGGGTACGGCAAAGATATTAACCGGTCTCAAAAGCGAATTTGGTGGTACAATAAAACTGATCTTTCAGCCTGCCGAAGAAAAATTGCCCGGAGGCGCAAGCCTGATGATCAAGGAGGGCGTGTTAGAGAATCCAAAGCCGCAAGCCGTGCTGGGTCAACATGTGATGCCATTTATCGATGCCGGTAAAGTTGGTTTCAGGGCGGGCAAGTACATGGCCTCAACCGACGAGATCTACGTTACAGTACACGGCAAAGGCGGCCATGGTGCGCAGCCGCAAATGAATATCGATCCGGTGATGATCACCGCGCAAATATTGGTTGCATTGCAGCAGGTAGTAAGCCGTTTTGCCGATCCGAAAAACCCATCCGTGTTATCGTTTGGTAAGGTGATCGCCAACGGTGCAACCAACGTCATTCCTAACGAGGTTTACCTGGAAGGCACTTTTCGCACCATGGATGAGAAATGGCGTGGCGAAGCCCACCGCCGCATGAAGAAAATGGCCGAAGGCATTGCCGAGGCGATGGGCGGCAGCTGCGAATTCAATATCATGAAGGGTTATCCTTTTCTCATCAACGAAGAAAAACTCACCGCCGCTACCCGCAGCCATGCCGAAACCTATCTTGGGAAAGAAAACGTCCTCGACCTCGACATTTGGATGGCCGCGGAAGATTTTGCCTATTATTCCCAGGTGGCTGACTCCTGTTTTTACCGTTTGGGTACGCGTAATGAAAGCCGGGGAATTGTATCTTCAGTGCATACGCCTACTTTTGACGTGGAAGAGGATGCGTTTAAAATAAGTACTGGGTTGATGGCATATCTTGCTATTAAGCAATTAGGAAATTGATTATTTTTGGTGTTAAGCGGAGCTTTATCCAATTAATGCTATGAAAATATTTTTCGGCGGCTGTATTGTCTTCCTTTTCCTTTCAAATCATTGCACTGCACAATTAGGTCAGCCAATTCCTGTTCCTGTTCTGAAAGAGGACAAAAAAGTGGATGACTTAATGGATAAGATATTTAAGAACGAACAAGATTCTGGTCAAGTTGATAAATCACTGTTAAGTGACAGTTGCTGGGTGATTAACATGTACAGGCTGGACAAAGGCGATGATTTTGATGTTGACCTAATTAGAAATAGCAAGTCGGTAATTAATTATCGGGTTTGCAGATATGCATATTATAAGGCCAAATACGGTTGCTTTATCTATAAGGGTAATAAGATATTTGTTTGGGCCAAAGACGAATTCGGAAGCCTTTTTACCGCTGCAAGTACTTATCAAAAATTTAACTTCATATTTTATTCTAATGACACGCATGCAACTGAACCGGAATTGTATGCCGGTGTTCTACATTATCAATTTAAGAAGGGGCGATTTTCACTGGGAGGACTACCACCTACTATAGAAGAACAGATCAAATGAAAAAAAGCTTTCCTTTAGCTTTCTGCTTTCTGCTTTTCGCTTTTTGGTCCTCTGCCCAGCAGGTCAAACGCTTCAATCCCGATACCATCCTTACCATTGTTATCGATTCTGCTGTAAATATTCGGTCTCATCATTTGAACGCCCAGGATTTTATAGATGCCGTGCTGGCCGATACCGGCTTCTACAAAGCTTTCCGGGATATGAAACGCTTTTCCTTCATTGCCGAAAACCGTATTTACAGTTACGATAAAAAGAATAGGGTCAACGGTAAGATCTACCGCAAAATACAATACAGCCATATCGGCAACAAGCACCAAACGGAATATTTAGCAAAACGCGACAGCGGTTCGATCTACAAATCGAACGGCAAATACCAGTTGTACACGGTGGAAATGTTCGACTATATTTTTAACAATGCCTATAATTCCGACTTTGTAAAAGGCCCTGAACTGTCAGCCTCAAATACAAAAAATGAGACCTATAAGGACAAGCTGAAAACGCTAATTTTTGCACCCGGCCATAAGGTTACGGGTATTCCCTTTATCAGTAGCAAGTCGGAGATATTTTCAAAAGACATGCGGCAGTACTACCTGTACCAGTTTGCGCGTGGCAAATACCTGGACTCCATACCTGTTTATCGTTTCAGGGTAGTACGAAAGCCCAGTACCGCTGACAATGATGTAGTGATCAAAGAGCTCACCACCATTTTTGATACCCGCACCTTCCAGATATTGGGCCGTTACGTCGACCTCACCTACAGCAATATGTTCTTCAGCTTTGACGTGAAAATGAATATCGAATTGACCAAAGTTGACGGCGAATTGCTACCTGCCAAAGTAACCTACCAGGGGACGTGGGATATTCCTTTTCACAAAACAGAAAGGGCGAGTTTTTTGATCGTACATAAAGATTATAAGGAATGATTTCACCGATTTTTTTTGATTTCACCGATTTTGATCGGGTAAAATCGGTGAAATCATCCTCAAATCGGTGCAATCAAAAAAAATAAAAGATTAATTAGCCGGAAGAACGTAAAGGTCAACGTCGAATTCTATATTCAATGCCTTTGATATTTCATTGTATCGTTTATCCAGGTGCACCCACGGTGTACTTTCACCATTATCGAAGTATACGAAGATTCCGCAGGAGAATTCGCAATAATACCTTTCACAAAGCGGTTTGAAAAGATCGATTTTAGATTCTATAATATCCAATAGCGAATTCATTTGATCGTCAAAAGACGAATATTTGTCAAGCCCTGAACCCATTGACCAACTATTTGTGTCAATTAAAGCGGTACTTTCAGGATTTCTCGGATTTTTTTTTGACCCTTAATTCGAACAAAATCTGGTTCAATATTCAATGATTGCGTAATCATATCGTGCGTTACGTCATTGAAGTCATAAATGTTAAACCGAAGAATAAGCTCGTTTTTTTTCATTCCAATAGATACAACGGAAAATATTGCGCCAATTTTACCCATCAAAAAATCGGTGCAATCACAAAAAACAAATCGGTGCAATCCCCCAAAATAAAATCGGTGAAATCCCTAGTTAATCTCCTTCAACATCTCCTTCACCGCCGCTTCCAGTTGCTGGTCTTCGCCGGCCAATTCTTTATTGTACTCATTAAGTACTTTGATATCCGGTTCCAACTGGTGGTTTTCTGTTGGCACGGTTTCGCCCGCACCCCAGGTGGAGATCATCGGGATACCGAAATAAAGCGTATTGTCTATCTGGTCTTCCCACCAAACAGCCGTACCGGTACCGGCTACCGGCATGCCGATCAGCTTGCCAATCTTCAATTCCTTGTAAATATACGGGAACATAAATGCGTCCGAGTAATTGCCTTCGCTCATCAAAACGCAGCTGGGTTTGTCCCATTTATTCATGGATTCGCCGCCCTCGGTTTTATTGCCCTGCGGGCGAAGCGTCATATATAGTTTGCCGCTTAAAAAAGTCGCCAGGTCATCATGCAGCCAGCCGCCGCCGTTAAAACGGGTGTCCACGATCAGCGCTTTTTTGTCAATATTTCTTCCCAGCACTTTATCAAACGTAACCCTGAAGCTTGGGTCGTCCATGTCGCGTACATGTACATAGCCCACTTTGCCGCCCGAAAGGCTGTCGGTCAAAAATTCCATCCGTTTTACCCAGCGGTGGTACAGCAGCATATAGCTTTCCATGCCGGCATCTATCGGTTTAACTGTTTCCTGGAATTGCCCGCCGGTTTTTGGATCGTGAAAATTAATCTGGGTAAACTTCCCGGCGGTATGGTTCAGCAGTTTGGCCCAATCGTCAGCTTCGGTAATGGCCACGCCGTCAATTTTGTCGATCACATCGCCCTTTTTCATTTTGGTGTGCTCACTGTCAAATGGCCCGCCGGCAATAATGTCGTCCACTTTTAATCCATTGCCACCGGTTGTATAGTCATATAGCAACCCTAATGATGCGGTGTTGTCAGCATCCGGGAAACGCGGGCCATAGCCGCCGCCGGTGTGCGAGGAGTTCAGCTCACCCAAAAACTCGCTGATCAGCACTTCAAAATCATAATTGTTATTGATGTGCGGCAAAAATTGGGCATAGTTGTCATGATAATATTTCCAGTCGACGCCCTGTAGCTTAGGGTCGTAGAGTTTTTTCGGTACTTGTTTGTAAATATGATCGAAGATATAGGCCCGCTCTGCAGCGGCGTTCAATTCCATACTGCCGTTGATGTGTACGGGCGTTACTTTACCGTCGTCAACACCCACTTTCATGATATTGCCATCCGCCAATACAAACAGCGCTTTGCCATCCTTGCTCATCACCAGCGAGCCATTGGGCGCGTTCAATTCGGCCAACACCTTGGTATCGCCGGTGCGCGGCATGGTTTGCCATAAATTGTAGCCTTTTTCGTAGCGGGCCAGGTAAAATAGTTTTTCGCCGTCGTTGGATAGTTTGGCATCGGCAATATCGGCCGAGCTGATGGTCATTCGTTTGGTGCGCTCGTCAAGGTTAGTAAGGTCGGGCACAAAATCAGGCACTTTAGCTTTGGTGGTATCTTTGTCCTTTTTGCCTTTCTCTTCCTTTTCTTTTTCTTTCTTCTTGTCGGTCGAATCACGTTTATCCTGCTCTTCTTTCAAAGCAAGGTCGTCTTTACTCAAATTGTATTTATCCCAGGCGGCCTTATCGAAAAACATCCCGAACACATCCGACTGGCTGCCCCGGCTCAGGTTTTTCATGCCGTTGCGGTCGTTAAACCAGTACATCATCTTACCATCAAGGCCAAACTGCGGCTCGGCGTTGTTAAAACCGCTTTGTGTAAGGTTAATCCGCTCGCCCGTACCATCGGCTTTAACTAATACCACCTGGCTGGCAAAAATATGGCCCTCGCTGGATTGCGCCAACAGGTATTTACTGTCGGGCGACCATGCAAAATATTGATCGCCGTCGGAATAGGAGTAATTTACACCTTCGGGCAATATGGTTGTTGACGTTTTTGTGGCGATATCGTAAACCTTGACAATATTTCTTTCCTCCAGGTAGGCGATCTTTTTGCCGTCGGGCGAGTATACGCCCTGGAACTCATCCTTGTCCGTAGCGATCACCGGCTCGGTAGTCAAAGTAGTGGAGGCATAAAAATAGGGCTCGTTTTTGTTGGCGATAGACACTTTGTAAATATCCCATGATTTCTCATTTTCAACCGAATACAAAATGCTGCGGCCATCGGGGCTGAACTGGATCATCCGCTCCTGGTAAGGCGTATTGGTGATCCTTTTGGTGACGTCGCCATCCGTGGCCGTAACAAATATTTCGCCCCGGTAAACAAAGGCCACTTCCTTACCATCGGGCGAAACGGCTATTTCGCTCGCTTGACCGGTAACCGGAATGGTTTTAACCTGGTCGCTGTTAAAATCCGCGCCAACTGTTATGATGACCTTTTGCGGCTGGGCGCCTTCTTTCAGCGTGTAGATGTCGCCGTCCTGGGTAAAAGAAAAAACGCCATTGTCCGATCGGGAGAGGTTACGCACAGGGTCTTTGTCAAAATGGGTTAACTGGGTAATGTTGTTAATGTCCGCTTCTGACGACCCATACAGGTTTTGATCGCCGTTGCGTTCGCTTAAGTAATAAAATTTGTCGCCATCGCCCCAAACCGGTTCCCTGTCCTCGCCAATAAAAGGCGAAACCTTGGCGTAGGTTTTGGCTTTGGTATCGTATATCCAAATGTCGCGGGTAACGGCTGAGGTGTGGTGCTTGCGGTAGGGGTTTTCATATCCTTTCCTGTCCTGGAAGATAAATTTATCGCCGGTTTTGTTAAAATGCACATATTCAGTTCCGGCCGAATTTACCATCAAACTACGCCCGCCTTTGGACGGTACTTTATACAGCTTAGTAAAATAATAATCATCCGGGAAGCGTACCGAAGAGGCGATATCGTACCTGCGGGTGCCGAAATAAACCGTTTGGTTATCGGGCGAAAAATCGTAAGGAATATCCCTGCTCGAATTAAAGGTAAGCCGGGTGGCGCTGCCGCCGGTGGAGGGCATGATAAACACATCAAAATTGCCATAGCGATCGGATGCAAAGGCGATGGATTTGCCGTCATGGCTCCAAACCGGGTAGCCGTTGTAGGCCGTGTTGATAGTTAGCGGAACGGCCTGGCCGCCGCTTGCAGCTACTTTAAAAATATTGCCCTTATATTCAAACGCTATCCAGTTGCCGTCAGGCGAGATAGCAGGTTGCTGCATCCATAAAATGTGGTCCTGGGCAAAAATACTTGAAATAAAGAGAGCAATAAACACGAGCGTGAGTAGGATTTTTTTCATGAGGTCAGCTATTTGATCACCTAAAGTAATTAAAATTAATGATTCCACCGATTTGAAAATGATTTCACCGATAGGAAAAAAAAGAGATCGAAGTGCGATTTTTAGGGCAAGGATTCAGCTACTTGCTTTATAATTTCATTTCTTTTCTGCAGCAGTCTTTTCATGTAACTTTTAAGAAATAACACATTCCCAAGGCGGCCCATAAACCCAAGTGGCGATTCAAAAGAAAAGATGTCAGTCATTAAGGTTTGGCCACCTTTTGCCACAAAACGATGTTCATGCCGGAAGGACTTAAATGCGCCGCTCACCATTTCATCCACAAAATAATTGGGATAGTCAAATTCGGTGATTTTTGAAGTCAAGGTTTGCCGTATGCCGAAATGTTTTGCCTCCCAGGTAACGGTTTCGCCCAAGTCGATTAACCCGCCGGTGCGACCCGCTATGGCTTTTTCGCCGGTATGTTTCATGGAATCGGTGTGCAGGTCGACGCTGCGTGAGAGGTCAAAGCAGCGTTCGATGGGGACATGGATATAAGTCTCAATGACTATTGATGGCATCTTTCAAAGGTTAGAAAAAGTTTGCAATTACCCGAATCGCCATTTTTCCGGCATTGGGCGCAGGGTTCCCCTCTTGAGAGAGTAATAGCCTATCATTGGACAGGTATATTTATTGGTATCAAGCATCTGTTAATTAATAAGTCGAAATTAGATCGATTCGCCCGGTGATTGTATTTAAACGTGAACTCATTCAGATAAGCTTGAAGATGCCCTACTGACACCTTATGGTACTGACCATAGATTCCTCGTTTTAGTAGCGTCCAAAACCCCTCTAGCGTATTGGTATGATATTCACCTTTTACATATTCTTCTTTTTCTTTATTAAGCACATGGTGCTCTTTATATTGATTGGCCAGCCCGGCGTAGGCGCCAAATCCGTCGGTAACCAAACTGGCATCTTTACTAACAGTCTGTTCAATAATCGGCTTTATGGTTTTACCATGCGCTTTTTCAAGCACCTGCAATTTTATCCGGCCTGCACGTTCCAATAAGCCGATTACAGCTTGTTTATCCTGCATTCCGGTGATCTGCAGGCCATTATCGCGCCTTTCCTGCCGTTTTTTCTTTGAATGATTAGCTTTTGCACCACCGATATAAGTCTCATCGATTTCTACTATGCCATTAAAAAGGTCTTGATCATCCCCTTCCTTCATTGCCTTGCGTATCCGCATTTGCAGATACCAGGCCGTGTTACGATTAATACCTAAATCCCGACTTAACTGCCGTGATGACAAACCCTTTTTTGCATTCAATATAATCGATATTGCTAAAAACCATTTTGGCAGTGCTAGCTTGGTATCTTCAAAAATAGTCCCCACCAAAACGCTATAACTGCGATTGCAGCTATTGCACTGGTGTCGCTGAGTCCCGACACGTTTTGTGCTTTGTTCGCTCTTGCAATAAGGACATTGGGGCTTATTTGACCACCGTAATGCCTCCAGGTGACTGATACATGTTTCCTGATCAGGAAACCTTGTAATTACTTCTAATATGTTCATTACCATAAAGATACATATTTATTCTGTCTTTTCATAGGCTATTACTCTCT
>Ga0302140_10008898_pt1 | contig 12488 bp, 6 predicted proteins | sample I_Bog_E1_1_FD_202095 | JGI IMG/M metagenome (GOLD analysis project Ga0302140, IMG submission 202095) | Peat permafrost microbial communities from Stordalen Mire near Abisko, Sweden - I_Bog_E1_1 | ecosystem: Environmental > Terrestrial > Soil > Wetlands > Peat | place: Sweden: Abisko, Stordalen...
TTCTCCAAAATCGCTTGCGTGCTACATCCCGTTTCAAAAACATGCTTTGTATCAGGGCACGACTTCAGTCGTGCCGAAAGACGCCACAAAAATGAGGGGTTTTAACCCCTGCGAATTGACCTCTGAAACTGCCGCGCCCATTTTTGAAAAAAGCTTCAGAGTTCAAACTTCCCCCATTTCAAATCCCGGACCTTACGCTCCCGCGAAACATAACTCAGCCGGCTCATTGGTTTCCTAAATGGGCTACGGTTTTTTCAAAGCAATCCCGGCCCGCCTTGTGTTTTCCAAATGACACGCCAACGGAATTGTCGCTTTGATCGGAACTCCGAGAGAATACAGCACATAAGCGGTAGGATGATTCACCCGTGATTGCATACTCAAACGGCTGCTGTGTCTCAGGGTCATGCCAATGCACTTCCATGTGAAGGTGATCGTCGTTCTCTAGCGCCTTTAGCTCAACTGGCAAAGCGTGGTGGGCGCCGTAATACATCTGTATGGCGTTCTCCGTCTGATTCAAATTCTGCAGCCGCACCTCATCCAGGCGCCGCGCCCTCATTTCAGAAGGGGGATTGAGCGAGATAGATGTTGCAACGGCCGCAACCGCTACCACCGCCGCCAGGCCACCCAGCAATCTTCCGCCGCCGAAATTCAGTTTCACTTGCTCTCCTCCTTGCGTAAATCAAGAAGATAGTAAGTAAACGCGGACCCGGCTATTGCCGCCACAACCAGAACCTTGAGCGAAAACCGAACTGTCAGATCCCCGCCCAGCAAATTGAAAATCAGCGTTGTCGTATCTCCAAGCAAGGTGCCGGAAGCAATGAAAAGTGTGAGGTAGGTTAGCCAGCGGCGGGCCGGTGAAAGACGTTTGAAAGGATTATGCTGGATTTCCTTGCCCACTAAATGCGCCAGAAAGAAAAAGACTGGAAAAGCGATGATGACCGCAGCCGTGGACCAGCGCTGAAGCATCGAATCGTAAACTCCTCCATAATTCCCGCTGGCCGGATCGGGAAATCCCCGATTAATGAAACTGAATAACAAGCTGCCTAAGTTCCAGGCCCCAAAGTATAAAGTGCTGAACATCACCAGATAGAGAAACGCATCGCGCGCCGAAAGCGAGGGGCGTGGCTTCGGCACTGGCACTGGAAACGCCGTATCTGAAAAGGCGTCGAGCGCGTTCTTGATTTGAGCGCCAGGCCATCCCGCCTCTTCCAGAGCCTTTGCGATGTCGCCCTTTGTGCTGCCGCTTTGCAGTGCTTCCTTGACGAACAATTCGAGTTGTTGAACTTCTGCCGCCATGGTGGTCTCCTTTCAAGATGACCAATCCAACCGGATCGTACTTTGGGTGAAGCTCGCTGTATGCCGCCCACCTAAGCGCTGACAACGGTGGCTGTTTCCTGATCCCTGATCCCTGATCCCTGATCCCCGACAACCCGCGGCTTCATGCGCTGCGCCAGCTTGTCGAAGTAAAGATAGATGACCGGAGTGGTGTAGAGGGTGAGCAACTGCGACACCAGCAGCCCGCCCACAATGGTGATTCCCAGCGGTTTGCGCAGCTCTGCACCCACGCCGCCGCCCAGAGCCAGCGGCAGGCCGCCCAGCAGCGCTGCCATGGTGGTCATCATAATGGGCCGGAAGCGCAGCAAACAGGCCTGAAATATGGCGTCCTCGGCCGTCTTGCCCTCGTTCCGCTCAGCCTGCAACGCAAAGTCGATCATCATGATTGCGTTCTTCTGCACAATGCCAATCAGCAGGATGATGCCGATCAGCGCAATCACGCTGAATTCGGTGCGCGTAATCAGCAGCGCCAGTATGGCTCCCACGCCGGCCGACGGCAGCGACGAAATAATCGTGATGGGATGAATGTAGCTCTCGTATAGTACGCCGAGTACGATGTACACAGTAACCAGCGCGGCAAGAATCAACAGCGGCTCGTTGGCCAGCGACGTCTGAAATGCTGCTGCCGTTCCCTGGAAACTAGCATTGATAGCAGCCGGCATCTGGATGTTCCGCTCAATGCGATTGACCGCGTTAACAGCGTCGCCCAGCGACTTTCCCGGCGCAAGATTGAAGCTCACCACGGTGGACGGAAACTGTCCCTGATGCCCAATTGCCAGTTGCGCCCGCGATTGCTCCCAGTGCGCCAGCATGCTCAGCGGAACCTGTGTGCCGTTGCCCGATTTGACGTACAGATTGCTCAGCGTTCCAGGGTCGCTCTGGAAGTCTTTTCCCACTTCCATCACCACATGGTATTGGTTGAGCTGGGTAAAGATGGTTGACACCTGGCGCTGTCCAAAGGCGTCGTAGAGCGTGTTATCCACATCGGCGATCGCAATTCCAAGACGCGCGGCGGTGTCGCGGTCAATCACCAGCCTGGCACCCAGTCCCTGGTCCTGCAGATCGCTGGCAACATCGGTCACCACCTTTTCGCGGCTCAACTCATCCACCATCAGCCGCGTGTATTTCGCCAGCTCCACCTGATCCGGATCTTCCAGCGAATATTGAAATTCGGTCCGGCTCACGCGATCCTCAACCGTAAGATCCTGCAACGGCTGAAGGAAGAGTTGAATTCCCTCCACCCCTTCAAGCTTTGGCTGCATGCGCCGAATCACGTCCGTCGCGCTAAGCTTGCGCTGCTCCAGCGGCTTCAGGTTGATCTGGATGCGGCCCGAGTTTAGCGTGGTGTTGGTTCCGTCCACACCGATAAACGATGAGACGTTATCCACCGCCGGATCCTCAAGCAGCACGTCCACAAGCTTCTTCTGCCGCTCGGCCATACTTGCGAAGCTTACCGTCTGCGGAGCCTCGCTGATGCCCAGAATCACACCCGTATCCTGCACGGGAAAGAAGCCTTTGGGCACCACGATAAACAGCAAAATCGTGGCTGCCAGCGTGGCGATGGTGACCACAAGCATAGTAAATCGATAGCGTAAAACAACCTGGATGCTGCGCCCATACGCGGCGATTACAGAATTGAAAACCTTCTCCGACCAGTTATAAAAGCGGGTCTGATTCGCAGCCGACTTGTCCTTCAGAATGCGAGAACACATCATCGGCGTTAGCGTAAGCGAGACCACCGCGGAGACCAGAATCGTGACGGCCAGCGTGACGGCGAACTCGCGGAACAGCCGCCCCACCACGTCGCTCATGAACAGCAGCGGAATGAGTACCGCGATAAGCGAAACAGTAAGCGACATGATCGTGAAACCTATCTGTTCGCTGCCTTTCAGCGCGGCGCGCATGGGGCTCATCCCCTCTTCAATGAAGCGCGAGATGTTCTCGATCATCACGATCGCATCGTCCACCACAAAGCCTGTCGAAATGGTCAAAGCCATCAGCGTCAGATTGTTCAGGCTATAGCCCAGCAGATACATCACGCCGAATGTGCCCACAATCGAAAGCGGCACGGCCACCGAGGGAATAACCGTTGCCGCCAGGTTGCGCAGGAACAGGAAGATCACCATCACTACCAGCGCGATGGTGAGCATCAGCTCGTACTCCACATCCCTCACCGAGGCGCGAATGGTGGTGGTGCGGTCGGTCAGCACCTTCACCTGCACGGTGGCCGGCAAACTTGCCCGCAACTGAGGCAGAAGCTTCTGGATCCGGTCCACCACCGCAATGATGTTTGCGCCCGGCTGGCGCTGAATGTTCACGATGACCGCGGGCTGGCGGTCCATCCACGCGGCCTGCTGCGAGTTTTCAGCGGCGTCCACCACCGTTGCCACATCGGACGTACGCACTGCGGCCCCGTTGCGATAGGCCACGATCACCGGCTTGTAATCTTCGCTGGCCAGTAACTGGTCGTTGGCATTGATGGTGTAAGACTGGCGAGCCCCGTTCAGCGTGCCCTTGGCCTGGTCTACGTTGGCCGCCGAAAGCGCGGTGCGCAGGTCTTCAAGGCTCAGGTTGTAAGCGGCAAGCTGGGCCGGGTTGGCCTGGATGCGCACCGAAGGCTTCTGTCCACCGGCGATCGAGACAAGTCCCACCCCGGTGACCTGGGAGATCTTCTGCGCCAGGTTGGTGTCGGCCGCATCCTCAATCTTGTCCAAGGGCAGCGAATCGGAGTAGAGCGCCAGAGTCATCACCGGCGCATCCGCGGGGTTCACCTTGCTGTAGATGGGTGGATTAGGCAGATCGGGAGGCAAAAAGCTGTTGCCCCCATTAATGGCCGCCTGCACCTCCTGCTCGGCCACATCGATGTTTTCGTCCAGGTTGAACTCAAGCGTAATCACCGAGCCGCCGCCGCTGCTCACCGAGGTCATTTGCTTCAACCCCGGCATCTGGCCGAACTGGCGCTCCAGCGGCGCGGTCACCGACGAAGCCATCACCTCCGGACCGCCGCCGGGATAAAACGTCAGTACCTGGATGATCGGATAGTCCACCTCGGGCAGCGCTGATACCGGCAACTGCTCATAGCCCACAAATCCTGCCAGCAGGATGGCCGCCATCAGCAGCGAGGTCGCTACCGGGCGCAGAATAAATGGCCGGGAGGGACTCAGGCTCACTGCCGCACCCTCTTATCGTGTTCGTGATTCGGCTTGCCGGCGCCCGCCTGCGCTGCGGGCTGCATCGCGGTAAATGGCCCGCCGGCCTGGTCGGAGCGGTGCGGAGCCATGGTCACTGCTACAGCTTGTCCGGGGCGGAGCCGGTCCGCGCCATCCACCACCACGCCCTGGCCCGGCTTGATGCCGCTGTCGAGAATCGTCAATTGTCCCTCGGCCAGCGCCACCTTGACCGGCTGATTCCTGGCAGTCCCATTGCCCTTCGAATCAACGCCGTCGATCACCCATACATACGCGCCCTGGATTCCCGTCTGAATAGCCGCCGAAGGCACCACCAGCGCGCTCGGCCGGTCTTCCATCACCAGGTGAATGTTCACGAACTGGTTCGGAAACAGAGCATTGTCCTTGTTGTCGAATACAGCTTTCAGCTTGTCGGTGCCGGTCGTCGTGTCAATCTGGTTGTCCGCGGTCATCAACGTTCCGCCTGCAAGCTTCTGCACGTCGCCGCGGTCGTAGGCATCCACAGGCAGGCGTCTGTCAGTGGCCAGCTTGTGCAGCACCTGCGGCAGTTCGTTTTCAGGCAGCGTGAAATATACCGCGATCGGCTGAAACTGATTGATGATCACCAGGCTGGTGGTGTTGGCAGTGATGATATTCCCTGGGTCCACCAGCCGCAGTCCAATTCGCCCGTCGATCGGCGATTGAATCGAGCACCAGTCGAGCTGCAACTGGGCGGTCTCAATGGCCGCCTTGTCCGCCTCGATTGCGCCCTGGTACTGGCCCTGGGCTGCCTCATCGCCATCCAGAGTCTCCTTCGACACCACGCCCGCCGCGTAAAGCGCCTGGTACCGCGCAAACTCCGCCTTGGCGTTTTTCAGAAGCGCTTCATCGTGGGTCAAATTGCCCTTGGCCTGGTCCAGCGCCGCCTTATAGGGCTTGGGATCGATCACAAGGATGGTCTCGCCCTGCTTCACTTCCTGTCCCTCGGTAAACTTCACCGGCTCCAGTTCCCCGTTTACCCGCGCCTTCACCGTCACACTCATGTAGGGCGTCACCGTGCCCAGCGCGGTTAGATACACCGGCATCGGCCTCTGCTCCGCCGCGGCCACCTGCACGGGAACCGGCCGGCTGTACAGCGCCGCCGCCTGATTCGCGCTGTTCGTCGCGCTCTGCTTCTGGTTCTGAAAGATCTTCCAGACAATCGAGCCCAGAGCACCCGCCAGCACCAGATAAACAACAATGCGAATCCAGTTCCCCTTGCTGGAGGGCGGCTGGTGAGATGCGCTGAGCGGGGACAGATGCGACCCCGGAGTACTTTCTATAGACATGATCTCGATTCCAGTCGTTTCAATTGTGTGAATGCCCGCCGGGGCAACATTCTGCCCAGACAACAAGGATCAAACTCCCGGCAGTCGTTTTTAGGGACGCACCGGTTTGGGCAAAGGTTTCGTCCGCCCCGCGTGCTTCAGGTATGGACTTTCATCCACAGCCTAAGCCTGCTGCACCCTGTCATTCGCAACGCGACCATTGTATTCGAACCAGCCCCTACCGGCGATGTGACGACGCACAACCGCCATTTGCACGGCAGACGCCGGCTTCCAATCCCCAACAGGCCCATATCCCGGGATGCCGAACCCCGGAATATTGCGTCCTTTCCACCCATTTCAGCGTCCTTAACCCTATGGAGAATGCTCCATTTTGTCGCCCTCATGCCTGCATCCTGAAAGTTCGGATACCATAGTAGTTTCATCTGAATGTTGTACCGGTCCTGGACGGCTCGGGTCGCCAGGCCGCGAAACCCGGTGAGCCGGTCGAAACCGGATTCGGGGTAACCGCTGACCAATTCTTCCCGTCCAATGGTCGCGCGCGTCCCAGTCACGGTCGGCGTCCTTAGGAACACCCCGGCTCAGGAGCGAGTACCCGCCTTATGATGTGGATTGTCCGGCTTGCGCTGCGGCGGCCTTACACCTTCGCCGTCTTTGCGCTCCTGATCATGATTCTCGGCGTCTTCAGCATCGAGTCGATGCCGACGGATATCTTTCCCAACATCGACATTCCCATTGTGACCGTGGTGTGGAATTTCACCGGCCTCTCGGCCCAGGAAATGTCCAACCGCATCGTCTTCAACAGCGAGCGGGGCATGACCACCACCGTCAACGACATTGAGCACATCGAGTCGCAGTCGCTCAACGGCATCGGGCTCATCAAGATCTTCTTTCAGCCGCACGTCAACATCGGCAATGCTGTGGCCCAGGTGACTGCCATCTCGCAGGTGCAGTTGCGCCAGTTGCCACCCGGCACCACACCGCCCTTCATCATCCAGTACAACGCCTCCAGCGTGCCGGTGCTGCAGTTGGGCCTCTCCGGCAAGGGCCTGAACGAACAGCAGTTGTTCGACCTGGGCTCCAACAACATCCGTACCCAGTTGGCCACCATCGAAGGTGCGCAGACTCCCTATCCCTACGGCGGCAAGCAGCGCCAGATTCAGGTCGACCTGGACTTGCATGCCCTCCAGGCCAAAGGCCTATCGCCGGTCGATGTGGTCAACGCCTTCAACGCGCAAAATCTCATCGCGCCCTCCGGCACCATGAAGATCGACCGCTTCGAATATGCGGTCGAAACCAACTCCGCGCCGTCGGTCGTCGACGATCTGAACAACCTGCCCATCAAATCGGTCAACGGCGCAATGATTTACGTCCGCGACGTAGCCCACGTACGCGATGGCAGTCCCCCGCAGACCAACATCGTGCGCGTCAATGGCAGCCGCGCCATCCTCATGAGCGTAATGAAAACCGGCTCGTCTTCCACGCTCGACATCATCAAAGGCGTACAGAACGTACTGGTGAACATCAAGGGTCAGTTGCCGCCCGAGTTGCAGATCAACGCGCTTTCTGATCAGTCGATCTTTGTGCGCAGCGCTATCGACGGCGTCATCCGGGAAGCAATCATCGCCGCCTGCCTCACCGCCATCATGATCCTGGTCTTCCTGGGCAGCTTTCGCTCCACCGTCATTATTGCGGTGTCGATTCCGCTCTCGATCCTGTGTTCGCTGATCATGCTCTACTGGCTTCACGAGACCATTAACATCATGACGCTGGGCGGCCTGGCGCTGGCCGTCGGAATCCTCGTAGACGACGCGACAGTAGAGATAGAAAACATCAACCGCAATCTCGAGGCAGGAAAGGAAATCGAGCAGGCCATCCTCGACGGCGCAGCCCAAATCGCCACCCCTGCCCTGGTCTCTACCCTCGCCATCTGCATCGTCTTCGTACCCATGTTCCTGCTCAGCGGCGTGGCCCGCTACCTGTTTGTGCCCATGGCCGAGGCGGTGGTCTTTGCCATGCTGGCCAGTTACTTGCTCTCGCGAACCGTCGTGCCCACCATGGCCAAGTACCTGCTCAAGGAGCACGACGACGCGCAGACCGCATTGAAGCAAGCTAGCCGCAATCCCTTCGTCCAGTTTCAGCTTGGTTTTGAATCCGGCTTTTCCAACATGCGCAACGGCTACCTGCGTCTGCTCACCTTGTGCGTAGATTTCCCCGTGTTCTTCCTCCTGCTGTTCGCAGTCTTCGCCGTTGCTTCAGTCGGCCTTCTGCTTCCCTCGCTCGGCCAGGATTTCTTCCCTTCCGTAGACTCCGGCCAGTTCAAGATTCACGTCCGCGCCCGAACCGGCACGCGCATTGAGGAGACGGCTCTGCTCTGCGACCACATCGATTCCACCATCCGCGAGCACATCCCGGCCAAAGAGGTGGTTTCGATCGTCGATAACATCGGCCTGCCCTACTCGGGACTGAACCTCTCCTACTCCACTTCGGCGCCCATCGGCCCCGCTGACGCCGATATCCAGGTGCAGTTGACCAAGGACCACCATCCCACAGCAGCCTATGTCTCAAAGCTCCGCGAAGTTCTGAATCGCGAGTATCCCAGCGTAACCTTTTATGCGCTGCCCGTGGACATTGTGACGCAGATTCTCAACTTCGGCCTCTCCGCTCCCATCGACATTCAGATCGTAGGCCCGGACCTCTACGGAAACCGCGCACTGGCAGAGAAGATGCTCAATGAGGTCCGCTATGTTCCAGGCGCAGCCGATGCGCGCATTCAGCAACCGTTCAACTACCCCAATTTGACGGTGAATGTGGACCGCACCCGCGCGCAGACGATTGGCCTTACGCAGGCGAATGTGGCGCAGAGCGTGCTGATATCGCTCAGCGGCAGCTTCCAAACCACCCCGAGTTTCTATCTCGATCCCAGGAACGGCGTAACCTACAACGTGGCCATCCAGGCTCCGCAATACCGCATGGACTCGATGGCCGACCTCAAAAGCCTGCCCGTCACCGGCAGCGCCGCTTCGCAACAGGCCGCCGCCGCCCAGAATGGCGCGCAGTCCACCACCGCGCCGGGAGCTACTCTGCCCGTGAATGTGCTGGGTAACCTGGCCACCATCAAGCCGGGAACGGAACTGGGCACTGTCAGCCACTACAATGTGCAGCCAGTACTTGATATTTACGCCAATGTGGATGGAACCGACCTGGGCTCAGTGACCCGCGGAATTCAGGCAATCATCGCCCGCCACAAAGCCGAACTGCCCCGCGGTTCGCGATTCATCCTGCGCGGCCAAAGCGAGACCATGAGAGCGTCTTATTTCGGCCTGCTCACCGGCCTCGCGTTTTCCATCCTGCTGGTCTATCTGCTCATCGTGGTCAACTTCCAGTCCTGGCTCGATCCGTTCCTGATTATCGCGGCCCTGCCCGCCGCGCTCGCCGGAATCGTCTGGTTTCTCTTTCTTACCCACTCCCGGCTCAGCGTTCCCGCACTTACCGGCGCAATCATGTGCATGGGCGTGGCCACATCCAACTCCATCCTGGTCGTCACTTTTGCCCGGGAGCAGTTGGAGATCCTGGTGGGCGACGCGCGCCAGGCCGCCCTGAATGCTGGCTTCGTCCGCCTCCGCCCGGTCATAATGACTGCGCTGGCCATGATCATTGGCATGGTGCCCATGGCGCTGGGCCTCGGAGACGGCGGCGAGCAGAATGCGCCCCTCGGCCGCGCTGTAATCGGCGGTCTGCTGCTGGCCACCGTGGCCACGTTGTTCTTTGTGCCCGCATCTTTTTCCTTGGTCCACGGCTGGCTCGAGAGCCGGCGCAGAACCGCGGTCCGCGATTCCCTCACCGAGGCGTTCGACGAATTCGACAAGTTATCGGAGTAGATCATTCATGACCCCTCAATCCAATCCGAACCAGCAAACCGCCTCGCAACCGTCTAGCCATGCGGCACACGGCAATGAACCACCGCTGAACCAGAAGCCCATTTCGCCGCGCATCGCTCTGTTCGGAGTCGCCCTGGTCCTCATCGCGGCGTGCGTTCTGGCGGGCTATGGCATTCTCAGCCGCAAGCACGACGACCGCGTGCTGGCCGACACCACCAACCAGTTGGCCGCGCCAACAGTGATCACCGCAAACCCCGCCATGGGTTCGCCGACGGGGAGTTTTGTTCTACCCGGCAACGTTAGCGCCTATACCGATTCGCCTATTTACGCCCGCACCTCCGGCTACCTCACCCACTGGTACTTCGACATCGGCGCCAAAGTCAGCAAAGGCGCGCTGCTGGCTGAGATCGCCACCCCCGAACTGGACCAGCAGCTTTCCCAGGCCCAGAGCGACCTGGCCACCGCTGAAGCCACCGCCAACAACGCCCGCATCCAGGCCGACCGCTACTCGGGTCTGGTCAAGTCCGACGCCGTCTCCCGCCAGGACACCGACACATTCGTCAGCCAGGCTGCGGCCTCCGCGGCGGCTGTCAAATCCGCGCAGGCCAATGTTCAGCGGCTCAAGGAACTGCAATCCTTCGAGAAAGTCTACGCGCCGTTCGACGCAGTCGTCACCGCCCGCAACATCGACACGGGCCAGTTGATCAACCAGGGCGCCGCCAATGAACTCTTCCATTTGCAGGCCATCCAGACCCTGCGCGTCTATGCCAACCTGCCGCAAGTCTACTCGGGCAGCGTGAAGAAGGGCATGAAAATCGACCTCAACTTTGTCGAGCACCCCCAAAAAACCTACCAGGGGACGTTGGTGCGAACCGCGGACGCCATCGATCCCTCAAGCCGTACGCTCCTGGTGGAGATTGACGTCGACAATCGCGCCGGCGAACTGCTGCCCGGCTCGCTTGCCCAGGCCCATTTCAAGACGCCCACAACTGCTCCAACCTTCGTTGTGCCCGCCGCCGCGCTGATATTTCGCAGGGAAGGCCTGCGCGTGGGCACCGTCATCAACGGCAATGTCGCACATCTGGTCCCGGTCGTCATCGGCGAGGACGATGGCGCCACCGTTCAAATCGTCACCGGCCTCAGTGCCGGTGACTTGGTCATCCAGGACCCGCCCGACTCACTTATTGAAGGCGAAAAGCTATCCGTGGAGAGCCCCGCCAAAGTCGCCGTTGCGGGAGGCAAATAACCATGCCCGTGCCCTGTGTTGCAGCCCAGAGCCGGGTGCCCCAGGTCTCGATTTTGAGACCTGGGAAACCACAAATCTCGACCGGCATCTTTTCCTCAGCCGCTCTTCTCTCCCTAACCCTCCTGGCCGGCTGCAAGCCCGTAGGCCCCAATTACAATCGGCCCGGCTTTGAAGCCCCCCCGGTCTACAAAGAGGCCGGAGCGTCCACCGTCTTAGTCCCCCCGCCCAACCCGGCCGACGGCGGATGGAAGCCAGCCAATCCCTCTGACGGCATGCTGCGCGGCAAGTGGTGGGAAATCTACCAGGACCCGCAACTCAACCAGTTGGAAGACCGCATCGAGACCTACAACCAGGGACTCCGCGGCGCGCTGGAAACTTACCTTGCGGCTCGCGATCAGGTCAAGGTTGCCAGGTCCGCTCTCTTTCCCACCATCTCCGCCAGCCCTTCCGTCGCCCGCGACCGAGTCTCGGAAAACCAGCCGTTTTTCAGCAGGACGAACGACCCCAACTATAACGATTTTCAGATTTCCGGCCAGGCAAGCTGGGAGCCCGACTTCTGGGGCCGCATCCACCGCACCGTCGAGGCAGCTCACGCCACCTCCCAGGCCAGCGCCGCGGACATGGCCAACGTAGACCTCAGCCTTCATGCCGAGATGGCCGCCGACTATTTCCAGCTTCGTGGCCTGGACTCCCAAATCCAGCTCCTGACTTCCACTGTCGCCGATCTCGAGCACCAGTTGGATCTTACCCATCGGCTCTTTGCCGGCGGTATCGGGACCGCGGTCGACGTGGCCCAGGCCCAGACCCAGCTCGAGACGGTTCGCGCGCAACTCGTCGACCTCGGTGTGGCTCGCGCCCAGTACGAGCACGCCGTGGGCACCATTGCCGATTACAAGCTGCCCACCTTCAGCATTCCGCCCTCGCCGCTCAATATTTCGTTACCGAATGTCCCGCTCGGCGTCCCATCGCAGTTGCTTGAGCGCCGCCCCGACATTGCCGCTGCCGAGCGCCGCACCGCCGCCGCCAACGAGCAAATCGGAATCGCCGTCAGCGCCTTCTATCCCACCATTACATTGGGAGCGCAGGGCGGTTTTGAGAGCACCCACTTCGGCACCTGGATTCAGGGCCCCAGCGCCCTGTGGTCGCTCGGTGGCCAGGCCACCCAACTCTTGTTCGATGCCGGCCAGCGCCACGCCCTCACCGACCAGGCCCGCCACTCCTACGAAGCCCAGGTCGCCGCTTACAAAAGCGCCATCTTCCTCGCCTTCAATGACGTGGAGGATCAGCTCTCAGGCCTGAGGATTCTGGAGCGCGAGACCGGTGTCGAGCAGAAGGCTGTCGAGTCCGCACAGCACTCCCTTGACATCTCCAACACGCGCTACAAGGGCGGCGTAACCAGCTACCTTGAGGTCCTGACGGCCCAGGCCACCCTGCTCCAGAATCAACGCACAGCCATCGACCTGCAAACGCGCCAGTTCGTCGACAGCGTAGGCCTGGTCCGCTCCCTCGGCGGCGGATGGGACGCAAGCCAGTT
>Ga0302140_10008900_pt1 | contig 12486 bp, 10 predicted proteins | sample I_Bog_E1_1_FD_202095 | JGI IMG/M metagenome (GOLD analysis project Ga0302140, IMG submission 202095) | Peat permafrost microbial communities from Stordalen Mire near Abisko, Sweden - I_Bog_E1_1 | ecosystem: Environmental > Terrestrial > Soil > Wetlands > Peat | place: Sweden: Abisko, Stordalen...
TTCCATGGGGAGCGCATCGATATGCGGTTCCACGGCGTCTTTGGGGTAGGGGAGGGGGGGGAGTTCGTATGGCATAGATTTAGTTTGTCTGTGTTGTTTGTGTCAAAAACCTGCTTTCTTTTGCTAAGCTGCGTCACAAACTGCCGAAAATCAAGTCCGGATCAACAACCGAAACGATGGTTGTCCGGGAATGCAAGTTTTCTAGTTGCTGGCAAGCTAATTTGTCCTTTGAACTCTGGCGAATGAATTGTTACGTTGGATTCATGTCTCGTAAGACGACAGATTCGCGGTCCGGCCTCAACGATGTCATCGGCTTTGCGCTGCTGGCAGCGGCGGTCTTGCTGCTGGCCGCCCAGCTCTCGTTTGACGTCCATGATATTTCCTGGGCTACCACCAAGGTCAATAAACCTGCCGCGAACTGGATCGGGGTTGCGGGAGCGTGGCTGGCGTGGGAATGCTTTATCCTTTTCGGCGTGACCGCTTACTTTCTGCCGCCGATCATCTGTGCTTACGGCGCGAGCTATTTGCTCAACGTTTTTAGCTATCTCCACGAGCGCCTTCGCTGGTCGCTGATTTGGACCGCCGTCTTGCTGCTCTCGGTCGCGGGATTGTTCTACATCATGGACAACAACCATTGGATGGGAACCGTGCGGGAGTCCATCGGCTCCCAGAGTGCGGGAGGTTGGTTGGGATACGTGAGCTATGGCCAGACCCGCCATTATCAATATGGTTTTAGTCTCCTCAACCCCATCGGCGCCTCCATCGTCTATATCACTTTGTGCGTCGTGAGCCTTTTGTTTCTCACGAATTTTCAGCTCGGCGAATGGATTCGCAGTTTGTGGCTGCGAAACACCACCGCGGACGACGGCCAACCCAAGAGCGACGACGAGGCGGTTTTGGAGAAGCGGGCGAAGGAATTGGAAAAGCAGAAGCGCAAGCTCGAGGAGGAAGTGGAGAAAACTGAAAAGAGCGCCAGCGGCCTGGGTGCCAGCAATCTGGGCGCCGATATGCAGCCTGTGCCGGAACCGACCGTTCGCGATCTGAGCGTGCCCCAAGCCAAAGGACCGCGCGTCCGCAAAACCACTTATCCCGACGCCCCCGCGAAACCGTCTCCCGTCCCTCCTGGCGAACCCATGGAAGTCGGCGACGTTATCGCTGGCCACGAAGTTGCCGCCGCTACCACCGACCAAATTTTAGGCCGTAAATTTGCGGCCACACCCGAAGCGGAAGCGGAACCGCATCACGAGCCCGCCCCCGAACAAGACCACGAGGAACCGGCCGAAGTGGTCGAAGCGGTCAAACCGCCCGAGCCCGCAGCCGATCCCACGATTATCATTGCCGATGGGTCCGTCCCCGCGCCCAAGCCCCGTCCCGCTCCGCGCCGATCGAAGCCGGTCACTGTCGCGTCTGTGCCCATGATTGGCAACTACCAGCTGCCCTCGATGGATTTTCTGCAACATCCCGACTTGACGGTCAAGCCGACCGAATCGAAGGAAGAATTGATGGCCAACGCTCGGCTGATGCAGCAGACCCTCGCGCAATTTGATATTGAAGTTTCGCTCGGCGACATCACGAAGGGGCCGACCATCACCCGCTACGAACTACATCCGGCGCCAGGTGTGAAGCTGGAAAAAATCCAGAACCTGAGCAACAATCTCGCCGCCGCCCTGAAGGCGGAACGCATTCATATTCTCACGCCGGTCCCTGGCAAAAGCTCCGTCGGCGTGGAAGTTCCGAACCTGGTGAAAACCAAGGTCATCATGCGGGATCTCTTCGAATCGGATGAATGGCGCAATACCAAGGCGCGCATTCCGATTGCACTGGGCAAGGATGTCTACGGCCATCCCATCATTGCGGACTTGGCGGAAATGCCGCATTTGCTGATTGCCGGCAGCACTGGCTCCGGAAAATCGGTTTGCGTCAATTCCATCATCGCTTCGTTGCTGTACCGGTTTTCTCCGGATCAACTTCGCTTTGTCATGATTGATCCCAAGGTGGTGGAGCTCCAGCAGTATAACGCGCTGCCGCACTTGGTGGTGCCAGTGGTGACCGACCCTAAGAAAGTGATTTTGGCGCTCCGCTGGGTTGTAAACGAAATGGAAAAGCGCTACCAAATTTTTGCGCGGGTCGCCGTCCGGAACATCAAGTCGTTCAATGATCGTCCCAAGAATAAACCGCTCCCGGTGCAGGAACCGGAACTCCCGCTCCTGGCCAAAAAGGAAAAGCTTGAGCCCGGCGCCGATGGCTTTGCGGTGGAGGTGGATGAACAAATCGTCGTTCCCCGTGAGGATGACATCATCATTCCGGAGAAGCTTTCTTACATCGTGGTCATTATTGATGAGCTGGCGGACCTGATGTTGGTGGCACCGGCCGATGTGGAAATGTGCATCGCGCGAATCACGCAAATGGCGCGGGCCGCCGGCATTCATTGCATTGTCGCCACCCAACGTCCCTCGGTGGACGTGATTACCGGTGTCATAAAGGCGAACATCCCGGCGCGGATTGCCTTTCAGGTGGCCAGTCGGGTGGATTCCCGCACGATTCTGGATGCCATGGGCGCTGACAAATTGTTGGGGAAGGGCGATATGCTCTATCTGCCGCCCGGTTCCGCAAAATTAAACCGGGCCCAGGGCGCGCTCATTACCGATCAGGAATTGCAGAGCATCGTCGATTTCATCGCCAAGCAGGGCAAGCCGAGTTATGAAATGGAGATTCACCAGCAATTGTCCAAGCCGGCGCCCAACACGGATATTGATAGCGGCATTGACGAAGATGAAGATTTGATCCAGCAATGTATTGAAGTGATCCGCAGCGAGCAAAAAGCCAGCGTATCGCTCATGCAACGCCGGTTGCGCCTGGGTTATACCCGGGCGGCGCGAATCATGGATGAATTGGAAGGCCGCGGCATCGTGGGCCCGAGCAAAGGCGCGGAGCCTCGCGATATTCTCATCGATCTCGATGGAGAAGGCCACGACGGCGGCGCCAGCCAGCACGGTGTCTGACCGTATTTAATGAACGAAGGCGAATCCAATTTACAGCGCAGCGGCATTTTTCGTTACGGCCGGCTTTATGCCGCCCTCTGGAAAAATTCCGTGGCGCGCGAGATGTCATTCAAGGGCAATTTTATCCTTTGGATTTTCGTGGAATTGTTGTGGTTCGGATTGCAGCTCAGTTTTATCGGCGTGGTCTTTTCCCAAACCGATTCCATTGGCAGCTGGACCAAATGGCAAATGGTCGTGCTGGTGGGCGCCAGCAACTTCATACAGCAGATTTACCAGGCGTTTTTCCTGACCAACTGCACTGGCCTTTCCGAATTGGTCCGGACCGGCAAGATGGATTTCCTGCTGGCCTTGCCCGTGAACACCCGGTTTATCGTTTCGCTCCGCCAGGTCGATCTCGGAGCTTTCGTGAATGCGGTTTTTGGCCTGACGGTCATGGTCTTCGCCCTGCACAAGGCCCACGCCATACCGTCGGCGGGTCAGATTCTCGGATTCGGCGCACTGTGTCTGGCGGGAATCTTGATTCATTATTCGCTGATGTTCATGCTTGCGGCGATCAGTTTCTGGACCGTGCGCGCCCAAGGAATCGTGTGGGGCTACTATAATCTATTCAACATTGCGCGCTTGCCCGACGAAGCGTTTCAACGGGGTGCATTCAAGGCGATTTTTACATTCGCCTTGCCTGTGTTATTGGTCAGCAATGTTCCTACGCGGGTAATCGCCAATAAGCTGGCTTCGCCGACATCATGGCTTCTGCTGATCGGGCTGGGTGTGGTGTGGGCGCTCATTTCCGAATGGTTCTGGCGCCTCTCTCTGCGCCGCTACACCAGCGCTAGTTCATAATTGCGTTCAACGGTCGTGGCTCCCGGCTGTTTAAGCGGCTCTTGGGGCTGGAGCACAAATTAGCTGACCTCAGCTTTGCTTTAAGGCTTGTTCGAGATCGGCGATCAGATCGGCGGCGGCTTCCAATCCCACTGAGAGACGCAGGAGATTCTTGGGCGTGGGACTGGTGGCGGGTTCTACGCTGGCGCGATGTTCGACGAGGCTTTCCACACCGCCCAGCGAGGTGGCGCGCCGCCAGACCTGGAGCGAGTTGGCGACCTTGAGTGCTTCCTGCGCCAATCCCGTCACTTGTAGCGAGAGCATGGCCCCAAAACCGCCGTGCATGTTGCGACCGGCCACGTCAAATCCCGGATGCCCCGGCAAACCCGGATAGAGCACCCGCTCCACGCCGGGATGCGCGGCGAAATGCTCTGCGATGGCTTGCGCCGAGCGGGTCTGGGCTTCCACCCGCACGAACAGTGTTCGAAGTCCGCGCAACAACAGCCAGCACTCCACCGGCCCCAGCACATTGCCGGTTTGAAAACGGTGACGGACAATGCGATCCCAAAAGGCATCTTTCACATGGGTGGTCAGCGTACCGGCGATGACGTCCGAGTGGCCGTTCAGATATTTGGTGGCGGAGTGCATCACCAAATCGGCGCCGAGGCGGAGGGGTTGTTGAAAGACCGGGGTGGCAAACGTGGAATCCACCGCCAGCACGGCGTTTGCGCCATGAGCGAGTTCGGCCATGGCGGCAATGTCGGTAATGGCCAGGGTGGGGTTGGCGGGGGTCTCGATCCACAACAGCCGGGTTCGGCCGGGTTGCAAGGCGGCCCGCACCGCGGCCGGCGAGGTGGTGTCCACCAATTCCAAGTCCACCCCCCAATTGGCCGCCCAGTCGAGCATCCACGAGCGGAGCGCCCAGTAGATTTCTTTCGAGACGATGACATGATCGCCGGGTTTGAGCGCGAAAAAGACGGAGGTGGCGGCGGCCATCCCAGAGGCGAAAACCGCCGAGGCGGCTCCCTGCTCCAGCTCAGTGATGACGTTTTCCACATATTCGTAGCCGGGATTATCGGCGCGTGAATAGAGCCGGCCACCGGGCAGCTGGTAATTTTGATCGCGTTCGTAGGTCGTGGAAAGATCGATGGCGGGGACAATGGAGCCGGTGGTCCGGTCCGCGTAACCTTGGAGTTGGGCGACCCGCGTGCGAGGATTCAAACTGTGTGGTGAGTCATTCATGTTGATGGATGGGCTTTTTGTTCAGTCTTGTCTCCAGGTGATGAGGCCGGGCAAATAAACGGTTCCGCGCACGTCCCTCACGTTGGCGAAGGGGGCGAATAGTTGCAAGCTTCAATGAATTGTATGTCCGCAGCGTTCAATGAAGTTAAAAATGGCGTTTTATTTTCGATGACTCGCGTAATCTCACTCCTCACCCCTGCCCCTCTCCTCGTTGAGAGGAGAGGGTGCCGCGTTGGGATGCTTGGGCGTATTTCGGATGTCCTCTTACGGTGCTTGCCATCCTGGTTCAACGGTTCAATACGCGAACTTTTTCGGAGAATATCGCCCCGGTCCTCTCCCCATTGAGGGGCGAGGGAGCAGCGATCGGCCATCGTAACACGTCGGCGCATCCAGCCTCATTTGTACCACTCACCACCTCGCGGGTGATCCAGGCAGACCATTCCTCGTTGCGACCATCGTTAATCCGAGGTTGACCCATCACATCTTCACCTGCCCGACAGACGCGGAAATGGGATTTTAATCGTTTAATATTAATAGTTTACAACTTTTGGATTGGTCGAAACCTCAAGTTCAATAAACTGTCCGGTAAAAGTTGGAATATATGTGGTTCAAAACGCGCGTTGGTATTTGCAGTTTGGCAGACCCATCAGAGATTCGGGCTCAAAAAAGCAAGAAGGGAGACTTTTGGTTCATTTATGCTCAACACAAAGCAGTCCCGCAGATGACCGTGAGAAGTCTTTTTGGCCGTAGTGCTTCTCTTTCCAGTCCGGCCATACATTTAGCAGTGTTTACCGATAGTCCCACCGTGAGCGGAGCCATCGCCGAGTGCATGGCTAGAATTGAGGATGCGATCCGGACGAAAGCCGACCTTTGCGATTTGAGCCAGTCAGGTGACGCGCAGGCGTGGACGAAAACGTGTACGCAGATTCAGTGGCGAAGTAAGTAAGTATGACGCCGCTTAACCATCGGACCGCAAGGAGCCCCGCGATGACGACTCTATTACAATACAAAATAAAACCTGCGGGATGGTTAATTCGCGGTCTAAGCTGCTTTTGACAACATGCGTTTAACTATCAAATATATTCTATTGGGTTTTGGTTTCCTTGCTGTTGGTGGGCTCTTGGTGCTCGGCGGAGTCCTCTCGATTCCTCGTGATTATTCCACCCCGTCTGCCACTATCAAAATTTTCGACCAAACGGGTGCGTCTATTGACGGGGTTGAGGTAAGCCGGGATTGGTATGATAGTGATTGCGGCACCGAAGGTTGTGATCGGGCAGTGGCAGACCAACCTACCTCGCAAGGTATATCGGCAGGCAAGGATGCAAAATATTTTTGGCTTCAAATGAATACTCTTATCCGCCCATAATGCTTTCAAAAGCGCAAATGATGGCTGCCAAACCGACATGACTTTGATACCTACCTCAGCTGTTTCCGATTCCGCCGACTACGCCACGCTCCAGTTGGAACTGCGAGGCCTGCTGCACGACGAACGGGACTGGCTGGCCAATCTGGCTAATACGGCAGCTCTTTTGCGTTTGCGTTTACCGCAGCTGAATTGGGTGGGGTTTTATCTGTGGCGGGGTGGCGAACTGGTCTTGGGACCGTTCCAAGGCAAGCCCGCCTGCATTCGCATTCGGCGCGGCAAGGGAGTCTGCGGGTCAGCTGCGGCCCGACGGGAAACCTTGGTGGTGGCCGACGTGCATGAATTCCCCGGTCATATCGCGTGTGACCCGGCGTCAGCCAGTGAAATGGTCATCCCCCTTCAGCGGGCCGGACGCCAATTTGGCGTTTTGGACCTCGACGCCCCCGTCAAGGCTCGCTTTGATCTAACCGATCGGGAGGGTCTCGAGGCACTCGTTAAGATCCTGCTCCAAGGCGCCGACTGGCCCTCCGACATCGGCGAGTCCATCATCGATTAATGGCAAATCTGCGCCGAAGGCGGGCAACGCTCCAAGTTGTTTTTTTTGCGATGTGTTAGTCGCCCGGTCAGTGCGCCAAGCCCGGATTCCAAAGGTTCAGGGTGTCGGCCGGATTGAAGGTGACGATGATTTTTTGCCGCGCCGCATGGCCATCCACGTAAGCGTAGTTGGACATCTGCAAATGTCGGAACGGTTTTACAATGTCATTCAGCCAGGGATCGGAAGCCAGCGACCATTCCCACGCCATGACGTGATCCGTTGCCACGAGGCTGTCAATTTCACAATAACAAATGGCGCCGGACGGATGGGGAAGGCTGCTGACTCGATTCCAAGGTGGGGCCGCTTCGAACCAGGCGTTGAGGCCATAGTCAATATACCTTGGGGCCGGGTCCGCCGGACAACGATAAATCCCGGCCACCAGGTTGGTCCACGCTGTGGTATCCGAACTACCGCCGCCCAGCGTTGTCGAAATGGCGCGTTCCCAAACCTGTTGATGGTTCGCCGCCGCTGAATGCTGGCTGCGCGGAAGCAGACCGCCGTTATCGTCCGCATAAAGGCACGTCGCCAGTCCGATTTGTTTCATCTGGTTTAGACACTGGGTGGCCCGGGCCGATTCCCGGGCCCGGTTTAACGCCGGCAGCAACAGCCCGGCGAGTATAGCGATGGTGGCAATGACTACGAGCAACTCGATCAAAGTGAAGGCTGCGCGGGTGGACCCGCGCCGCCGTTTGCTATGACCACGCATTCCGGGAAAACCCAAACCAGGTTGCGCAGTGCTTGATTTCCGATGGACGTTCATGGATTTCGTCGCGGCCGGAAAATGTTCCGAACGGCCAAACCTTTGGCTGGCAGATCGAAGGTTGAAATGACGGCGGCCGTCGCGTTGGTCTCACTGAGTGCCAGGCGGAAAAACTCCTGGACGGGCAAGGACTCGACGTTGACCAGGGATTGGCTGGCGGACAAAATGACCGGGTTGGTCACTGCTGTCCAGTTCGCTGAATTCAGATTGCTGGCAGAAACCAACGACCAGTCTTGCGCGCTGGTTGGCCAGGTCAGCACGACACCGCCGGGGGCGTTGTTGCTGATGGTCAATACCGGCCGGCCATCGGGTATGTCCGTCCATTTCAATACGAGCGGCCCGGAACTGGAATTGGTCACTTCTTCGCCGGTGTCGGTGTTGACCACATAAACCTCAAAGGTGCCAGAGTAATAATTGGTCGTTCCCGCATGAGCCGGCGGCGCGGCGACACCCATGTGCCACATGCCTTCGTTCCAATAGATGGCGTTGCTGGTTCCGGCGGTGCCTAACATGGGATCCCAAGTCGGCGCCGATCCATCCGGATCATATTCCGCGTCCATGTAGTTATAAAACTCCAGTTCCGGCGAACTCCCCAGATCGCGAATCCATAGCGCGCGATTATCCGGCACATAATCAGTCATGACATCCATGTCCCAGCCATAGCGGCGACTGAAGGCCATCCCCTGCTGGCTGGGGTCCAGGCAGTCAAACCAGGGCGAAGCGGGATCAAAATAATCACCCGGATCGCTGACCAGCAACGGCGTCAATTGGTTGATGATCGGATAGCCATTCACGTCATAAAAGGCCGACAAGTCCACCGTCACGCTGTCGGAATCCGCGTGATACCAAACTTCCGGCATCAGCATGCCGCCCTGGCGCGGGACGGTCTCCAATATGGTTTGCGCCCGCATCGAGCTGGCCAGCGCCAGGAGCAGAAAGATGTATTTCATAAATTTAACTGCAATCGGAAAAACGTTTGAGTCGATGACGGGAGCAGGGTCACGGTTGCGTGGCCGCGCGCAAAGACCGGCGGATTGGTGACAATTATCCAATTCGTTTCCGCCAGCGAATCCACCGAAAACAGGGTGAGATTTGTTACTGTGGCCGCCCAGGAAACGGTGATTTGCGAATTGCTCCACGCAATAACGGTCGCTGGCACGACGGCCGCCGCCGGTCCCCGCCAGCTCCAGGTCGTGGTCGTGCCGCGAAAACCGGATACGGGATTCCCCTGCGCGTCACCGACGTAGAGATGATAAGTGGCGGTGAAAAGCTGGTTGCTGGCGGTCAGATATGCCAGCGCCACGGCGTTGGCATTGTGATCCATGAAACCGTCCCAAAGCCATTTCGTCGAACTGCCCTCCGCGCCAAAGATCGGCGTGTACGGTGTGCCCGGATTGCCCGTCTGGTCTTCGCTGACCGTATAGGTGTTCAATTCGGGCGAACCGCCGGTTTTCTCGATCCAGACATAGTTCGTGCCAATTTGCGTGGCGTAGGTGGTGTAAAAGTCATCGTTTACCGCATCATACCAGCCCATTTCGCGGCTGTAAGCCGTGTCATTGAGCACGGCATACGGCTGGGCCGGATCAAACGACACCACCGTGAAGTCGTAGGTCTCGTTGGTAGAATCATAAACCCCCGGCGCCACGGTTAACGGGGCGATGAACGACGTGGTCTCGATCGCCAGTTGGTTGCTGGCGTTGAGCGTGACGTTGAGCATCAGCATCGGATCCCAGCTCGGTGGCGGGGAATACGCCCGGACAGCCATCGCCGATAACGGCAGCATGACCACCAACAAGATTCTCAAACGAGAGTCATTCATATTCCGAGTTTGAATCTTGGAGGGCCTGGCCGGCGGCGAAGAACGGGTTTGTCGCCCGCACTTCGCGACCGGTAATCGTTTGTCAGGCCCGGAGTTTTCTCCTTGGAATGGCCAGCAGGGCCAGCCCGCCGGCGCTGATCAGCACCAAAGATGAGGGTTCCGGCACGGCAGAAATGATTTCCGATAGCGGAACACCTTGCATCGTGCCCTTGTTGCCATAGATATAGCCTGAAGTGCCGGTCATCCCGATCGAGCCCATATAGCCGCCGGGTGTGTTGTCGGCATAAGCCGTGCTGGCAAGGCCGAGGCTGCCGGTGTCCGTGGATTCATCCCACACCAAGCTGACCGGATTGGCGGCACTGAGATTGTCGGGCACAAAGATCAGCGCATAGGCATTCGGCGCGGTATTAGGATTCGGGTACTTCCAGCCCGCGGCGATACCTGCTTGCGGGCTCCATCCGTCTAAAGTTCCTCCATCAGTTGAAAAAGTGAGGGAGGTGTTTTGCAAAAACACGGTCGCAAAGGTGCCGCTGAGGGCGGCGTCATACCACTCATACGTGTGTGAAGCATCCCCATTAGGCAGCTGATTGTTGAGCGACAACCAAGTCTCGCCACTTCCCTGATCCGTCATGGCTTCGCTCAGCTCGCCTTGCAAGCCAGTCACGGCATGGGTGCTGGCATCGTAATTAAACGACCCGACGAAGACCGAATTATCGGGCTGGGTCATGGGTTCATACCAGGTTGTGGTGACGTCATACGTAACTGCTTGGGCCTGGATGGGCGAGGTCGCGTTGACCGCCAGAAACATCCCGGTGGCCAACAGCACCGGGACGAATTTGCTTTTTGACACTGGCGCGGTCGTTTTCGAAGCGGCCGGGGAATGTTTGACGGGTGATTGAATTTTACTGAATTTCATAAGTTTTCTTTCTTTTTTTGCTCTTCCGAACATTTTTTAACGGTTATTTGTGGCGGGAAAACCTGCCCCGCCAGTCGCGCCAAGGCGCGCTGGAGCACAGTTTTCCAACCGGTTAAGGTTTTAATTGAATCAGGTGACACGGCCGCTTGCGCTGGCAAGCCGCCGACAAGGGAAGGAGGATGCGGTTACAGAACCGCGAACGAACGGCGAGGGGGCGGAGAGGGGGGAGTTTCGAGGAAATCAGTATGCAGACGAGGCGCCACCGGCGCCATGTCGCAAATCGTGGTCGGAGTAAACGAAGGCAGCGTTTGCCCGCCGCCCAGGATGAATTCCGACATCTTTTCGGTCTTGACCAATGAGGTGTTTTTCTGCTGCTGGTCTTCCCGTTGGCGCGCCGCCATAATCTTGCGGCACATCGGGCACAAATGATCGCCGTCAAGAGTTTTGGAAACCGCGGTCGCCAGCGAATCGTGCCGGGAAAAATTCACCACCATCCGCGTCCAGGCAACGGATTGCAACACCAGCCAATGACCGTCCAGCATCGTGAATAGCGCGATGAAGCAGGTTAAAGTTCCGGCGACGTGGAATATTTTTTTCAAGTGACGTTTCGGCTCAGCGATATAAAGAAACAAAAAATTGCGTCAAGCGCTGCGGAGAGAGCGATTCGATTTTTCATCAGACAATTCATTTTATTCAGTACTTTTTTTGGCTTTAAGGGCGCCCCCCCGTTTGCTGGTGAGGAGCCAATTGAAAATCCGGAGCGACGTGATAAATTCTCCAGTAGTCTGGTAGAAGCTTGAGCGCTCCATTGAACTGGCGCTTCGTTGCCCCCCTTCCGGTCGGATTTAACCGAGCGGAACGATCTAATAACGACTTAAAAAATCGTTATTTAAATTAACACTTTGCTGGCTAATCTGCGCCAACCATTTGCTGTGATTGATTAACTATTTATTGCCATTCGGGAGACGGGAAGTCAGCTGGATTTCCATTGGTTGCCAACGTTTAGCGGATATTTGCCCGGCAATGGCAGGTATGCTCTTAAAAAATCGCTGCTCTGATTTCGTGCGGTAGGCTTGGCGCTAATTGTGTTCTTTGCTCATGGCGTTGGGCCAGTGCCATCGCAATGACGTTCGCGCTCGTTTTCGGTGCGCCGGCGAGCACGATGAGTTGCCAATTCTTTCAATTTGGCCGGTTGATGGATTTATTTTTGGTTCTCTTCCGCATTTTTTTTAAAGTTTTTTTGGACGCTCCGCATGTCGATTGCAATTAAAATAGCTATCTGACGTAATAAGTCGTTTATGGTTTTTGCCAGGCTGCGTTTTTATGAAATTAGCCGCTGGGGATGTTTATTCATGTCGGGCATTCAATGTTTGGATTGACGATTGGAAAGCTCGACGATGCTGCTGCGGTGCCCCAAAAAATATCGCTCGCCTCTCGATCTGACCTTGATTAGGAATTGACAGATTGCCCGTAAAACATAGAATTAAACGATCAAGCGGGCAATCCTCTCCTCGGTGAGGAGACAACATTTTGGCGCCGACCAGTCCACTGGAGGCTCCTTTTAAACGATGGATCATTCAGTATGAAGCCCGTTTAGGAGTCGAGATATGTGGCAGCCAGATACCTCATATAACTCTCTCCGGTTACGTTTTTAAATTGCCAGTGAATCGCGTTGATATTAACCATCCCACCTAGACCATTATGAGCAAAGATACCGGAACTAATCTAAGTTTGAGTGCCGCCGCGGCACGCAACCTGGCCACGGCCACCGTCACCGTCCCCCAATACACCGAGATCACCCCGCGCTGGCTGCACAAGTTGCTGCCCTGGGTGGACGTGGATGGCGGCGTTTATCGCGTGAACCGCGTGGCCAAGGCCGCCAAGGGCGAACCGGCTAACGAGTTTGGCGAAGTGAAAGTGGATTTGCTTTCCGTGGCCAGCGGGGAGCCGAAATTGCCGACGACCTTCGT
>Ga0302140_10008902_pt1 | contig 12484 bp, 13 predicted proteins | sample I_Bog_E1_1_FD_202095 | JGI IMG/M metagenome (GOLD analysis project Ga0302140, IMG submission 202095) | Peat permafrost microbial communities from Stordalen Mire near Abisko, Sweden - I_Bog_E1_1 | ecosystem: Environmental > Terrestrial > Soil > Wetlands > Peat | place: Sweden: Abisko, Stordalen...
CCCTGGGCTATCTTGTTAAGCGCCTTTGGCGCGAAAAAACAGGCTGCCGCAGGTTGCCATGCGGTGCGCAGTCCGGCCAAACTGTGCGCCAACCAACCGCCCCATGCGCTGAAAGCGCAACACAAGATAGCCCAGGGCAACGCCCTGGGTATCATGGCATTCAAATTCAAGCCCTGTAAGGGCGGCACAAAATCAGTCCCACACATAACGCTCATCCAACGCAACTTTATATTTTTGGCAAAACTCGCGGAACTCAGCTTTGAAATCGCGCTTCTTATGGTGTTCATGACAGCCCAGGGCAACGCCCTGGGTATCTCGGCCTTTAAATAAATTCAAGCCCTGAAAGGGCGGCACAAAATGTGCCACGAACTCAATAACAGGGTTGTTTTCAAATGTTGCCATGTTCATTTCGCCGCCGGAGGCGGTGTTGCAGTCGCTGGCACAGCGGGAGCGGGAGCCGGAGCCGCCGGGGCGGTTGCCGGCGCAACGGCCGGGGCCGTTACTGGAGCTGCGGCCGGCGCGATGGCGGCTGCGGCGGCGGCAGCCGCCGCCGCTTTGACCTTGGCATCGGCGGCGGCTTTGGCTTCCGCCGCGGCTTTCGCCTTGGCCTCGGCCTTGGCTTTTTCGGCCGCGAGGACGGCGTCCGAATCCTTCGCATCCGCGGGATGCAGCTTCTGGTAATACTCGTTGGACTTGGACAACTGATCCTTGTGCAGCAACAGGCCGCCAAAACGATCCGTCGTGCTCAGCTCGAACTCGGTGTTCATCTTGATGGACTCAAACGGGCAGACTTCCACGCAAATGGAGCAGCTCATGCACACCGAGATATCAATGTCGAAAATCGCCGGATAAAGCTGCGGCTGGCCCTTGTAATCGGGCTTCTTGTCCTTGCTCTTGACGATGTAGATGCACTGCGGCGGGCACTCCTTTTCGCAAATGGTGCAGGCCACGCAACGCAGGCCCTTTTCCGGATCGCCATCAAACACCAGCATCGGGAATTGCCGGCTGTTTTCCGGCAGCTGCTGGCGCTCCTCGGGATACTGGATCGTGGGGAGCCGGTCCTTCGAGACGTAACTCCCGAAGAAATTTTTGGCGGTGACCGCCAGGCCTTTGATGATCTGCTCGCCTAACATGGTAAGTCCTTGGAAAGGGTTTTCATCGGTCCACCTCGCCCAGGACAATGTCCACGCTGCCGAGAATCACCACGGCGTCCGAAATCTTGTGCCCGAGGCACATGTCTTCCAGAATCGTCAGGTTGATGTAGCTCGGCGGACGGATGCGATACCGGTACGGGTTCGGCGAACCATCGCTGATGACATGGAAACCGAGTTCGCCTTTCGGGCCTTCGACGCGGCCGTAAACCTCGCCGGCCTTCGGACGGAATCCGCGCAGCTTCGCCTTCGGGTCCATGACCGGCCCGGCGGGAATGTCGCGCAACGCCACCTGCAAAATCTTGATGCTCTCGCGCATTTCCAGCACGCGCACCATGTAGCGGTCGTAAATATCGCCATGCTCGCCCACCGGCACCTTGAAGTCGAACCGGCTGTAAATCCCGTACTTGTCCACCTTGCGCAAATCGTAATTCACCCCGGCGGCCCGCAGCATGGGACCGGTGATCGAGGCGTTGATGGCCAGCGCCCGGGGAATGACGCCCACCCGCTGGGTGCGCGCGAGCAGAATCTCATTCTCCGCCAGGAACGTGTCGAATTCATCCAGGAACCGGCTGTAATCCGTCACCACTTGTTTCGCCTGCGCCAGCCATTCATCGGTCGTGTCCACGCGCACGCCGCCGAAGCGCATGTAATTGCACATCATGCGCGCGCCGCTGACGGACTCGAACAAATCCAGGATCTTTTCGCGCTCGCGGAACGCGTACATCATCGGCGTGCCGAGCGCCCCCATGTCCTGCAGGAAAAACCCGATCAGGCACGTGTGATTTTGCAGGCGGGTCAGCTCCGCCATGATCACGCGAATGTATTCCGCGCGTTCCGGCACCGTGAGACCCGCAAGCTTCTCAATCGTCAGCGCGTAGCCCCAGTTGTTCGTCATCGAACAAAAATAGTCCAGCCGGTCCGTGTAGGGCATCGTGGACAGGTAGGAAACATTCTCGCCGATCTTCTCGTGATTGCGATGCAGATAGCCGAACACGGGCTTGAGCTTCACCACCTCTTCGCCATCCAGCACCACGTCCATGCGGAACACGCCGTGGGTGGACGGGTGATGCGGCCCCATGGAAACCTCCAGCAATTCCCCCACCGGCTCGCCGCTTTCATCGAGCTTGGGTTTCACCGCAAACGATTTGGGCATCTCGGTCATGGCGTTCATGCTTTCACCTCGGGCTTGGCCTCCGCCTTGACCTCGGGTTTCACGTCGGCCGGATAATGCTTTTTCGCCAGGTCCAGCACCTCATCATGCGGGGTGGGCTCGTATTCGTAATCATCCGGCGCCACATAATCGCGCCGCATGGGATGGCCCACAAAACCGTCCCACATCAAAATCCGGCGCAAATCGGGGTGCCCCTCGAAAATCACGCCGTACAAATCATAAATCTCGCGCTCCTGCAACTCCGCCCCCCGCCACAGCGGCGTCAGCGACGGCAACCGGACCTTCTCCGCGCGATCCTCCGTGCGCATCCGCAGCACCACCGGACCGTGCTTCAATTCCATGGAATACAGGTGATAAACGACCTCCAGGCAGCCGGAGCGAAGCGTTTCGATGGTTTCTTCCACTTCCTTCTCCACGCCTTCGACCACCACCTTTTTTTTCACCTTCGTTTTGGTGGTCGCGGGCAGCCAGTCCACGCCGGTCACATTGGAGCAGTAATCCAACTGCAACTGCGGGTCGTCGCGAAGAAATTTGGCCACGGCAAAGGCGTTGGCGGCCGCCACCAGCAAGGAGCATTCCCCGGCGGGACATTCATTGGGGAGAATGTCGAGCTGGGTCATGGGCAGCACTTTTTCGAGCCGCACCCTGATTTGTTCAAGAGTTTCCACAGGTTAACGTTTGATGACGGGGGGATGCCAGACGGCCGGGTTATTGGCGGGCACCAGATCGGTTTCGCCATAGACGGGCACCGGAAAATCGCCTGCCACCGCCGCATTCAAGTGACGGGGACGATTGGGTCCCGTGAGCTTCTGCGCCAGAATCTGCTCCTGCAATGTCATGATGGCATGGATCAGCGCCTCGGGCCGGGGCGGACACCCCGGAATCGCCACATCCACCGGCAGAAAACGGTCAATGCCCTTGAGCACACTATAGCCCTGCTTGAACGGCCCCCCGGAAATCGCGCACGCCCCCATCGCAATGACATATTTCGGCTCCGGCATCTGGTTGTAGAGGCGCACCACCAGCGGTGCCATCTTCTTCGTCACCGTGCCCGCCACGATCATCAAATCCGCCTGCCGGGGCGACGGACGAAACACTTCCGCGCCAAACCGCGCCAAATCCCACCGGGCCATCGACGCCGCCATCATTTCGATGGCGCAGCAGGCCAGGCCGAACGTCAGCGGCCACACCGAATTCGCGCGCCCCCAGTTATAAGCATTTTCCAGGACCATCAGGTGGATGCCTTGCTTCTGGAGATCACTTTTGAGACTTTCGTCAATCATGGCAAAACCTTCATTTCCAGGTCAAAAGCCCCTTGCGCCACGCCCAGACCAGGCCCTCCAGCAGCAGCAGGAGGAAGATTAACATGGCCACAAACGCCCCCGCCGGCAATTGCGTGAACGACACCGCAAACGGGAGCAGAAAAATCGTTTCCACATCGAACACCAGGAAAATGATCGCGTAGAGGTAGTATTCGGAGCGAAACTGCATCCAGGCATCGCCCTTGGCCTCCAGACCGCACTCGTAGGTGGCGTTCTTGTCCTGGCCGGGCTTGTTGGGCGAAAAGAACTTAGCCCAGACCCAGGCCAGCGCCAGCGGGCCGATGGCAAAGCCGACCGCCACCGCCATGAGCAGCGGCAGGACCAGATAAGGATGTTGATTCGGAACCATTCGTTACACCAGTATATTGCCCAAGCCGCCCGCCTCCAGCTTTACCAAAATTGGCAATTCCTTAACAAAAAAAGTGCGACTTTCACCCACTATAACATAAGTTTGCTGAAAAACGGCCCATAAAAGATAAGAAACTTCATTGGCTCCCGGGCAGCCGGGTCCGCAGTTCAAAGCCCGGCCCGCTTCCCCAATTGGCCCTTCGGCCACAACCGGGTCGAAAATCAGCCCGCAGCGCGTCGCCACCCAGCCCGGATATTTCATAGTGCAACCGGCAAAACCATGGCAAACCCTTGTGGCGCAGGCTTCCCAGCCTGCCGTATCGCAACCCCTGAGCCGTTCCGTCAACGGAAAATCCATGGCTTTCTTCATTCAGAATGGCGCCGCAAAGAGCAGGCCTGAAAGGCCGCAACCTGACAGCCCAGGGCAACGCCCTGGGTGTGCCGCCACCGTTGCCATCAAGCGCTGAAAGCGCGCCACAATTCCTCTGCTGACACAGCGGCATTCCAACGTCGTATCGCTGGCTTCCCAGCCTGCCGTATCGCAACCCCTGAGCCGTTCCGTCAACGGAAAATCCATGGCTTCCTTTTTCCAGCATGGCGGTGCGAATACAAGGCCTGAAAGGCCGCCACATGACAGCCCAGGGCAACGCCCTGGGTTTGCCGTCACCGTTGCCATCAAGCGCTGTAAGCGCGCCACAATTCTTCTGCTGACAAGGCGGTATTCCAACGTCGTAGCGCAGGCTTCCCAGCCTGCCGTATCGCAACCCCTGAGCCGTTCCCTCAATGGTAAATCCATGGCCTCCTTTTTCCAGAATGGCGGTGCGAATACAAGGCCTGAAAGGCCGCAACATGACAGCCCAGGGCAACGCCCTGGGTGTGCCGCCACCGTTGCCATCAAGCGCTGAAAGCGCGCCACAATTCTTCTGCTGACACAGCGGCATTCCAACGTCGTATCGCAGGTTTCCAAACCTGCGTGCCGTGTCTTTTCAACCACGCATTCGAACGTGTTTGCGCCCCTCTTTTCATAGGGTTTTTCGCGACTCTTTCCAAAATGGCTATGAAATATCCGGATTAAATCCGAACTCCGAAGCGGGCCATGCATTCGAAAAGACCAGCCGCGCGCCCGGCGCGGTAGGGCGCGTTACTCCGTGTACGCCGCGTCTGCAACCAGCGCGTACGAAATTTCCCTGGCCTCGCCCTCCCGACCCGCTGTCGATCAAGATCATTCTCAAATTTCCCGTCCCAACTTCGGATTTCAGGTTAAATCATCCAGCCCGTTTATCGCGCGCGGGCGAATTTTTCAAGGGGCAGCCGGGACAGGGCTTCGCTGGCGGCGCGGATGAGGTCGGGCCGGCGCAAGGCCTGGGCGGCGCGGGCACGATGGAGGTGCGACTCCACCATTTCCGGGTCGAGCGCCAGCGCGCGGTTGGCGCATTCGAGGGCCTGCGAATGGCGTCCCAATCGGAGATACATGCTGGCCAGGTTCGCCCAGCCCAGCTTGTTGCCAGGATCCTTCTGCATGGCTTGGGCAAGGCATTTCACGCCCTCCGTGGGCTGGTTCAACTCGTTGAACAGCAGGACGGCGAGGTTGTTCCAGATGTTGAAATCATGTTCATCCAGCGCCCCGGCGCGCTGGTAGGCGGTTTTCGCCGCCGCATGCTGGCCGAGGCCCGCCCGGGCCACCCCCTCATAAAAATAGGCCCGGGCCTGGTCCGGCGTCTCCGCCTGCCACCGCTGGGCAAAGGCCAGCACTTCCGGCCACCGGCCTTGATCGCAGAGCGCGCCGGCCTGCTGCGTTTTGGTGGGGCTGGTTGACATGCGCAGATTCTTCCAGCTTTTTTTCGCGGAGACAAGCGTGATGCGTGACGTGATGCGTGATACGTGATACGTGATACGTGATACGTGATACGTGATTGATGCGTTGGGATACGCAGCACGACGCAGCACGCAGCAATTTGTATTTCATTTCGCGGTCCGTTGGCGCTACTGTTTGATACTTGAATCTTGAATCGTCCATCGGTCCTCCATGCCGGACGCCCGTTTCATCTGCTGACGAAACCCGTGGGGCCCGTCTGCAATCTGGATTGTCAATACGCCTTCGATCTCGAAAAGGAGCGGCTTCACCCCGGGAACAACCAATGGCGCATGCGCGACACCCGTTCTCGGGGGATACGCAACCCCAGCCTCAGGTTATGGATAACATCCAGCTCACCCGGAGAAGCTGGCTTCGCACCTCTGCCAAGGGCGAGGAAATTACCGGCGATACAGGTGGCTTGAAAAGCAATTCCAACACCACCGATGGGTTCACGCTGATTGAACTATTGGTCGTGATTACCATCCTTGCTATCCTCGCAGCGCTGCTGTTACCGGTGGTGAGCAAAGCCAAAGACGCGGCGCGCAATGCGGGCTGTCTTTCCAACCTCCGGCAATGGGGTGTCATCTGGAGGCTTTACTGCGACGAAAACAACGATGCATTCATGTCTGGAAAGACAAAGGTGGTTGGCTCGCGCGCCGCATGGGTGCTGGCGTTCACCAATGACTATTACCTCCAACCCGCGCTGCTCCTTTGCCCCAAGGCCACCGAACGGCGCGGGCCTGGCGCCCGGGAAGTCCACACCACTCTCGATGCCACAAACGCCCTGGATTGGGGTGGTCCGACCACCGCCTATATTTTTCACCATATACATGACCCAAATAATCCCGCCCGCCCGCTCATGGCCAGTTATGGTCTCAATAGCTGGGCTTTCAACCCAAACACCAACAATCTTCAAGGGCGTCCCGCCAACAATCACTGGCGGAAAGGTGATGTGCCTGAACCCTCAATCACTCCGTTGTTTTTGGATTCAATGTGGCGTGGCGGTGGCCCTTATGAAACCGATGCTCCTTCAGAGTTCAACGGGGAATGGGCGGGCACGGATGCCGAGATGCATCATTTCGCCATTGAGCGTCACGCAAATGGCGTGAACCTCCTTTTTTATGACAGTTCAGTTCGTTATTCGCGAGCCAAAGATTTATGGCAATTGCCTTGGCATAAGAATTGGGACTTCGGTATGACGTCTAATCTCACGTTTCCTGGCTGGATGAACTAATTAACCCTTAGATTTTCGCCTGACCCCGGCGGTTCTCCGCGAAGCGGTCTAGTTCATCACGCATCACGCATCACGCATCATCACGCCTTTTGACTTGCCCCCGTTTTTTCGCTACCCTGCGACCATGAAAATTGCCCGGCACACCGAGAAGGATTTTTCCGCGAAACTCAGCGAGCTTTCCGCCAACGCCAGCCTGTTCAATGCCGAGATTGAGCAGCGCACCAAGGCCATTCTCACCCAGGTGGCGGCGCGCGGCGATGAGGCGGTCCTGGAATTCACCGCCAAATTTGACCTGGCCAAACTGACTGTCGAACAGCTTGCGGTGACCCAGGCCGAACTGTTTAACGCGGCCCTGGCGGCGGATGAACCCTTGCGCGCTGCCGTCGCCGAGGCGGAAAAGAACATCGCCGACTTCGCCAAAAAGTCCCTGCGCAAGGCCTGGCAGTCCAGGAATTCCCACGGGGCGACAGTGGGGGAGAAGTTCGATCCCTTCCAGCGCGTCGGCGTTTATGTTCCCGGCGGCACCGCGCCGCTGGTTTCCACCGCCCTGATGACCATCACCCTGGCCAAGGTGGCCGGGTGCAGGGAAATCGTGGTCACCACCCCCTGCGGCAAGGATGGCACGGTCAACCCGGCGATCCTCTATGCGGCCTGCACCGCCGGGGCCACGGAGATTTATCGCGTGGGCGGTGCGCAAGCCGTGGCCGCGCTGGCATGCGGCACGAAAACCATCCGCCGCGTGCAGAAGATTTTCGGTCCGGGCAACGCCTACGTCAGCATGGCCAAGCGCCTGCTGGTGGGGCGGGTGGCCATTGACTTGCTGGCCGGCCCCAGCGATCTGCTGGTGCTGGCGGATGACACGGCCGGGGCGCGGTACGTGGCGTCCGACATGCTCGCGCAGGCGGAACACGGTTCCGGCCATGAGCGCGTCTGGCTGGTGACCACCTCCGGCCGGCTGCTCACCGCCGTGCAAAAGGAGATTGCGAAACAGCTGCCCTCGCTGTCCCGGCGCGAACTCATCCAGCGCGTGCTGGACCGCAACGTCTGGTTCATTCACGTCAAGACCGTGGCCGACGGCGTGGCGCTGGCCAACCAGATCGCGCCGGAACATTGCGAAGTCATCACCCGCGACGCGCGCAAAGTCAGCGGCGGCATCATCACCGCCGGCGCGCTGTTCCTGGGCAACTGGTCGCCGACCGTGCTGGGCGATTACATTGCCGGACCAAGCCATGTGTTGCCCACCGACGGCGCCGGCGCCTCGTTTGCCGGGCTCACGGTGGATCAATTCCAGCGCCGCACCAGCGTGGTGGAGTACAACCGCGCCGCCTTGAAGAAAGCGCTGAAAGGCGTGCAGAAATTCGCCGAAATGGAAGGGCTCGACGCGCATGGCAAAAGCGCGGAGATCCGGCGCTGAATTTCCGGTTGAGCAAAAACTTGATTGAACTATGCTATGGATATGAAACTAGTGCTGACGGCAGTTTTTCAAAAATTTCCCGAGGGGTACGCCGCGTTTGTCGAGGAGTTGCCAGGAGCGAACACCCAGGGAGCGACTTTGGAGGAGGCGCGGGTGAACCTGGCTGAAGCCGTCGCGATGGTGTTGGCAGCCAACCGTGAACTGGCGGAGGAAGAATTGCGCGGGCAGGATGTCATTCGCGAATCCATGACCTTGGTGTAGGTCCTGCGGCATTCGTCAAGGCATTCATTCGGGGCCAATGCAATGAAGCGAATTGATCTTGTCCGGCATCTGGAGAATCACGGGTGTGAATTTTTGCGCGAAGGCGGCAATCATACGATGTATATTAACCGCGCCGCGAAGAAGGTTTCAGCGGTTCCACGGCATCGGGAAATCCTTGAATTTACCGCCCGAAAGATTTGCCAGGACCTGGATGTTCCCAAACCGTAAAACCTCGCTTCAATTTTTGATTATGGCCAAAGATGCTTTCCTCATTGAATACTACGCCAAACGGGCGCAGGAATATGAGCGCCTCTACGAAAAGCCCGAGCGGCAGGCGGACCTGGCCGCTATAAAAAAGCTCTGCGCGGAGGCCATGGCCGGAAAACACGTTTTGGAAATTGCGTGCGGCACGGGCTATTGGACCCAGGCCGCCGCGCAAACCGCCCGCTCCATCGTGGCCACCGACATCAATGAGGAAGTCCTGCAAATTGCCCGGAGCAAGTCGTATCCGTGCGGAGTGCAGGTGCAATCCGCCGATGCCTTCATCCTGGGTTCGTTGCCCGGCCAACCCTTCACCGCTGGCATGGCCATGCATTGGTGGTCGCATCTGCGCCAGACCGAAATCCCCCGCTTCCTTGCCGGGTTTCACCAACTGTTTTCGCCCGGCGCGCGACTCCTGTTCATGGATAACCGGTTTGTGGCCGGCAGCAACACCCCCATCAGCCGCACCGATGCTGCGGGAAACACTTACCAGTTGCGGCGGCTGGCGGATGGCACCGGGCATGAAGTCCTGAAGAACTTCCCCTCGGCCAGCGAGGTCCAGCATTTTCTGGGTGAGGCGGCCGATGAGGTTTGTTGGACGGAACTTCCCTATTATTGGATTTTGACCTATCAACTCAGGAAATGATGATGACCTCGCCGCCTGGCCAAACCTTGCCGCCCGCCTGCCTCGCTGCCTGCGCGCGCTGGGGCGTGACGCCAACCGCCCATGTATTGGTCGTGGACATTGCCGCCCAGGCGGTCTCGCTGTTTAGCGAAGGCCGCTTTGCCCGCCAGTTACCCGCCTCCACCTCCCGCTTTGGCATCGGCCAGGCGGAAGGCTCCAATTGCACGCCGCTGGGACTGCATCGCATCGCCGAAAAAATTGGCGCGGGCGTGCCGGCTGGCACGGTGTTCAAGGCGCGCCAGATCGTGGGCCATGTTTCGCAACCCGAACTGGCCAACGCCAAGATCACCACCCGCATTCTGTGGCTGGAGGGCTTGGAGCCGGGATTCAATCAGGGCGGCCAGGTGGATTCGCACGCCCGCTATATCTATATTCACGGCACCGGCGACCAGCAATCCATCGGCCAGCCCGCCTCGCACGGTTGCATTCACCTGGCGGACGCCGATATGATCGCCCTGTTTGATTTGTTGCCGGGCGGGACTTTGGTTTGGATCGCGGCAGGCCCCATCCCGCATCCTTGAGCCTGCCCCTGCGGGGCGAATGGCGCTGGGATGGCGCATAAATCATTTGCCGTGTCGCCGCTTCAGCGCCGCCGGCGAGAAATCGTGATCTACCCAACCTGCTGCCGCTTACTTGGAATTCACAATGATTGCCGCCGTGATGCTGAATTTGTATGCGGCACCCAACTGCCGGATGAACAGCACCTGATCCCCTTCTTTCTTGTCGACCCCGTATCTGGAAAAATAAACCAATTTGCTCGCTTCCTCACCCACTTTCAGTTCCAGCAATTCGGGCATCGACTCGCGCAAAAAAATCTGTTGTTGCGAGTCCGTCATATCGCCAAAATACTTCTTGATGCTGGGGTCCGCCACGCCCGCAAAGATGCTTGCCACATCACGATAATTGTTGTTGTTTACAATCGGCACGACCGAGGAGCCAACATTGGCCAGGGTGTCCAGGAAGCGATAGCAGCGGGATTGCGTGGTGTTAAAATTGCGCAGATCCCAGGCGCCACTGACGAGCGACAGTTGCACGGGATGCGACGGGAAACCATCACCGCTGGTGACGACTCGGCCTTCATAACAATGTCCGTACAGCCAGTTTCTGGTGAGCAAAACTCCGGTTTTTGCCGTCCAGGTATGGTCTGAATTGATTTGGATATCCTCGTCGGCTTTGCATTCCTCCAAAAACTTTTTGGAAGCAGGATCATTCCATGTGTATCCAGACACCAAGTTTGAGTAGATGATGCTGTTTCCATATAGCAGGAGATTGTTGGTGGTGCGATTCTGGAACGTCACCCTTGCCACAATGAAATTATCGGCCATGCCCGCGCCCAAATCGGCCTTGACATCCGCCGGCGGAAGTTGCTCCACCTCTTCCACTAAATTCGTGAATCCAATAATACTGCCACCGGCAAAAATCTCGGCCGCCGTGTTGGTGGAGTTTAGCACCAAAGAAACGAGCGCATCGGAAGGCTCATCGTTGATATATTCACGTTTTGGTATCACCGAGAAACAAAAACTGCTGTCCATTAACGACCAGAAGAGTAACTGCTTGAGGTTGTTGGCCCGGAGCCGAGTCTGTTCATTGGTCGAACTTAAATTGCTTTGCAAAATGGTGAGGCTGCTTGGGGAGGTTTCAGCGGCCAGGGCCGCCATGAAATTGGTTCCGGTGACGAAGTAGGCCGTGGAAACATTGCTGATTAGATTTTGATTTCTCCACGCCGTCACAATCGGATCCGCATTCAACTCTGGGTCATTGGTGATCGAAAGGGACGTTGCCAGGTTTGCCCGGATGAGCCGCAGGAGGTTGACTAGCCCACCGGATTGCAACGTCATCGGCTGCATGCTGCCAAGATAGTAATCCAGCTCCAACTGCGCAGCGTTTGTCACCGTCTGCAGCCGGCCCAACCGATTCGTGCACCACTTTTCCGAAGCATCGCAGTATGCCTCGTAAGCCTCGCCAAAAACGGTGGCTAGTTTCAGGGACACACTGATATTGGTTTGATTGCCGGTGGCAATCGTGGTATCGGATTGAATTTCCAGGTGATAGTTGGCGGTCGTTTCGGACAAATAAGGTGGCGAAAAGGATCTGATTTGGGCCGATTTGAGTGATTGTTTTCCGGTGCCCGAATTTACACTCAAATCAATGATGTTCACATAATTTGTCAGGTTCACGGTGGTGAGTTTGGTATAATTCGCAATATAATAATTGAGATCGCCTGATCGGTAGGGATTGAATGCCCGCACCAATCCGCCAGTACTGGTGAACGTCACGGTGCAATCCAGCACCCCGTTGTTGGAGAGGATGACATTGGTAATCGAGCCCAGCTTCAGCACATCCTTGATGTTTGCCAACTCGGGATAGTCAGGCCAGTTCGTCTTCCAATAATCATAAGGCGACGGCGGCGGATCGTCGGCTGCCCCCGCTGCGGTGAGGCCGGCAAAGACTTGAAGAATTCCAACTATGAGCACCAACGCGCCGACTTTCATTGTATTCGCCATAAATGATCCTCCGAATAAATGTCTCGAATGGTGGGAGTATAGAAGCGAATGTATCTTTTTCAAGTCTTTTATTGACTTTTATGAAATGCGCTCCCTTCCAAGTTGTTTACCGCTTACCACCGGCGGTCCGAGTGATTTGCCATGTGCTAACCCCGGGCTATTAGAGGGTGTTACGAAAGTTTTCACAGTTTATTGATGATCAACGCGTTAGAGCATAAAATGCGTGTTTCCAGTTCCTGGCGGACGCAGACAGTTTTTTGGGGTAGGCTGTGCGG
>Ga0302140_10008906_pt1 | contig 12481 bp, 14 predicted proteins | sample I_Bog_E1_1_FD_202095 | JGI IMG/M metagenome (GOLD analysis project Ga0302140, IMG submission 202095) | Peat permafrost microbial communities from Stordalen Mire near Abisko, Sweden - I_Bog_E1_1 | ecosystem: Environmental > Terrestrial > Soil > Wetlands > Peat | place: Sweden: Abisko, Stordalen...
GGGCGGGGGGGGGGTCCATGGGGGGGTTTTTTGTTGCGGGGGGGGGGGGGTTTGGGGGGGTTGGGGGCGGGGGGTGGGGTGGGGGGGGGGGGGGGGGGGGGTGTGATTTGGCTGCATGATTGTGGAATGTGGAGTGGAGTGAGGTCGGGAAATTTTGAATTTTGAAGGTGGAGTTTGATGACTTGGTGAGGCGTAGCCACAATTGCTCAAGGCTGGGACCGAATAACCTGTTCCAGCCCGGGAGGAGGCGTGGTATGGTTGTGGCTGGGAGCCTTGGAAGAATGTGGGGAGACGGGAAATCTCCTGATGTCGTTCAACGTCTATCCCTGTGTGCCGGAAAGACTTTATATTTTAAGGGTCTGAATTATCTACCACGTAGATGTAGAAAATTATCATTAGATCTTTTTGCTGTTTCTCGCAAGGACTGGGTTAGTAAGAAGATACTAGCTTAATCGTATTTTATTATATATTATACGAAACTCACGTGAAGTGTAACGTTACTCCAGAAGTTTCAACAAGTAGCTACGTGTCTCCTTCTGCACTGAGATACCGTTCAGTCGTTCTAGTCCCTATCCCAACGTAGCGCTTGAAAGTATTGTTTTCCCAGAGATCTATTTCGCTAGACTTTAACACGGTGCGCCACATACGATCTATGGCTTGTAGCATCGACTGGGCCGTAGACAACACCGAGGGACATGTCTCTATCGGCACGCACTCGCTCTACCTGCGTGCAGCTGGCCCAGTTCGGTCCGCAGGAACACCGGTAGTAGTCTGTATCCCAGGCCTCGGCGACTCCTCAGTATCCTGGACCGCAGCCCTTCGACACATTTCGGCCTTCGCTCGCGTCTTCGTATACGATCGGACCGGTCTCGGGAACTCGGAGCTACCATCCACTTTCAGCTCCGAATCCAAGAGCCATGTCAACATCGCCAAAGAACTGAGACTCTTAGTCGACACGGTAGGAATCAAGCCGCCGTACCTTGTAGTCATGCACTCGATGGGCGGGATCCCCGGCCGGGAGTTCCTGCATCTGTATCCCGATGATGTGGCGGGTATGGTGTTCTTAGACACGGTGACGGAGGAAAATTATAAGACCCGGCCCGAGGGGCTACCAAGGATCATGAGGGCTGTTTCGGAGGGCGTGGATATGTCGTTCCTGTGGACTGAACACAAGCCTGCTATGACGGAAGAAGAATGGAGAGATTACCTCAATAGCGAAGGGCTAGGAACTGCAGCCTTGGCAGAAGAGACGCTTGAGCGACAGAGAAAGGCTACGAGGTTTGAATTAGACAACCTCATCCCCTCATCCGACGTTCTGGCCGCAAAGAAACAGTTCGACGCTACCGTCCTGGGTGACAGACCGGTCTCTGTCGTCAAAGGCGACGCAGTGGGAGAGTTTCGAAGATCTTTCGAGAGGGCGATCGCTGCTGGGAAGGGTACAGAAGAGCAGAGGAAACTTATCCGCGACTATTTGGCGACCGCTGATGAGACGCAATTGTTGTTGCAGTTCAGGCAACTGAGACTGAGTAGGAATTCGAGACTGGTCGAGGCGAGGGAGAGTTGGCATAATGTACAGCTATATCAGCCGGATCTTGTGGCGAGGGAGGTTAAGTGGTGTTTGGATGAGTTTGAGGGGTTGAAGGGTAATTGAGGAGTGAAGAGAATCTCGATTGGGTGACTGAATGATTCCTATCGAAGCAGATAAATCCCCTTCTCTTAACCCCGCCTGACAGACATAGCACTTGCACGTGCAGCAACAACGATCTTTGCCCGCTCCATCTTCCGAGTTGCTGAACTCTCAGGCGGATTTGTGGCTACTTGGCTAACGATGAGGTCTCGTATATGATTCTTGAGGGTGCGATGATTATCATTGCTTCACTTGCTTCGACGATCATGCACCCTGGAATTGGATTTGGGAGAGTAGCGTGGGCGGAGGGGGATTGGCATTTCAGAACTAACAAAAGCCCTGCTGCGAGGAAGCATACTAAAAAGGGGCATGAGGAAATACTCAACGAGGCCGAATGATTGCACGAGGGAATAAGTAGGTTGCGAGGAAAGGTCAAATTTGGAGTGATACACAGCCTTGAATTTGGAGTCAGAATGCGTAATATCAATAGCTATTGCAGCATAAAGTCCAATTGGCAATGATATCGCGCAAAAACTTGGCATGCTGGAGCACGTGAACAAACAAACGGTTCATGAAGCGAGACCGAAGGCCGCAGCCCCTTTCCAGCTGCGCCTTTGGAACTTCAGCTCTGCTGAGATTCCTAGTGCGATCTTAATAGGCCAAGGATATCATCAAGTGAAAGATGTCGTCTCTTGCCGTCTACCGCCAAGCTCAGACACTGCTCTAACTGCTTTACTCGGCCGATTTCGTCCGGTTGCCTTCGCTATATCCGAGATCCTCAGAAGTAGTTCATGACCACTGGAACAATGAACGAGCTACATGGGCCCAAATGAAAGCGGAAGGAAAGACCCGCATTCCCATGCTTACATCACTAGACAAGTCGGTACCCTGCCGCTGTTCAAGTAAGATTTTGATCAAACCTGAATAGGAGACAGGTCGCGGGCTTTCGGGACGCAGCGTGAGATGAAATACGGGAACCATTCGGACTCCCCGGCTTACAATGCTGAAGCAATATCAAACAACACTAGGAGATGACTCCAGAACGGGAACGAAGCAGTGACGGGAAAATACGAAAGATAAATGGATCACGGCTCGGTGGTGTAGAGACTAGAAAGACGGCACGCAGACTTCATGTGAAGTGATATGGAACGCTTTGTAAGAAAGGAGATATTTTGGGGGTGTGGGGTAGTGAGATTCGCGATGGTTACACAAAGACACCAATGAAGATGAATACCGCGGGGTACGTTTGTGGGAATTGCATGCGGCAGAGCAATTGATCGCCAAGATCCCAGCAGAGAAGAGATAAACGAAGACGCAAGTTGAAAATCAACGGGATGTTTCCCTTCGCATTCATTCTGTCGTCCTATCATGTGAAGATATAACGCAAGGCACGGGTAGCGACACGGCTCGGTTCTTGCCTTGCCAGGGAGGGACTTGAAAAGTGCCGTAAGCTAAAGTTGCAAGGGATGGCTGCCGTCAGCCCAAGGTGATACCAACCAGAAACCTTTTTGGGACGTCTTTACCGTGGCGGTGGGCTGTATACGTACTCTGGCACTGTGTGCTGGGCACATTCTCATGTGTGACAATACAGCGTGATCAAAACTGTCCCGGAAAAAATTGATTACCACGTTTACTCCCTGATGCTGACAGCATGGTTGCCATGCCTCTGTGTAAGAGTCTGACATTGACATCATCATGTCTGTGATGGGGATTGTGATATCCGACATTTGCCGTTGAGAGCAATTGCCCTTTCGAGAATGCAACAAGTGCCGCTTTTCTGAATCACGACTTGTGATGCAGTCAGATCACAAAGATAATATCGTGATGCTTCTAGCTGTGGAGCTATGACAGGCACAGCAGTTAAGTAGATCCCACGCGAACTGAAGAAAAGTTCCCGACTGGCCGCGTGGACGGCGCGTGGACGGCGGAGAAACATCTTGTTTCGAACCTTCAACGATTGGATCAGAGCACTTGTTCCGTTGAAGAAAATGAGAGCCCCTTGATTCGCTTCCTTCGAACCCAGCATTTCGGATCGACCCTTCCTCTCCGCATCGTCCGCCCCCTGTTCGCTGCGACCTTCATTCTCGCAGCTGCAACTTGTGTGGGGGTGGGGAGCGTGAAGTTACATCGTGCGCGGCGAAGTTTGCGGCCGTGATCGGGACCACATGCTTTCCCGGCACAGCGGCGAGCGCATGCGTTTCAGGAGAGAACAGATGTGTCTGTAGAAAGGGGAGGAGGATCTGAGGCCGTCGGAGTGCTGGAGTCCTCCGAAAGATGGGATCTCAAATTAATCCCTGTCGGAAAGTTTGCTTTCAACAATGTGCATCAGACAACGAAATGCGGGGAGAGCAGGACTCTGGAGAGAACCATGGTGAAGCCTGATGCAGGACATTTGCTTTGGGCGCGGAAATGGAAAGGAGGGCCGATGCAATGCGCTCTTGAGCGTGCAGGCGCATTGCATGCGCTATTCCGAGTTCGAGAATTCAGTTAAAGGCCAGGCTGTTTCTCTGGCTCGGGCCGTAGACGTTGGGCTGCTGCGCAGCGTGGGGGCGTTTCCAAATTTTGAACCCTTTGATATCGTTGGATGATATGCCGGTGAGAGGTGCATGTTTGAAAATCACAAGTTCCTCGCATGTGTCGTACCATGGTAAAGTCCAGGCAATCGGTTTGGGGCCGATGTTTGGTTCGTGGCATTGAAGAGTATTGATAATCGCAAGGGTGATGTAGAATAGGTGTGGGTATCGTGGCTTCCTGCAAGATGGAGGCATCGATCATGCTATGATTGGTGTGGGAAGCGAATTCTCTGCTTGATATCCGAGAGCTCGAGGCTGACGACAAGATTGGACAGAAAGTGGGAATGACTGATGAAACATCATGGACTTGGGCTGGCTGCGTACAGATCTCGGTACCAAGCAACGTGGTTTTCAAGGCGCTGCAGGCGAGATGACTCGAGCGTCCACGGTCAAAGGTGCGCGATACTGATGTTTGCGTATTCCGTATTCCGTTCAACGGATTGTGTGGCTAGACGAAGCAGGTTTCTGTCATTGTGCCCGCCTACTCGTATCATGGGCCAAATGGAGCATAGAGAGCCACTCTCGACGCGAGTACAAAGACGAATATCAGGCCAGCGAGTGATTGTCTCTGATTTGGCGTTGCTCTGTCTCGAAAAGAGTGTAGGTGCGTCAAACATGCAGCGGAGTGAAGGATACGACGACTTGTGCCAGTCCAAGACTGGTGCAAGAGAGCGAGCGGCAGGCTGTGAGAGTAACAGTCGATATTCAAATCGAATGCTATGAAGTGGATAGTCGAGAGGACTTCAAGGCTCTTTCGCCGAGTTTTGGTTGGATCATAAAGTTGCTTTCTCGATTCTTGAGACTGGCATATCGTTTGGCAACGAGCTGGTGGCCTAGACCAATTCATTTCCCTTGTGTATCGCAACTTTTTCTGGATCAGCCGCACAGAGCACAAGAAATCAGATATTTGATCCGTTTGTGATCTCTCGTCTGCCGCAAGTTCCTCTGGATGAATTTGACGAATCCTCTTCGGAAACCCTTCCTTTTTGATAGGAAAAGCATGTAATACTTGGACAAGATGGATATGGACGGAAAAGACTTGGAAAATGACCAGGACGTGAAAAGGCTGAGTGAAGATATTCTGAACCAGGAGGATTCTGGTAACTAAAAGGAAAATTGAAGCATGCGGCTGTGTACGATTTCCTGACGCTGTCGGTATATGGACCCTGGAAGCAATACGAACTAGATAGGAGTGAATTCAACCTGAAAAATATCGTATATGAGAATCTTGTCAAGTGACTGGATCAATGAATATGAGCCACATGCCTTGAGCCTTCCTCTCGATCCGAATCCCATATTCTGATGAAGGTAATCACGTGCTGGATGGCACACGAACGTGCCGCTGAATATTGTACTGTGGAAAATAGCTCGGCGTTTGCGAAATGCACATGCTGGCCGTGATCCGAACGTTTGGTAAGTTTGTTTGCCAGATATTGAAATATATGGTAACCCCCACGAAAGCGCTTTCAACTTCGGAATGGCACTGATTAGGGAATCCGAAACAGCCAGATGTTGAACATCAGAACAGGCAGATGCCTTCCGGCTATTGGCAGGGGAGTTTCCAGGGCCGGTACCAATTATATCTTCAATGTGCTCTGCCCACGAGTTGTACCATGAGATCACATCAACACAACACCAACGAAACGTCGCCCGTGATCCCAGCTGGTTGTCTTCACCGTTTCCCGCTCCCCTCGATCAGCAGGGGTAGCTGCCGGTTCGGTGGGCATCCGCGCCACACCATCGCTTCCCTGCGCCCTCGCAGGATCTGGACTCGAACCCTGGGTGCGGGCATCGACCGCTCGGCAGGACGTTTGGATTGCACATGGCGGCCAAGGATGGTGACGGAGCTGTGGGAGGAGACGAGAAGGCATGTTTGTTTCAGGTCGCTGTATTATTTCTGCGCTCGCTGGGCGAGATTGGACGAAGGAGCTGAATGCTGGCCAGAGGTGGGGGAATGGGCACAGCGTTGCATCACGCTCTGAACATGCTGCTGCACGGCGCAGTTTCCTGAAGATGAAGATGAAGATGAGGAAGAAGAGAGAGAGCAAGCAAGTGCATGTTGCGATGAAGAGGTGTCGATTGCAAGTGTTGCTTGCAGGGGATGAAAGGATCATCCAAGCGAGGCTCCAAGCCCCTCCCTCCTCGGCTATGAATACACTTTTCTTCTTCTCCTTTCCTCTCTTCTCTTTGGGCCAAAGCCAACCTCGCGTCGCACGCGAACCTCGGCGATATGCCCCAGATGTTCGAAGTCCAATTCTCCGTCTCTATTTTGAGTGGTGATCTCCCCACTCGTAGCGGGGTTGACATCGCTTGGAAAAAAGAAGTTTCCGCGATGCTACGGTAGGTCTCAGCTAGCCTGGGCACGACCTTCCTTAATCAGACCTCTCTACTACTTGCTTCCTCTGGTTTGGTCTTTCAATCTTCCCTTCCGTCTTTCCAAGTCTCACATGTCAATCTTTTCTCCCTCTCTCGCAGCCTCATAGCGTTATCAAGTTGGGTTCACAGTAGTTGCGATGTTGCGCCACCCGCAGTACTAAGATATGGATGTATTAGGGAAGGAAATGAGATCCTCATAGACTTTCAGACGACATGGGAGACGATATAGAGCTTGGCCTGCGAGAGGCAGAGAAGGCAGACGAAGCTGGGCCACGACTTTCGCAAATCGATTCCAAAGCACCAGTTTCGAAAAGCGCGATAGTGCAAGACCACGAGCCTGCCACCAAGCTACAAACCCTCTCGAGTCCTCACACGAATCATCTATCCCTATCGGATGTGGATCCTGTCGATTTACAAGTGCGCGGCCTTGCTGTGACAGTAGATGTTTCTCCGTCTGCCTTCTCGCTCTCTAACTTCCTACCTCGAAAACGAAGCCAAGATGTCACGCCTACCTCAAAGCAGATCTTGCATTCAGTTTCCGCCTCGATCCCAGCCGGGACTCTCACAGCAATCATCGGAGGGAGTGGATCTGGCAAGACGACGATGCTTAATACAATGGCGGAGCGCATGACAAGTGGGCGGTTGAGCTTCGCTGGAACAACAACCTTCAATGGCATGAAAGGCGTCAATAGTGTTAGGAGTGCATATGTGATGCAGCAAGATGTGCTGATACCAACATTGACTGTTCGGGAGACGTTGCGATACTCAGCGGATTTGCGCCTGCCACCACCCACAACGGAAGAACAGAGGAGAAAGATTGTGGAGGAGGTTATATTGGAACTGGGGCTGAAGGAATGCGCAGACACAAGAATTGGAAACAATCAGCACAAGGGTTGCTCCGGTGGGGAAAAGAGGAGAACAAGCATTGGTGTACAACTTCTAAGCAACCCGAGCGTTTTGTTCTTGGATGAGCCAACTACTGGATTGGATGCCACCAGTGCTTTTCAACTAGTCAGAACATTGAAAGGTTTGGCTAAGAAGGGAAGAACTATCATAACGACAATTCATCAGCCAAGATCCGAGATATGGGGGATGTTTGATGGGCTGGTGATTCTTACCAGAGGGAGCCCAGTTTATTCTGGGAAAGCAGACGACAGTATCACCTGGTTCAAGAACGCAGGAATGGAATTACCCCCATTCGTCAATCCAGCAGAGTTCCTGATCGACATTGCTGCGATCGATAATCGCTCTCCGGATCTTGAAACAACCTCTTCCGAGCGCGTTGAAAGACTCAAACTAGCCTGGGTTAACGAGAATGAGAGATTGTACGGTACACGAGACGGAAAGAACCTTTCAGCACCAGAACCAACAGCTGTATCCGTCCCATCAACTTCACCCATCCGTTCTCCGTTCATCCGTCAAACACGTGTGTTGACGTCTCGAGCTTTTGTAACCACATATCGTGATCCGATGGGCATGGCAGGATCTTTAGCAGAAGCAGTGTTGATGGGCATTTTGATGGGCTGGGTGTTTTTCGGACTGTCAAGGGACGAGGCTGGCATTCGAAGCCGACAAGGTGCCATTTATACTGCCGCTGCGTTGCAAGGATATCTCATTCTCATGTTTGAGACTTATCGTCTCACGATTGATATCCAGGTTTTCGATAGGGAGCACAACGAGAACGTCGTTGATGTGATCCCGTTTCTGCTAAGCAGACGAATCTCGCGGTTTATTATGGAAGATTTCCCCGTTCCGCTGGCTTTCTCGACTATATTCTACTGGATGGCAGGATTCCGCGCGGAGGCATCGACATTTCTAATCTTCTTCTCCATTGTCTTTATAAATCAGTATATTGCCGTGACCTTCGCTTCAGTTTGCGTAGCCGCTGACAGAAGCTTTGCCGTGGCTTCCCTGATCGGCAATCTTGGTTACACAGTCCAAAGTTTTGCATGTGGATTTTTCATCCAATCCAATACCATACCTGTATATATGCGGTGGTTGAAGTGGACGGCATATTGTTTCTACGCCTTTGGAGCCCTCTGCTCGAACGAGTTCGGCGGCCAATTCTATGACTGTCCAGCTACTGGTGGAGAGTCAAATCCAGCTTGTGCAGAGTATACAGGGAAGTTCATCTTGAATGCACTTGGTTTCCCATCAAACTGGATCGCTAGGCCCATCATCATCCTAGTGGCCTACGTGGTGATGTTTGCCTTCCTCTCTTGGGTTGGATTCAGGTTCATTCCAGTGGAGATGAGTATCGCTAGAGCTAGGGAATCAGACACCGATCTTTCTGCTGGAAAAGAGAAAATGACGGTCAGATCTGCTGCCGAAGTAAGAACTGTGGATATCGGGCTTGACAAGTTTGCACTTGAATTGGATAAGAGGACGATGTGGGGAAGGAAATTACCTACGAAGACGATATTGCATCCTATCACGGCGACTTTCCAAGCAGGACTCCTTAATGTTATCATGGGACCATCTGGGAGTGGAAAGACGTCACTCCTCAATGCAATGGCTCTCCGCTTGCACAACAGTGCTGGGACTCGATACAGGCAATTCGGAGATATGACGTTCAATGGTGCCGTTCCATCAGACTCAGTGGTACAATCAGTCTGCTCCTACGTTTGCCAGGACGATGATGCACTTCTACCATCCCTCACAGTTCGTGAGACCTTGAGGTTCTCGGCAGGCCTTCGGCTACCTTCCTTCATGACCAAAGAGCAGAAGCGTCGCCGTGCAGAAGAGGTGCTTATGAAGCTCGGTCTCAAGGATTGCGCAGATAATTTGATTGGGTCCAATGAGATCAAGGGGATATCCGGAGGAGAGAAGAGGCGTGTTTCGATTGCTGTTCAGATCTTGACAGATCCAAGGGTACTGCTTCTTGACGAGCCAACGTCTGGCCTTGACGCCTTCACGGCTTCTTCCATCATGGAAGTTCTTCAAGGGCTAGCGCAGGAAGGCCGCACGTTGATTCTTACTATTCATCAATCACGCTCCGACCTTTTTAAGCAATTCGGAAACGTCCTTCTACTCGCACGAGGAGGCTCACCAGTCTATGCAGGCAACGCAGCAGGGCTTCTCCCTCACTTCGATGCCCTCGGCTTCCCCTGCCCAACAACCACCAACCCAGCAGACTTCGCCCTGGATCTCATAACCATCGACCTCCAACATTCGACTCGCGAAGAGGCAACTCGAGAGAAAGTCCGCAGCCTTATCTCCTCCTGGTCCAGCGGCGACTTCGCTGCAGCACTCAACCCAACACGGATATCTACGCCTGCAGAACTCGGTGCCTTGATTCGAAAACCAACCTCATTCTTCTCTGCTTACCCTATCCTCGTGCACCGCGGCTTCATCAACTTCCGCCGACAGCCACCTCTGCTCCTGGCACGCATCATGCAAGTGATCGGTCTGGCCATCATCCTCGCACTCTTCTTCGCTCCCCTAAAGAACGACTACGAATCCGTGCAAACGCGCATCGGCTTCATCCAAGAATTCTGCGCATTCAACTTCGTCGGCATGCTACAAAACGTTGCCGTCTACCCCATGGAAAAAGACGTCTTCTACCGCGAGCACGACGACGGCACATACGGCGTCGAGGCCTTCCTGGCCCAGTACATCACGCTAGAAGTGCCCTTCGAGATCGGGACAAGCTTAGTCTTCGCCGTCCTAACAGACCTCGCAGCCGGGCTTCCCCGAACACCGCAGATGTTCTTCGTGTGCTTCTTCAACTGCTTCTGCATCGTGAACTCTGGAGAGAGTCTAGGCATCATGGTTCGTCTGCCCCCCTTTCATCCCACAGTGCTAATAGGGAACAGTTCAACACTCTCTTCTCACACACCGGCTTCGCGGTCAACTTAACCAGCGTCTTCCTCTCCCTCGCCCAGATCATGGCGGGCGTCATGTCCATCAACATGCCCGCCTTCCTCAAAGGCGTCAACTACCTCTCTCCCCTGCGCTACGCGATCCGTAACCTAGCGCCGTACTCCCTCTCCGGCATCGTGTTCACATGTGCCGAGTACCAGCAATTGCCGGATGGGAAGTGTCCGATTGAGAGCGGGGAGCAGGTGTTGAGTCTGTATCGTCTCGATACGGACCCCAGGTTGAATTTGGCGATGTTAGGTGTTGTGACGGTCGTTTATCGGTTGCTTGCTTGGGCGCTTTTGAGGGTTGTTAAGGGACACTGGAAGTGGGGAGCGAAGGCGTGGAGGGAGAAGTTGGGCTGTGATGCGCATGGAGTCGCTGTGCATACACCCGTGGAGGGCCGCTGAGAATGTGTATATGGGTGGGATCTTGATATTCTGCATAGCGGATTGGCATTTGTATACCCATTTCTCACTCGTTATAGATATTTCACTCAGCATAGCACGTTAGATAGCATTTGGAAAGATAGTACATATCTCAACCTCGAGTTACAATTTGCAACCTCTCTCATTTTTCTTCTCCCTCATTCTTAACTTCGATACATAACACTTCAAGACAAAGGCCCATTCGGATGGATCAAAACCTTCGTATACCCATCCTCGCGCCGATCAAACTTCACGTACGCCTGCGGGGCCTCGTCGATCCCGATCTCGTGCGAGACGACGAATGACGGCTTGGCGCGTCCTGAGATGATCATGTCGCGCAGGTACCGGTTGTATTGCTTGACGTTGCACTGGCCTGTGCCTATTGTGAGACCCTGTTACTGTTAGCATCTCCCCTCTTTCTCTTCACTTTAAGAAGAGCTCGCTGCGCTCGCTCAACGGAAAAGGGGCTTGGGAGAAATCACGCTAAAAGCTCGCTAGTCTCGCCGCGCTCGACAGGCTCGCTCACTCACCTTCTCAAACAACTTCCCAAAACTAATCAACAACATCCCCTTCCCCGAATTCTCATCCGGCGCGCCCGGATCACTCGGTACATACAACCCTGGAACCCCAATACCGCCCGTAGGTCTCGTAACCTTGATACAGTTCTCCAGCACAATACTCGGGACCTCCTTCTTTCCATCCTGCGCCGACGCCTGATACCCCACCGCATCCACACTCCTATCCACCATCCCTCCATTCAGCCTCACAATCTCCTCCACACTATCAACTTTACTAAAATCCACAGCCACGCACCCGATTTTCTCCGCCGCTTTCAATCGTTCCGGAACGGAGTCCACGACGAATACTTTACTGGCCCCGCGCAGGACTGCGGAATATGCGGCCATTAACCCGACGGGACCGGCCCCGAATACAGCGATGGATTCCCCTGGCTTGAAACCGGAGAGCACGACGCCGTGCCAGCCGGTAGGAAAGATGTCTGCGAGAAGAATGAAGTCTGCTTCGTGCTCTTTTCCGGCGGGGAGGGGCAGGCAGTTGAAGTCTGCGTATGGGACGCGGATGTATTGTGCTTGGCCGCCTTGGTAGGGACCCATTGCTACGTAGCCGTATGCTCCGCCTGCGAAACCACTTTGCGTTCTAGTTAGTGGATTTTTTGAGGGAAAGGGGGAAATGGGAGGGGTACGGATTAACGCCCGTGCAGAATGCGGTGCGTCCTTCTTCGCAGTTTCGACACCGGCCGTCGGCTACGTTGAAGGGCATCACGACTCGGTCTCCTTTTTTGAGTAGGGAGACGCCAGTCCCGGTTTCCAGGACTATGCCCATGTTCTCGTGGCCTTTGTGCGTTAGCTTCTGATCTTGTCGAAAGAGATGATTGATGGATGGATGATGAGGGGGAGGGAAGGGAGGGGATACCGAAACATAATCCTCCTTGTGCGGCCGTACGTCCTTGGTACATGTGTAGGTCGCTGCCGCAGATGGCGGCAGTTGTTACTTTGATTAGGGCATCGTCTGGGTGCTCGAGTTTTGGGAGGGGTCGCTCTTCGATTGTTACTTTGAAGGGTTCTGGGTGGGTTAGTATGGGTCTGAATCCGGATGAGAGT
>Ga0302140_10008908_pt1 | contig 12480 bp, 15 predicted proteins | sample I_Bog_E1_1_FD_202095 | JGI IMG/M metagenome (GOLD analysis project Ga0302140, IMG submission 202095) | Peat permafrost microbial communities from Stordalen Mire near Abisko, Sweden - I_Bog_E1_1 | ecosystem: Environmental > Terrestrial > Soil > Wetlands > Peat | place: Sweden: Abisko, Stordalen...
AAAGCGCAAGCTTTCTGATCACGTGCATTGGAACTCTCCTCACCGTAGGGCTACTGCGTCGGTCCCTAGGGTTACAGAGCGTACAATCCCGGCTTCCGGTCTGCTGCCTTAGCCAAAGCGCCTTTCGACGGAAACGTCAGGTGCTCATCGACGTGGGGCGTCTGCGATTGACGCGCTCGACACCCCGCAGGCAACTGAAAGACTTGAGAGCCCCGCAAGAGTTCCGAGGTCGCAGATTAGTAGTAGTGCCGTCGACCGCCAACAGCGTGCCCCATCGTTCCGAGCAGCCAGAGAACCAATCCCACAACCAGCACGACCATTCCTATGGTCCACACAATCGGAATGCCCGTGACGAAACCGATGAGGAGAATAATCAAACCGAAGATAACCACAATGCCTCCACGTAAAGCCTTGACGAATTGTCAGGTGAGAAGGATGCGGGGTCTGAACGTCCTAATTCGAAGTGTAACGCTCGCTTGCGAATTTCCAGCAGAGATTCGCAACTCCGATGCGACGTGCTGCGAGTTTCACGTTATGTAAGACGTCCCGCAATTGTCGCTATGGCGCCGACTCCAATGAGGACACCGTAGGTCTGTATCCACGTCGACCACCCACCGGGCCGTGCGCGAGAGATCAGTCCAGCGAAGGCCAACGCGATGGCACAAGAGATGATCGCAGCGCTGTCGCCTGACGAGAATAGCCACGGCACGGCAGGCACGACGATCGTGATGGAGGTTGCCACGCCCATGATCGTCGCCTGTTTGAGATTGCGATTCGGATCGGAGAGGAACTGGCTGGCCGCCATCCCGAGCCCTTCGGCGATGAGCAGGCCGATCACCGCGGCAATGACGACCCTTCTTCCATGGGTCATCGTCGCAAGTATCAAGGCGATACTGGCGACGAGTCCGTCCGACGCCCCGAAAATGGTGGTCGTCAGAGTGACCGAATCCGCGTCTTTCAGTGACTTGTGTTTCACCACATTGGAAAGTTATCGCGCTTTGACCGTTGAATTCCTTTGATGGCGTCGTCGAGACGCACCGTCGCGGCGCCCTCGTCGGGCCTACGAACTCGTTATGTCGCCGATGGGGTGGTCAGCCAGGGCGCTGCGAACAATCGGCACGAACGTGCGATGGCTGGGTCCCGTCACCGGACTCAACGCGTTCAACTGCTCCACACTCCATAGGACGGGAGGCGTCACGACAACGTCGTCGAGCGCCACGACCGTAGGTTGCGATGGCTCTGGCTGGTTCAGCTTGCGCTTACTTCGTTGTCGCATTGTCCACCTGCTCCCCGAGAAGCATCAACCCACTGATTGGTTCACTGGCTTGGCGCTGGATCTTGTGCTCGACGAAGCGGACGCGCTGCTCCGAGTCGTGCCACCTACCGTCGCCTTTCTTTCTCAAACCTCGCATTTACTCCTCCTCCGCCTACGCCGTCGCTCTCTGATGAACGAGCCGTCAATAACATGATCAATTACCTTGTGTCCGTCGTAGCGCGACGATTACTCGCCCCCCGCGCCGGGAGTATTTGGCGTGGGGGACGAGTGGTCGTGGACGACAGCACCCTCAGCGTCAGTTGTCCCATCCCTTGGTGGATCGAACGGGATCCTCCATTGAGTTCTGAGACCTGACGGTCAAGAGTGTGGTGTGTGTATTCGGAACTACGAGACATACTGAAGACGCGAGCAAACACGAAAGTGTCAGCCGCACCAACCAGCATCATGATCAGTCCCACCGTGAGGCGACTGAAGCCACTGCTCTGCAAGGTGACCGCCCAATACGTCATCGCGCTTAGCGAAGTCGTAATCGCAACTAAGACAATTCCTGGCAATCCCACAACACACCCTCTTCTCGACGTCCTGACGAAATGTCAGGCGAGAAGGATGCGGGGTCTTGACGTCCTAGGGGTTACCGTACCATCCTTCGCCAAGAATCATCCCCGAGATTTTGGCGTCAACTGAACCGAAGAAGGGAGTCCGAGCGTGACTTCATGCGGATTATGGCTCCCTGTGGTGTTGGAGTAGTGACGCACGGATCGGCCGTACCTTAAATTGTCGGGGCGTCGATGATTGACAAAAAGTACGAAGTGACGAACCGGTAGAAGTTCTGCCCAAGGGAAGAGCTCATTATGGCCAGTGTCGGGACTGGGGCGTCGATGGTGAAGGAACGGCTGGCGTCGGTCGGTCGACGCATGCACGAGGACCGAACACAGTTTTGGTGGCAAGTGTTGACTGCGGCCACTGTCCTCCTCTACCTCTGCTCATTGGCGTTCGTTCACCGTCCACCGGATCATTACTCGAGTATCTGGGATGGTTGGGTCGGCAATATTGCTTGCACGACGCCGATCATTCCTCTGTTGTTGCGCGCCCGCCATTCATCGAAACTGCGCACCGCGTGGCTTGCGTTGGCCAGCGGTGTCGCCCTCAACGACATCGGGAACATGGTGTACCTACTGCACGACCAAAACATGCACCCGGTTCCGTCACCGGCCCCGAGTGATGTCGCCTACCTCTTGTCCTACGTCGGATTCGCAGTCGGCGTCACGTTGATAACGCAGCGTTCATATGGTGCGCGCATTCTCAGCGCCCGCCTTGACGGAGCGATCGCGGGGCTCGCAGCCGGTGCGGTAGCGGCCATGGTGTGGTTTGACTCGGTTCTCCACGTGAGTGGCAATTCGCTGCAGGTCGCCGTGGGAATGTCGTACCCCCTAATGGACTTGGCGCTCCTGATGCTGCTTGTAGCGGGGCTTTCACCGATGCGATTTCGTCCCAATGCGAAGACCCTTGCGCTGACGATAGGGATTGTCTGGTTTCTGGTGGGCGACGTCATCGACTTGAATCAGGTCGCGGCGCACACCTATGTTCCCGATACGTTGCTCGATGGCACCTGGTTGCTCGGAATATGGTTCATGGCGATGTCGGCGTGGACGAATCCCGAACGTCGCACGGCCCGGAGGACCGAAGTCGTGGTGGCACCGCATGGACTCCTCGTGATTCCCACGGTCTGTGGCTTGCTGTCGCTCGCGGTTCTTATGCGATCGTTGGTCCATCACACGTCTCACGTGTCTTCGATGTTGGCGCTCTGCACCCTGCTGCTCGTAATCTTGCGAATGGTCTTTACCCTGCGCGAGGTTCGCCAGGGAGCTCTGAACTTCCGCGACGCGCGCACCGACGAACTCACGGGACTCGGCAATCGACGCAGTTTCTACGAGGACGGTCGGGCGAAGTTGGCGTCACTGGATGGATGCAAGAAACTTGTCGTCCTCCTCATCGATATTGACGGATTCAAGGAGGTCAACGATTCCCTCGGTCACGCCTGCGGTGACGAATTGCTCAACATCGTCGGCGATCGTCTGCAGTACGGAATGGCAAATCGCGGAACATTCGCCCGAATCGGCGGCGATGAGTTCGCAACGTCGTGCGTGCTCACGTCAATGGAAGAGGGTGTGGTCATCGCCGAAGAACTGAACGCAACCCTCACCGAGCCAATTGTGCTCGACGGCGTGACGGTGCGCATTAGCGCCAGCATCGGCGTCGCCATTTCTCCCGACCACGGACTCGAACCCGTTGACCTGTTGCGCAGCGCCGACGTCGCGATGTACCAGTCGAAGATAAGCCGCACCGCAGTATGCACCTATCACGCCGATATTGACCCCAACAGTCGAGAACGCCTCGCGATGATTGACGAACTGAGAGCCGCCATCGAATTGCGCGAACTGACCTTACATTTCCAGCCTCAGCTCGATCTGCGCACGTCGGTCGTGCACGGTGTTGAGGCACTCGTGCGCTGGCAACATCCCACGCGAGGACTGCTCTACCCGGATGAGATCGTCTCGCTGGCCGATCGCGTTGGACTCATGCTTCCTCTCACCCGCGCTGTCCTCGAACAAGCGATCGGCGAAGCGAGCAGACTCGATCGAGGCGGGCATGGGCTTCAGATGAGCGTCAACATCACGCGCTACGACCTCCTCGATGACCAACTCCCGAACTTCATCGATCAACTTCTGAAGGAGAACGACGTCCCCCCGAGCCGTCTCACTCTTGAAATCACCGAGTCCAGTGTTGGAGAGGATCCAGAAAACGCCAAGCGGTGTATCGAGAAGTTGCGGGACAGGGGTATCAGAATATCGATCGACGATTTCGGCGTCGGTTACTCATCGATGTCGCAACTACTTGACCTGCCCATCGATGAGCTCAAGGTTGACAAGTCGTTCGTCCTCGCTCTAGAGAGCGATCGCCGTGCCCGTGCGATCGTGAGGTCTGCAGTAGAGCTCGCTCGTGCTCTGGACCTCACATTTATTGCCGAAGGTATCGAAACGTCCACGAACCTCACGACGCTCGAAGAGATGGGCGCCGACATCGGACAGGGTTACTTCATTGCCAAACCTCTCACTTCGGCAGAGCTCGACGACTTTCTCGCACCTGATTTTGTCGAGGGTGACCTCACCTCGCTGTTCGCCACAACGGTCGTCGGGTGAGCGCTGCCACTGTTCATGGAACCGTTGGTCGGGCGGTCGATTTCATTCAACTGGTTGTAAGTCCTCGCAAGGACCGCAGTCGACGGTGCTCTCTTCGAGGTTGGCGCGCCGAAGGACCGTTCTCACCCCCGTTGGGTTAGTTCGGGTGTTGGAGGAATCTCAGAGAGCCGCTCATGACTCTTCGAAGTTCGTCCGATCTTGACTCGACGCGAACGTCTGATCATCTCTCATCCTTTTCGGAACAATCTCTCAGTCATCTGACAGCGACTTCACATGACCCTCACAAGTGCGTTTCTTACTGTGAGAACTGTTCCTTTGAAAGGGGAGATTATGAAAAACGTAACTACCCGATCCTTTGTGGCATTCGCGCTCGTCGTGGCCATGGGTATCGGAATTCCAACGATTGCATATGCCGATACGACCACCACGACCACGATTGCCCCAAGTGCCAGTTTCATTGCGGCGCAAAAGGCGCTCGAGCTCCAGTTGGCCAATCGGGCAACGCAACTCGGACACCTCGTCTCAGACGTGACGGCGTCGACGACGCTGAGCGCAACTGTCTCAGCGACACTGCAGGCGCGCCTTTTGACCGAGCAGGCGAGCATTAATGCCTTGATTGCCAAGGTTCCGAACGACACCACCAGAGCAGAACTCAACGCCGACCGGTCGGCGATGTTGAAGGACAACCGCGTGTACGCGGTGATGTCTCCTCAGGTCTTCGAGATGATCGAAGCATCGGTGGTGGCGGGTCAAGTCACCGTGATGCAGGGCAACGAATCGACGCTCCAATCGGAAGTCACGTCGATCGTGGGTCTGCCGGGTTACAAGAACGCTCTCAATCACTACAACAACTACGTGACGCGCATTACGAACTGGTCAACCAAGATCGTGAACGTGGAGAGCATCGTGCTCGCCCAGACGCCGCAGGGCTACCCAGGGAACACGAAGGTCTTCGCCGCCCAGAATCACCGGATTCTCGACGCGAACATTGACCTGTCGTACGCCGCCTATGACGCGAGCATCATCGGTCTCGCTACGGGTGGATACACCGGCTCGTAGGAGTCACGTCTTAGAGCATTAACGACTTTTCAACAATGGCGGTCGGTGGCTTCGGTCATCGGCCGCCACTGTTCTTGCGAGGCAACGGCGCTTAAGCGGCCAGCACCGCATCGAGCTTGGTGAGTGCCTCGCCCCAGCCGTTCTCGCTGGGAGCGACGTAGTCATCGCGGAGCCATTGACTGATCTCCAGTCGCGTCCGCTCGTCGGCGTCGTCGTAGAACTCGATTCGCATCCTCGTCTCGAACGGCTCGAAACCGCCGGGCAAGTGTCCCGTGATGCGCATGACGCCGTCGAGCACCTCATCCTCGACGACCTCGGTGAGTTCGACGCGACCCTTCGTCCAGGTTTCGGGCCGGTCCGGAAAGAACTCCGACCACTCCAAGAACCCTCCGGAACGCACGTCGAATTCGATCTCGTCTCGCGGCAGCGCGTTGCCGAAGGGACCCCACCACGCCGCGAAGTCATCAGGGTCGGTGAACGCTCGGTAGACGCGCGAACGTGGCGCGTTGACGATGCGCGTCAGGGCGAGTTGTGGGGCTGTGGTGGTCATGCTCTACCTCTCTGGTTTTTGGGATTGGGTCTCGTTCGGTGCGCTCGACTGGAACTCCGTCGTCCGCTGAGCGAGGTGGTCGTCGAGTCGATCGATCCGTTCGGCCCAGAGCCGTTCGTTCAGTTCGAGCCACGCCGCCGCACCGGCGAGCGACGTCGTGGTGAGTCGCGCACTTCGCCACTTGCCTTGCTGGCTCCGAGTGATGATCGACGCACGCTCGAGAACCTTGAGGTGCCGCGAGATCGCCGGGAGACTGATGGAATAGGGAGCCGCCAGCTCCGTAACGGTCGCTTCTCCGACGGCGAGTTGTCGGACGATGCCTCGACGGGTGGCGTCGGCGAGGGCACCGAAGAGCAGGTCGAGTTCGTCGCTGGTGCGTTCAGGTAGAACATTTAACATAATGGTTAACTGTAGTACTGTTCCGGTCCGATGGCAAGGCCCTACGCAACCCGATCGCGACTTAACATGACGGGACCATTCGTACGTCAAAAGGGACAATGAAAACGCGCTTCGCAGTCTCGCTGGCCACGTATTTCTTCATACTTCTCGCAGGAGGCCTCGTTTCGACCCCGGCGGGCGCGAGTGTCTCGCACTCCTTCGGTGTGAACACACGTCAGAGCGAAGCCGTCGCAGAGAGAAGTGTCAAGTGGACGTCGAATGTCGTCAGGACGATCGGCAAGGGATCGTGGACGTTCAAGTCCGATGGCCTTCCGGCGTCAAACTTTGTCGCGACGAACTACGCGGTGCCGTCCAATCCCTTGGACGTGAGCGCCGCTGGTGCGAGCGTCATCGCCTCGGCGAACGTTCTGAGCGATCAGAACTACGACTACACGCTCCCGCTGACGCCGGTCTATACGAAGAAGGTGACGACGGCGAACCAGGGGCCGATCGGTGTCCTCCTGGATGGTGCCGCTCTGTACAACCCGTACGAGGCCAATCACTCGACCGTTGCCACCAGCGACAACTTCATCGCCAGTGCGAACGGGGTCACCGCTTCGTTCCTCGACTCGTGCGACGGCCATCCGGGCCCCGGAGGTCAGTACCACTACCACGGTTTGCCGGCCTGTTTGGTTTCGTACGCCACGGGTGGAAGTCCGACGGTGACGTCGGTCACGTCCCTGACGGGCTCGACGACGAGCGCGGTACGCGAGGACAATGCCGCTTCGAAGAGGCCCGTGATTGTCGGTTTTGCCTTCGATGGATTTGGTATCTACGACAACGTTGCGATGAACGGAAAGACGATCCCCGTGTCGTCACTCGATTCCTGCAACGGGATCTTCTCGCCGGTGCCCGGCTATCCCCACGGCGTCTATCACTACGTGCTGGAGAACGTGAAGGGTGCTCGTTCTTCTTTAGGTTGCTTCCACGGTGTCGTGTCCTCGGCATATACGCAGGCCCTCGAGAGTCTCCTCGGTGGTGGCTACGCTCCCGCAACGAGAAGCCATTCAGAGATCGCGACGGCCTACACCCTCGAGGCGAACAGAAGCGAAGACGTGCTCTTGTTGACCATGTTGAAACTGAGCGGTCTAAGTCACTACTGCTAACGGTCGTGCGTAGGCGAAGTGCTGGCAGTCCGTCGGATGGTCAACTCGGATTAGCATTCGATAGGAATTGCATTGAATTGAAGCGGCTGTAGCTCAGCGGATAGAGCATCGGTCTTCGGAACCGAGTGTCGGGGGTTCAAATCCCTCCAGCCGCACCAATGAACCGCTGTTGTTAAAGGGATTCTCGCTTACAATTTGCGTTTTCACCGCCGAAGTGGGAATGTAATGGGAATGAATTCAACCCTGGCTTGTGGTTGACCCCGTGCGTGGTCACCTCGAAGCTCGTGGGAGTGGGACCTGGAGGGCCAAGGTCTTCCTCGGCCAAGATGCCAATGGCCGACAGCGTTATCTGACAAGAACCGTTCACGGGACCAAGCGAGAGGCTGACGGGCAGCTCCGTCAATTGATTCTCGAAGCCGGTCTGGCGCACGAAACCTCGCACGCGACTATGGACGACCTGGCTGCGAAGTGGCTGGACCTCGTTTCGGAAGCACTTTCGCCGTCGACACTTCGCGAATATCGCCGACTATTGGACAAGATCATTCTGCCGCAATTTGGGAGTGTGAAGGTGCGCGCCATTCGCCCAAGTGAGTTGGACGCGCTATATGCCAGACTTCGTCGCCGTGGGGTAAGTGGTCGTCCTCTCAGCGCACAGAGCGTTCACCACGTACACGCCCTCATTCGGCGATTGCTCAATCAAGCGTTGAAATGGGGGTGGATCCTGACCAACCCCGCGATCAACGCGTCACCGCCGAGGGTGGATCGGGTCGAACTCGAGGTTCCCGACGTAGAGACCGTCACGAATATCATCAAACTCGCTAAAGAACGAAATCCGGACATTGCCTGTTTCCTGAGATTGGCGGCCGTGACCGGAGCGAGGCGAGGAGAGTTGTGCGCGATCCGTTGGCGGGACATTGACAAGAGTGGAGCTCTTTCAATAAAGCACTCAATCGTCGATGGTCGAAATGACGAGTTGATTGAAAAGGGGACGAAGACGCACGCTTCGCGCAAGGTCGTGATTGACGCGTCGACTTTGCTGGTGCTCGATTCACAGCGCGAGCGTTGTGAAGATCGATCCAAAGCAAGTGGCAAAAGATTCACACGCAATAACTTCGTGTTTGCGAGTTCTCTTGATGGCTCTGTGCCATGGCGACCTCACCGCGTAACCCTGGCGTTTAAGCGACTTTGCAATGAACTAGGTATCAAGGGAGTTCGTCTTCACGATCTTCGTCACTTTACGGCGACACAAATGCTCGCTTCCGGAGTCCCAGTGAAGACTGTCGCCGGTCGGCTTGGTCACGCCAATGCTGCGACAACACTCAATGTCTACGCGCACGCCCTGGAGTCATCGGACGCAGAAGCAGCTCAGTTGCTGGCCAACGTCTTGAATGACCATGGTGACGATTGAATGTTGAACAGATGTCACTGAATTTGCATTCCTTGCTCAACCAGCGTTGATTGGTAACTCGAACTGAGCCGCTGGGTAGTACTTAACTCCCTCAGAAATCCTTAGAACGCAGCAACCGAAGACTCAGCACGGTTCAAATCGTTGCCAGCCTGTTGGAGTATTCCGAACTAAATAATAAATCCTAAGTCCCTCGGCGCGAACTTCGCCAGCTCGATACATTTTCAAAGATCCCTTTGCCACCGATCCCAACCTGTCAGTTAAGAACGCTCCGATTGAGTATCCGCGCACGTTGTTGTTCAGCCAGTCGATCAAATACTGGCGTTCGGGTTTCAATGTTGAGACGCGGACACCCAATTGCACCTGATGTTCAGAAGCGGAATAACGGATTGTTCCGGTAGTTCCACAGAAATTCTCACTTCTGTCGAATCCCGATTGAACTGGAACACGTTGGGAGTACACGAGCGGAGGCGTAGATGTTGCTCGCGATGTTCCACCCAATCCAAACAGAGCAATAATCGAGATTGCAATAGCAATGAGCCCGTAGCGAAATTGCTTCATAAAGCGCTAATCCTAGTTCCTCAGTCAGTCAGTCCCACCAATACTGCGCCCCAAGTCGTTGGATTACCGCCATTCATCATGTGCGTGAGTAGGGCAGTGTTTCCGCATCCGATGATCGGCAGTGTGCAAAGGAATGGCACTTCCCAGCACGAAAAATGACAGTCCGTTCGGTTCCCGGCGGGCGGGCCGCAGTCCCACAATCTAGCCGTCGTATTCGACGCACCGCAGTAAGAGTTGAGGGTAAGGGAACCACCGCATCGAACATCGAGCAATGTCCCGTGAGGTTGATCGTCACACGCTTCCCCGGCGCACTCCGTGTAACGCGAGTACGACATCATGTGAGCATTATTCGAGCAAGCGGGCGATCCGCAATTACCGATGCAAGATCCGGGTCCTGCTCCGCAATCCTCGATTTCGAGAAGTCCTTCTACCATTGTGCTCATATCTTTTCTCCTATCGCTAGTAATTCTTCCCATTCGCTCCTGATGTCGTCGTCAATCACTCCAAGTGATTGAAGACCCGTCAGGATTTTCACATTTCCAGATGAAGTCAAAGAACTCGCGAAGGAAGACTCAAATAAATTTGAGCAACCTATCTTGGGCAATATCGGTCCTTCGGAGTACCGATTGGTGACGATTCTGAGTAACGAAAGGATCCACTCTTGTGCATCCCGCAATTCCTCGGAAGAAGCCTCCTTCATCCAAGATTCCGCCACCGCCCTTCCGACAGCGACATGCCGCGCTTCATCGGCCAAGATCAAACGTGCGGCCCATGCTGCCTTCGGGAATGACAAATCAGTGCGAAGCGATCTAAGGTTGACAATCGCTTGCGACTCTAAAATGAGGGAAAGCGCGAGATGACGGAGTCTCCAATCTGACGACTCCAATACTGCGGTTTCAAATCGCCGGAACCAAGTGCCGCAAGATTGTCTTGGTAGTTCCGCGCTGAGCTGCAAAAATATTGCAAAGTGACGAGCTTCGTCGCCAACCTGATCGGCCAAGTTGAATTTTAGTTCGGGCCAAATGTCGGGACCATCGAGCAACTCAGTCGCAAGAGAGAGTGCTGCCAATTCCGTTTCTGCGAACTGGCTAACCCACCACGCTGTAGCCGCGTACCAAATGGTTTCGGCATCGCCTTGAACGACGCAATTCTCTGAGACTGCCCGGAAAATAGGGCTGTGATCAATGTATTCCAATGCGGCGAAGGATCTTGAATCGGGCAACGCGTCCTTCAATTTCCAGGAAACGTCTTGCGCACTTTCATGACGTTGCCGAAGAGTGTCGAGCATCGTCATTGTGTACCAGAGAGAATCTCGGCACTGTTTTCAATTAAGTGGTGACGCAGGGACCACTTATTGAAGATATGGTTGGCCAAAACCAATTTCTTTGAAGGGGTGTCGTGACCGACGATCAATATATATCGCCAACAACCGTCAGACCATTTATCCACGACGTCAATCGGAGCCGGAAGATCGTTGAGAATCGCACGAAATGCCTCATCACGCACGGCCCGCCGGAGCATCAGACGTGCACTGAACGGCAATCTGCGGCCCGAGCAACCGCGAGTTTGTAATCGACGAATAAGTCGTCGTTCACGTGCCGAACGGCCTAGTGGAAAATCCGGCCGCCAACTTGGAGTCAAAAGGACTATTCCAACGCCTATGCACGAACCCACGAGACGATTCGCAATGACTACGTGAGACGTCAAGCCGTTCAGGAAGAGGCAAACTAATCCAATGGAGGTCAAAGCTACGGTCCGCAAGAGTGCGGCATGATTGACCTTCTCCGTCACGGCACCACCGCAACCACAGGATGGCTTTATATCCTGCTTCAGTCCTTGATGAATAGTGATGCTCGCGGTAGCGAGCAGGGCGACGGCTGCGCACAAAGAAATCAGATGTAGCCCTTTATCGGCGGGGAACAGTGAAACACCAATGAGTATCTCAATGACTCCTAAGGAACGCGCGACATATCGCCCATGACTCTCGAAGAGCCAGGTTAAGAGAGTCAATTCAGTCGTATTTTTCGCGGCGAGCAGTTTCCCAAACCCTGTTGCCACGAGGACTACAGCTAACGTGCTGCTCAGAACCCCGAGTAATTCTCCGATCATGGTTGAACGGTCCGCAATTGGGCACGAACGAATATTGCTGTCGCTCTTGAGGTGAGAAACGCAGGCGATTCAGAAAACGCAGTCCAATAGATCACGTCGCCAACTTGTAAATTTGAGGGATCGCCGGAGACCATCGTGCCGTCTGACGAAACTATTGTGGTGCCGCTCTCGAGAGCCAAACTGAATGAATCGGCCTGGGTTTCCTGGAGACTTCCGAACTTGGAAATCTCACGCCACCTTGGCTTGATCTGACAGAGAGTACTCCTCCTCGACCTCGGCCGGCGTGCGGTCGTCGAGCTCGCCATGAAGCCGCTCTTCGTTGAACCACGACACCCACGCGCACGTCGCGACCTCGAGGTCGTCAAGTCCTCTCCAGTGCCCACCGTTGTCCGCGAGCACCGCAGGATTGCGATGCAGCTCGGTCTTGAAGATGCCCATGACCGATTCGGCCATGGCGTTATCAAACGAATCGCCGACGGTGCCGATTGACGCAGAGACGCCGAGCTCGTCGATGCGGTCGGTGTAGGAAATACTCGTGTATTGGGCTCCCGCGTCGGTGTGACAAATGAGTCCGTCGAGTCTGGTGCGCCTCGTCCAGGCGGCCATGTTGAGCGCGTCGACGACGAGTGACGCGGTCATGGTGCGACTGGCTTTCCAACCAACGAGTCGGCGCGAGAACACGTCGATGATGAAGGCCACGTAGACCACCCCGCTCCACGTCGAGCAGTAAGTGAAGTCGGCAACCCAAAGTTGATCGGGTCGAGTGGCCACGAACG
>Ga0302140_10008910_pt1 | contig 12480 bp, 10 predicted proteins | sample I_Bog_E1_1_FD_202095 | JGI IMG/M metagenome (GOLD analysis project Ga0302140, IMG submission 202095) | Peat permafrost microbial communities from Stordalen Mire near Abisko, Sweden - I_Bog_E1_1 | ecosystem: Environmental > Terrestrial > Soil > Wetlands > Peat | place: Sweden: Abisko, Stordalen...
TTTTTATCGTTTTACTTTTTTTCTGTTGATAAATTCACAGTATTCTTTTACCAAATAATTTTTTGCAAAGCCCTTTCATAATTAATAACTTCCCTTAAAAGCTCTCAGGTCTTATTCATTTTCTTTTTTTAGGCTTGTTTGAACCATATGCCCTGAACTGATATCTAGATGCGTCCACTGTTCATTATGTTTGAAAACACCAACTTTTATTAAATTAAGGTGAGGGCTTGACTTTTTTTGGCTTCAAGGCAATTGTTATATGGTTTTGCATGTTTTCTCCTCGAGCCGAGAAGAATGCCTCAGGGGCTTTTTCTTTTATTAAGGTAAGTTTGAGCTCAGGAATGGTCCTCAGAACTGGGCAGAACATTTAATAGATCCAATGAAAAAATTCATTTTACCTCCCTTCCCTGAAATCCTCTCCTTTGAAAAATCACAAAACAAAAATTCGTCCAAAAAACCCAATTTTGATTATAAAATGCTTTGTGGCAATTCGAAAAGAAGAAAAGATCAAAAAAGTATGCAAAAAAAGGCAGAAAGGCCAAATAAAATCAAAAGAAAGGAAGATGATTGAAGTGAGATTGTGTTGATCAGTAAGACTTCATAATTTCAACATGCTTTTCCAGGAATTCTTTCTTTTGTTAAATTTTCTTAAACAAGGTCGTTTAGAAAAATCCAAATTATGAAATTATGAGAAAAATTAATAATTTTTGATATTTTAAGAAAAGAAATTCATTAAATGTTCGAACGAGAGTCTATCCTAGATAAAAACGAGGTCTTAGTTGATGAAAAGCGTCGAATCGCAGTCAATGCAAGAAACCTGACCTATTTCCAGAACCATCTCTATGCCCGGAATTACTTCAAGAGTTTCCGGCCTGATCTGAACACCATGGACCAATTTATTTGGTATCAGAAGTTGAAGCTTGGCGAATATTTTCTCAATGAAGTCCATAGAGCCCATCATCGTGAGGTTATACGGACTATTCATATGGTTCCTAGTAGTGATGTTAGCAAGAAATTGCAGGTATTTAACGAATTTTCAATGAATTTCAATGAATTTTCAATGAATTTCAATGAATTTCAATGAATTTTCAATGAATTTCAATGAAATTTTATGAAAAATGGATTTTAATGGATTTATATAGTATTTTGTGGATGAAAGGAACAATTTAGCAGACCCATTTGTTCTTGGGAGTCGATTGGTTGTGGATCGGAATTGGGAGGATTCTAGCAAATTGGTGGCATATATGGATAAGATCCTGAGACGGATGCATAAATATGGTTTGTTATTAATTAATTTTTAATTTTGGATTCCTGGTTTCGACTTATAAGGACTCACGTACCCGGCTTTCGTGCCTATCGAAGAAAAGCAGGAATTGGAAAACCAGGAGAAGGATTTGGTAGAGAGGTTTTTCAGGGAAATGAGAAAACCCCCCAAGGAATAAGATAAAAAAAACAGAAAAAATGAAAGACAAATGAATAAAAACAAAGGAAATTCTTTAAAAAAACTTTTATATTCAGAATTTCGCCTTTTCGTAATCTTCAGCTTCAGCCGAACTATGGAAATCATCAACATATTCCTCACTTCTATTTGATTCTATATAGATTTTCAATAGAAAAACCTCTAATAATTATAATGAACCTTTGATTTGGCTCTGTTTATTAGAAAGCACGGTCTCTTTCTGAGCCAATTCCTCTTCCTCTTCTATGGATTTAAACGAGCTTGAAACTGCTAATTTGTCTTGAAAACATTATTAATTTTAAGCAAATATTATTGAAAACTCACCTGCTTTTTTCTGCGAATATCGCAAATTGCTACTTTTGCATACCTTCGCATGGTCCGTGGCTTTCGAAGTCTCGACTTGTTTTCCGCAAACAAAGCAATTCACCATTTTTTTCTGCGAATTCGATTGCGAATTCGAATCCGAAAGACTCCGGTTTTCCATCTTTATCTTCTCAAACTTCTCCTTAGTCTCCGATATTGTATAAGATTCGAAATCCTCTGAATATTCATGAGGTTTCTCGAAGTTTTTTTGGCTTGGAATCATTGATTTCTTTTGTGATTTCATTAATTGCGACGGGGATAATGATAGGGATTCGAAGTCTTCAGGATAATCTTCATTGTTAGTTTTCAAAGGAGTTTTCTCGAGATCTCTTAAAGACATTTTCTGGAAAACTGAGGATTTCTTGATGTCAGGATGACAGAAAAGCTTTGGGATTTTGACTTTATTAGGGGATTTGTTGATAATGGGGTTATTATTTTTTGTATTGCGTAGGATGAGAAGTTCCTCTATTAGTTGATCTAATATAGAATCAGGTCTTTTGAAAAAGGGTGATGATGGGGATTCTAATTCTTGCTTTCCAATTTCAGCATCAGGAGTTTGATGCTTTTCATTTAAATTAGATGGTAAATTTATAGGGAAACTAGCGATAAATTCAGGGTTTTGTTGGCAATTTGAAGGTGGAAAATGTTTATATGAGGGATTTGGAGTTGTGGCTCTCTTTTTATGAGAAAATATATTGAAAGAAATTAACTAAAAAAAGAGAATTACCTTAACTAAAAGCATCGCGGGGGGACAATAATTGCCTTCTATCATGTATTTCAATGAAGGATTCATTAATTGCATTGATTTTGGTAGGGTTTTCTTCATATTTTCTTCAGGTTCTGGCTTTTTCTCTAATATTCTCTCATTATTCGTCTTAAAAACATCAGAAGAAGTCTGAATTTCGATATTCTTCGTGGTTTTTTTATAATGAAAACTCGCATTTTCGATTTTCTGAGTTAATTTTTCAGGTTTTTCTAAGTAACCTTTCCCGAAAGTCTCGAAAAACCGAGGGTTTTCTTCTTTTTTATTTGTAAAGTAGGGTTTTTCCTCTTGATTGTTGATTTTCTGCTCAAGTTTCGCAGAAATCGTGCGATTTAAATAAGTTATTGACCTTTTCACGAGACTTATGCTGAGATCCACTAAACCAATCACATTTTTGTAGTCATCAAACAATTTAAAACAATGTCTTTTGAAGTTTTCCTCATTATTAGTATAAATTCTAATGAATTCCTCAATGAAATTGGCTAATGAAATATTGCATTTCCCGAGAACTCTTCGAATTTTCCTAAAAAAAATTATTCTAAAAAGGCTTTTCTATAAATAAAAACCCTTGATGCGAATCCTCCAAATCCGCAAAAACCACCTTTAAAGGCTTTTCTAATAATTCATCTTTGAGTTTTTGTTCTGAATATTTAAACAATGAGTTCTTGCCATTATGGAAAACCCATTTTCCTATTTCCTGATAAATTTCTCTTAAAAAATCGCATTTAATATAGAAACCCTCAATGGTCATCATTGGGAAATCCAAGAGTTTCATCAGAAAGAAGGGTTTCTCGATAACCTCATAACTCTGATCCTTGAAAAGACTATGGGAATTCACCTGTAAATCGTGAATCAAGACCTTAAATGAGAAAAAATCTTCAGTCATATCAAGCCAAATTTAAATTTCCTAACCAAAAAACCGATTTTTATTAGAAAATATGCACAATTATAATGATTATTTCAACCTCAACGATCATCCCTTGCTTCTTTCTAATATCCTCATTAAAAACATCAGAGAATCCACGCTTTTCACTAATAAAAGCTCTAGAAAAAAACTATCAGTAGACTTTTCCTCTTATCCTCCACGTCTCACAAATCCAAAATTCTCAGAAAAATCATTAGAAACTCCTCGGATTAAAAAGGCAAAATCTATAGAAAAACCTAGCTTTGGCATTCGGACTTTATCGAGAAATAAAGAGAAAAGCTCAGCAGAAAAATCGAGTAATTTCCTTAAAGGATTCTTGACTATTGAACAGAAAAGACAAAATCTCATTGATATCATTAATAGGAAATGGGATAAAAGCCTTGAGGATTGTATGAAAATAAACTATTTAGAGAAATTCCTTGAAATAATCAATGATAGAAAGACGAATTCTAATGAGATTTTACAGGAACTCGATAAAAGTCTTAGTAAATCGCTTGAAAAAACCGGTGATTTGAACATTTTGGATTCTTTAAGGCTCGTTTTCGCGGAACAAAGCCAAATCATGCGTTTTTATGAAGAATTTCTTCGAAAAGACCTCGCTTTTCCTTTGAAAACTGAACAAAACCCTGGTGCCTCTGATAAAAGTCGAAGTAACTTCGAGGATTTATTAGAACTTCTGAGGATTTTATTGAAGCTTTTCTTGAAGAAATTCACTGATTTGACGATTTTCCTTGAAAATAAGGAAGAACCTCTATGGATAAATAGGCTGAATTCATTAAAGATGAAGTTTCGGCTTCAGAAAAACACTGGGGAAATCGTGAAAAATATAGAGGATTTCGAAAGTCTCTTCAATGAATTATTAAATAAAGTTTCAGAATTATCAAATGAGAAATCACAACTTTCAGAGGAATTGGGGGCTTTGAAAAAAACTATAGAGAAATCCTTTTTGTTTTCGAAATCTGAAACCAGAGATATCCTAATGAAGCCACAAAAAGAAGCGGATTTCTCGAAAAATTCATTGGAATTCCTGAATAAATACGAGAATATGTATAAGAAGTCACAAGAGGAACTTAAAGTCAAAAATGAGGAGTTATCAGAGGAAGTCGTGAAATTAAAAAGGATATTAGATGAAAAGCAAGAAATCCTTAATGAAAAGTATAAAAGACGCAAATTACTTAGGAATTCACAGGAAAATATGAAGGAAGATAAGGAAATTCAGATAAATTTAGGCATGATATTAGAAAACCCTAGAAAAACCCCATTGCTTCATGCGGAAACCAACCCTTTGGCCAAATATCTGAGTCTTTCGTTGAATGCCTATAAACTTGAGGAATTTTATGTGAAATCTCTCATAAACCTCATGCTTTCCGATAAGATCTTTGACGATTATCAGGAGTTTCTTGAGAAAAGTCCCATAAAACCCTTCAAAAATTATATATTCGAATGGCTCCTGATGAGATTCGGGAATCAGACCTATGCAGAAACCCTAATGAAGGACTTTTTAGGGTCTATTTTATCAGCAATTAACGATAATGAGCGTTTTCTGTTAATTTCACGATTCTGCGGGATAAATTTAGATGCTTTTAATAGCAAAATTAAGCAAAAAGCTGAGAATTCTGAAGAATTTCTAGTGAATTTCGATGAAAATCAAGAGAAAGCAGCGAACTGTAATGAGATTCTGAGCAGTTTCTATTGTTCTCCACAAGCTATTAGTGTATATTTAAAGTTGGCTTATCAATTTAAACATCAGGAGAAGGATTTCGACATTTATAGTCCCTTATTGCCTGATTGGTCTGAAGAACAAAGTCTTATTCCCTATGAAAACGCAGATCGACTGTTAAAATCGTTATTGGAAGAAGAACTCAATGATGAGCATTTGGCCTTTGAAATCGCTAATAATTTCAATTTCCTGGTATGTTCTGAAAAATTGCCCAAAATGACCAAAAAAACGAATCTTATTATGGGAAATTTGGGTCCCAAAAGGAATTCATTAGTCACTAAAAGATTTGGATCTGTTGATATGTCGAATACTCCGTTTCTCACTCCAAATACAATGTTAAAAGGTAAAGCAAATGATGTTTTGATCCCTTTCGATATTCTAGCCAAATTCCTTATTGATAATCTCGCGAAAACATTCGCCGTCAAAATGGAAGTCATTATAACTTCATTGAAATTATGTCAGGCTAATAGAAGAGTCAATGATTTCTTTCTGGAGGATTTCATGACCGTTGTAGGCAAACAATTCAGCAATAAATCGAATAAATGGCTTATGACTTCATTTGCTGATTTCATAGTCGTGAATAAAAGCCATGAAATTTCAGGGATTTTCACCATGATGTTCAATCATCTTGAAAACCTGATGAAAAACGAAGTTTCTGAGAAATTTTATTTAGAAAATTATGACAAAAAAGAGAAAAAACTTGATGATAAAGATGAAAGTCCTCCAATTAATAATAATAACAATGAGACTTTCTCTTCGGGTAGTGCCAGGTCATTGAAGAAGAAAAAAACCTCTACTTTCATGAATATTAAGAAAAATGCACCTGAGGAAAAAGAACAAGTAAAATTGATTCGTGAGAGAAATTATAGTTATGTAGATTCAATAATCGTTATTTTGCATACATATCATTTATTAAGGGAAAGCATTAGAAAGGAGGAATTCGGTAATGAGGTTTTGGAGGTGAGTCATGAGATTTTCAAGAAGGAAATCATGAAATTCCCACAAAATTTAAATCTTGTGAAAAATAATTATTGGAATAAATTCGTAGGTTATGATCGCAATGAACTTATCATGAGAATAGAGACTTGTTGGAAGACATTGCGATTAATGATAGATTGTATATATTCGCGTGGGGAAAAAAAAGACAACAAATGACTCTTTAAAACTTTTCTAATAATATATGACTTTCTTTTTTTTTCTAATAGTTTTTTAATCAAATGACTCTTTAAAACTTTTCTAATAATATATGACTTTTTTTTTTTTTCTAATAGTTTTTTAATATAACAAATTTCAAAATTTCATGAAACAAACTAAAAAGATCTTCGATTATTCCGATTATGAAAACTTTGTGGATTTTCTCCATACTCGCATCGCCTGTGGTTTCTATCATTGTCTAGCAATCGGTATTTTTAATTAATTTCGTCTATAATTTATCCATTTCCTTTAGGTGAAGATAAGATTCTTTATGGTTGGGGTAAAAATCAATATGGAGTTCTTGGTGCGAACCCTAATCTTTATGAGGAGCCGGAAGTTTATCCGATCAGTCGAATCAAATTACAAGGACATCCTGAAAAAACATATACTCCTTTACAGGTGTCTTGTGGGAAGAACCATTCAGTGATTCTTGCGACTGATATTTATACTTCTGCAGATCAAATAGATTTGAAACATAAAGACAATGATGTTGATAAGAAGCAACCTCTTCATGTTGGTGAAGTATTTGTGATGGGCGAAGCTAAGAAATTGGGAGTGAAGCTCGAAACAATGCTTCCCATCTCCAAAAATCAACAAGAGCCTAGTTCTGCTGTCTTGTTGAAACGCATTGGCTTGGAAAATGAGGGTCCATCCTCTCATTTATCAGCCAACATCATTCTGACATTTCCTAATCAAAATCCGAAAATCCAGATGATTTCCTGCGGAAGCACCTTTTCTTTGGCATTGGATGTTATTGGAATTATGTATGCCTGGGGGGATGGCAGTAGTGGGGCTTTGGGCACTGGCACATATCAGGATGAAATAGAGCCTGTTAGAGTGAAATTTGATGTTTCTTTCAAGATAAAATTCATAAATGCAGGTTATTTCCATGCGGCCGCCATATCAGAAAAAGGCCAATTATATACTTGGGGTATAGGTTCAGAAGGCCAATTGGGTAATAAAAGCAATATCAATACGAATTCACCTAAGAAAGTCGATTTCTTTGATGCGGGAGAAGCCGCGTTTGTCAGTTGTGGGATGTATCATACTTCATGTATTGATGAAAAGGGGTTCTTATATACATGGGGAGGGAATAAAAATGGCCAATTGGGACAAGGGGATTATGATGATAGGAATTCTCCAGCAATGGTGAAATTTTTCAAGAATTTCAGTGTGATTTACGTAAATTGCGGATCTAATACAACATTTGTGATCACAGATGAGGGGAAGATCTTTAGTTTCGGCAGTAACTTGAATGGGAAGTTGGCGGGAGTGGGGGTGTTGGAGAATGAATTGATGCAATCTAACACTTTTCCCAGCCCAATAGATTGCAAGTTGTCTATTAATAGATTGATGGAATTAAGTGATGAGAAAGAGGCTATGAATACAGCTAGAGTATATCAAATCGCGACTTCTAATCAATTTTGTCTTGCTTTGACCAATAAAGGTCAAGTTATAACCTGGGGAAACAATAACAACGGTTGTTTGGCTCGAAATCATGAAGTTTTTCATTAATAAATCTAATTATTCCTTTTAAAAACAATCTTTTAGGATAATGAAGAAATGGAATATGATCCGTTTCCTGCTATAATCAGCGAATTCACTTGTAAGACAACCAAAAACAAACAAACTACCGAATTAACTGTTTCCCAATATTTTGTCGACATCAAAGCAGGACTTTATCATAGTGTGGGACTCACGAATGCCGGTGAAGTTTATGTTTGGGGGAGCAATCAATTTTCCCAACATGGTCTATCCCAGAACAAGCTTAAAGAACATACAAATAAATTGACAGAAATCCTTAAGATGAATCTCGAATTTTTCAGTTCTTCCATGCTTCCGACTTTGGTTGAGACTTTCGACATAAAGGAAAACAAGAAGGTTTCTTTGATTTCATGTGGTTTTGAATATGTTTTTGCGGTCCAAAATAACAAAATCGTATATTCATGGGGTCGCAATACTCATGGTCAATGTGGGATTGGCTCGGTTTCGAATTATGTGGAAGAACCTCATATGATATCTTATTTTGATTCTCATGTTATAAAGGATGTGGCATGTGGTGAAAACCATACATTAGTATTGGATGATAAAGGTGATATCTATTCATGCGGATGTTCATATGGTGGGAAATTAGGTCTAGGATTCATGACCACAGTTCAGACCTCCCCGAAACCTATAAATCTCAAAGGAGTGGTTAATATTGCATGTGGACCGAATCATAGTATGGCTTTAGTGAAAGAATCCAAGAAAGAAAAAACAGTACTTTATACTTGGGGAAGCGGTTGGAATGGAGAATTGGGCCATGGGAATAAGGATAATGTTTATAATCCGAAGTTTCTGGAGACTAAATATAATTTCACTCAGATTTCATGCGGAACACATCATAGTGCTGGGATTACTGATGATTATAAATTGGCCGTATGGGGACCTTATAAATATTTAGGAGTGATGCGGCCGGAAGATATCCCAATAGAAAATGCTGCATATTTGGTTCCAAATTTACATCCTATTTGCATTATTAATGAAAATCTGAAGTTCTCATCTGTGATTCTGGGTGATAAATATAATGTGGCTCTTTCCTATGCCCGAGAACTTTATCAATGGGGATTTTTTGACATCACTTATAATAAAATCATCAAAGGAGCTGCTAATCAAGGTGCTAATGAAGAGGCACAATATGAGAAAAACATTAAGAACCCTGGTCGGATGGAAACTGATATAAAATTCGAAACAGTGTGTATTTCAAGTAACCATGCATTGGGCTTATCTGTGAAAATCAATAAGCTTTTCGCTTGGGGTATAGATGGTAACACTGGACGGTTGGGATTAGGTTATGAATATACTGATGAGGAATTGGAAGAGGAGAATAAGAAGCTTCAAAAACAGAAATATGTGGGTTTGACCAATTATGATGAGCCCGTGCATTTGCCATGTCATGTACATTTCCTTCATTATTATCTGTTGCGAATGTTCCAAGGTGAACAAAGAAAAAAACAAGAAAATAGTGCCAAATTGATGAACGAATATAATAAACAGAACCTCAATTCGCATAAGAATTCCTCAGGAAGCAATCAGAAGATCGGCTCTAATAAATTCATCGGCTCCCAACAGAATTTCCCTAGTGATTTCGCCAAAAAATCAGCTGGAATTCAAGATAATAAGCGGGGAGTGTCTGGCACTCTAAATAGTGTAGGCTCGAAGATAAATTTAGAGAAATCCACGAAAATTAATAGTGTGCTTTTAGATATTGAGGGACATCCAGCCAGATATGATCTCTTTGAAAACTGTCAATCAGAGATTCTCGAAGATAATTTGTTGAATTATAAGCGAACACATAGTCTTTTCAGCGAGAATCAGGCCAAATATCTGGAAATTAGAACCGCATTTCAAACTGTCCAATCCCAATTGCAACAGAAGAAGAAACTCAAGAAAAGAATTGTCGGGATTATCTTGAAACGTATTTCTTCCTATCCCTTCGAAGCCAAATTCATTTCCAAAGAACAGAAACAGCAGAAACTTTCGAACAACCCTGAATTTTTCCGTAATCGTAAGAAATTCCAAGCCCTTTTCACTGTTCTTCAATTGCATCCCTGTTATCTATTCAATATTTATAAGGCTGACAAGTTGGGTGCTGATGCTTATTTGAAGCTAGTGAATGAAACCTTCGGGGATTTGGAAAATGACAACCGGAAAATCGCATTATTCATGAACCTATGTCAAATGATCTTGGAATTTGAGGTTGAACGCTTCATTTCTTCTATACAAGGTGAAGATTATCATTTGGATTTCAATTTGGAGCCTAGTTCGCAATTCTACATCTTTGTGAAACTCTTCATTCATTTATTCTATAGCAGTTTAATCAATAAGAAATGGGTCAAATATTGTTTAAAGAGGTTTTGTGAGGGCATTGATGCAGAAATCTGGGAAAACGAGAACCCTTCTAAGATATGGAAACAAAACGCTATAGTTTTCAGAGATGTGGTGACTTTATCAGGGGAAATAGATAAGAAAAAATATTATAGCGATCGAGTGCAAAGATTGGTGAAAATCATGAAGAAAGCAATGGAAGAAATTGTCAATTGCAAAACTAATTTCAATTTAGATCTAAGCAAACATATCAAAAGGTTATCAGAAAAGGTCAGAAGCGTGTTTGCGAAGAAAAGCAATGAATTGCCCAATATAACAGAAGATGAAGTTAAAAAAAGAATCTTAAGTTTTCATAAATTATGGATAAATAATAAAGATTTTTCTAATTAAAAGGCCTCGTCTTCACACCATTATATGAAGAACTCTCAGCTATTGAAATGATCGGAAAAGCGAAATACGAAGATGACCAAACACATAAAAAAGAGAGGTTTTGAATTAAATTTTAATAAAAATGTGATATTTTGGGGGAAAATTACAGGATTTTGGCCAATAATTTCAACGCATTGAATGACGCGTTGAAGCATTTCATCAAAGGGAAAATCATTGCGTCTCAAGAACAAAAGGAGACTTGGTTAGATGAAATCAATATCCTGATAAATGGAGGGGAAGGGACCAGAAGCGGTTTATATAAGAATTTCGTATCGAATGAGGATGTATTTTAATGATTTTTATTCGGAAATCGCAAAATTAATGAATTTTATTGAAAATAGGATAAAAAGCATCGTGAAGAAGAACAACAAACGATGTTGAAACATGTATTTAAGCATTGTGTGAGTGTAATTCCTAAGAATTTTGAAGAAGAAATAGAGAAAATTTTTCTTTGTTTTATTAGAATAAACGGGAAATCATAAAAGTGAGTATGCGGAATTTAGTGAATCTTTCGAATTTGATCCATACTTCCCTTGATGAATGGAAGGTGATGAACCCTTTGAAGAAGGAGATTTTATATATAGTAGAAAAAATTGAATTTATTAAAGAAATTTGTGATGGTTTTCAAAAAAGATCGACCAAAAAATAATGGAAGAAGGGGTTCATTTCATTGGTTATAAAATAAAGCCAGAAGATGAACATACGTGCTTCAATTTAAAGCTGAAAACCAAACAATTGCATAAGGCGTTTCTCGAAAAACGGATCAAACAATGCAGAATTTGCAAATGTTATTTGATAGAAGATTTCTTGAGGACTGAGGATTATTTTTTAGTGGAGGAGTATATAAGAGATTTTTCTCTTTAAAATCTGATAAATTTGTTTAAAGGTTTCCCAGATTAAACCCAGAAAACTTAGAATCTATCCTTTTGCAAATAATTTCGATAAAAGAATTTGAAAAGCCTCGTTTCGACCTCCTTTTTTCAAATAAAAGCGTTTTAGACACTGTTCTCGATGAATTTTTGACGCGTTATAAGAAGGATTTGAAATATGAAAACGTGCTTGCAGTGAAGACGTTTATGAAACAATTCCAGGAATCATTAAACATGAAAAAAGTACTTATAGAACATTAGATATTAATTGATTTTTTCAAAAAAACAGTCCAAAGATGGCAATGATAAATTGATCACTTTCATAAAAAATCCAAACGAAGTTAATCAATTCCAATTGATGAAAGAATTAAAGAAGAATCTGGAGGAGAAGGCCTTCAAAGCCATACAATTCATATCTAAAAACGAAGTTTTGAACCATACTTTGGGCACTTTATATGAGAAATATATCATGCCCAAAAGTGGAGAAGTGGTGCCTTTGGATTTTTATCAGAGATCGTTAAAGCTTTGTTTTTATGGCTTGGCTAATAGAGTAAAATACAATTTTTGATAAAATATGAAGATTTTTTTTATAGGAATTCGAAAAACTGTTACAAAATAATCCCATTGCCTTGAGTGGGAAAATGGGGGCTTCCATAAGAGCCACATCGATGTCAAATGATTTATATGAAAACATGCAATATTTGTTGGATGAAAAGGAGAAGAATTTCTCTTTATTCGGATGTTATTCATATAAATTGTTGAAATCTAAAGGAATTCTGGAAAATCTCAACAATGATGTGCTTTATAAAATAGACTTGCCTAAATTAAAGGACAAACTAAATATTGCAGATCAGTTGAGATTCTCTTTTTTAAAAAAATCTTAAATAAAAT
>Ga0302140_10008914_pt1 | contig 12478 bp, 10 predicted proteins | sample I_Bog_E1_1_FD_202095 | JGI IMG/M metagenome (GOLD analysis project Ga0302140, IMG submission 202095) | Peat permafrost microbial communities from Stordalen Mire near Abisko, Sweden - I_Bog_E1_1 | ecosystem: Environmental > Terrestrial > Soil > Wetlands > Peat | place: Sweden: Abisko, Stordalen...
CATCCTTTCGAAGCGGTGCAGCTGGAGTGACGCTTCTCGAGGTTTCTTGCAATGCATTGATGCCGCTGACTTGTGTCACATGTCCACAGTGGTGGACGAGTGACGGAAGAGGTCGGGGCCATCACTCGCTACCTTCCGCCACTTGAGGCTTAACCCTGGCAGCTGAGCGTGCTTCGAGCTCGAGTTGGTGCAGGAACTCAGCAATGGCTGTGGCGCGCGGATCGTCGTAACCGCGACCGTCGTAACTGAACGAGCCTTCGACGGGGTCGTCCGATTGGGACGACTTCATATGTTGCGCGCGGGCGTCGCGAAGGTCCTGAAAACGCGTGGAGTAGTGGCGAGATTTCGTGATCAGTTGCCCACGGAAGCCGAAGGCGTGCGCGTGCCCCCGTGTGTTCAAGTTAGTGAGCAACGGATCTTGGGCGAGGTCCCAGGAGGTCAAGGCGAGCTGTTGAAGGTGCGAAGGGGCATTGAGTTTCAGGATCTCGTTGCGAGAGTTGAACCTTCGAGCGAAGTCCAGCGAGCCGTCGGCCGACTTGGTGGCGTACTTGGCCACGTAGGCCGCGATGCGCAGGTCGTCGCGGTCAAGTGTCGACGCGTCGGTGACGTGGAGTTGCCGACCCCACGACACGTTCCCACGGGGAGAGGAGACCGCAAAGTCCCTCACCACACATTCGATGATGCTGGTCAGCATTTCGGTGGTCACATTGGGCGGCGGAGGGCTGAAGGGTTCGCCGGGGCCGTCCGCGCGCAGGACGACGTGAAAGTGAGCGAGGCCCCGACGTTGGAATTCGGCGACCTTGAGGTAGTTGAGTCGGACCTGCCGTGGGAGCTCTTCGAAGGAGATACCCAGAACGATCGCCAGGCGACGTCGGATCTGTTCATAGGTCCTGTTCCACAGACGTGAGGACTCCGCGTTCCAGAGCACCGCGTCGGCGAAGTGGTAACAGAAGTCACAGAGGGGACTACCGATCTCGGGGTCGGAGTCGTCGTGGCGACGCGAACACGCCAGTGAGCGGCGGTGCGCGCAGAAACGCAGTGGACCAGGCTGACACGAGCCGTCGCTTTTTTGGGCGTGCACGGTGCCGAACGAGGGAGCCGTGAGGGTGAGAAACAGTCGCGGGTGATCACTGATCGACGTCGGTACTCCCTTGCCGCCGATGAGACCCGTCGAGACCACAATCCAGGCGTCAGCTTTGTAGAGGTAGGAACACGAGGGGCAGAGCAGGGCGCGGCGGTCCTTGCAGGCGACCAGCAGGGGACGCTCGTTCACCTCGCCGGTGGCGACGTTGACGAACTCACCGCGCAGTCGGATGGGGTGCGAACACCCTCCCGCTTGTTGTATGTCCTTCACTAGTTCATGGGTCGACTTTCGCTGCGTCATGGCGGCTCCTCTCGGAGAGGAAAATAAATTGCTCCTCTACTTAGAAAGCCACTCCTAAAAGGCAAAAAGGAACACAAACTTTGTTGCACATTCGAATTAGGTACGCCGTGGTCACCAGTGGACAACCGTGGACACGTTTGCGAGGTACCGAAGTGAGTCCCGTTCCCTTCAGCGCGTAACTCTTTCGTCGATCGTGCACACCCACAACGTTCGCAATTTGGCACCGTTGGATGCATTTGATCTCGTCGCTTACGAGAGCGATCGAGACCGTTTTCGGTCAAGTTGACAACGATCACCGAGTGGGCTGTTCGGTACAAGTGCTCTCAACGAATGTCTCTACCGACAAGACGTCGAATTGATTGATTGTTGACGATCTTCAGGCTGGACCGCGTGGCGCTGCGCGCCAGCGGCCCAGCGGTGGCGAGGTCTTGGCCGGATCAAAATTCGTACGACGTGGTTATGCGTAACTTGCCTTTACGTCAATTAAAGATGAGACCGGCAGTTCGGTTCCGGTCTGACTTTCTATACGTCTGACTCGCTGAGGTTGGCGAATGTCCGTTGAAAGAAGCGTCGACCGGAATCGGCTGCCGACATTGCGAGGGTTGACCGAACCGGGCGGACTGTGACTTGATAGGACCAAGCCGAGCACTACGTGCCTCTTAATTGATTTGTCCACCCGGTTCGGTTCGGTCATCCTTCGCCCGAGACGAAGGAGACAGACCCTCATGGTCACAATAATCAGCGACGATCTTCCACGGATAGTGGTCGGCGTCGATTCACACAAGGAGACGCACCAGGCCGCGGTGCTGGATTGCACCGGCGCGTTGTTGGGCAACGAACGCTTTGCCGCCTCGACGGCCGGCTACCTCGAGCTCGAGGCGTGGCTGGCCACCCTGGGCAGGATTCAACGCGTCGGCATCGAGTGCACCGGCTCCTACGCGGCCGGTCTCACGCGGTTCTTCCGCGAGCGCCAGGTCGACGTCTTCGAGGTCAACACGACCCATCGCGCCACCCGGGCCCGTCGGGGCAAGGACGACGCCATCGACGCCGAGATGGCGGCGCGCAAGGTGCTCTCGGGCGAAGCGAGCGCCCAGGCCAAGGACACGACGGGCGACATCGAATCGATCAGATTGCTGAAACTCTCACGAGAATCGGCGATCAAGGCCCGCACGATCGCGCTCTTGCAGATCCGTGACGTGCTGATCACGGCGCCCGCTGAGCTGCGCGAATGGATCGAGTCGGCCGGTGGGGCGCGTCACCGCGTGAATCGAGCGTGGGCACTTCGACCCGACCTCGAGCGTCTGGGTGAGCCACTCCAGGCAGCCAAGTTCACCCTGCGACAACTGAGCCGCCGGGTGAAGTTCCTCGACGAGGAGATCGCGGGCGTCGATCGTCAGCTCGCGGCACTCGTTGAGCGGTGTGCTCCGAATCTGTTGCAGTGCCGCGGCATCGGCACCCAACACGCCGCGCAGTTGTTGATCACCGCGGGACAGAACCTGGAGCGACTCCACAGCGACGGCGCCTTCGCTCGACTCTGTGGCGTGGCACCTGTGCCGGTCTCCTCGGGCAAGACCAACCGAATGCGACTGCATCGGGGCGGTGACCGCCAGGCCAATCGGGCGTTGCATCTCATTGTCATCGCACGGCTGCGTCTCGATCCGAAGACGCAGGTCTACATGGCCCGACGTCAAGCCGAAGGACTCTCCAAAATGGACGCGGTGCGCTGTCTCAAACGATTTGTTGCCCGCGAGGTCTACAGAGAACTGAAGCGCGATCTCCTACAAAACTGACACTTGACTTTTATAGGACCTTCTTTCAAGATGGACGTGGTGCGCTGCCTAAAGCGATTCGTTGCCCCCGAGGTTTACAACTCCTTGAAGCTCGATCTCCTACAAAACTGACAATTGACTTTTATAGGACCTTCTTTCAAGACCGCGCTGATGTTGACCTTCGAAGTGGTCGCTGCCAACATTCGACTCGTGAGATAGCGTGCCGCGCGAATCGGGGGAACGGCGGTTTCGCTGGCAGCGCCATTTCCTCACAATTTCGGATTTGAAGAAGTAGACGAAGACGGTTGGATATTGGTCTACGGGGCCGACGACTCACCTCGCTCGCCACTATTTGGCTCGTTGAGCAGCCGGGGGCGTCTGAGCGTTATTGACCTCACAAGGACAGGATCAACTTCGCCCAAACAATCTGGCAAGGTGTTGACAAACTGGCAATGGCTTACAATCGTCGGTGATGCCAATCGCCACCGCGGCGGCTCTGCGCAGTGTTACCAGAATGCCCTAACTGTTTGCCGCGAGAAGTGCGACCTAGTTCCAGTCGCATGAGGGCGCAGAAAGGCAATCTGATTCATGACTTTCACGCAACGTTCTCCCGCCTGCCTAATTCTGCCTCTTAACGGAATCCACTTTGCGGTGAGCGTTGCGGCAACTGCGTGCTCAGCTCAGAGAGAGAAACGCCCAGCACGTTGCGGTCGAGCGCGAAGCTATTTGACAAATTCAACACAACTCCGATTATTTGGGTGATACTGCGGGCAGAAGCAACAGACAAATGTGGAGGTGCATTGTGAGCGATGGATTCAACATCAATTTGAATGCGGCGGCTGCCGGCAACATGCGCAAAATTCCGGGCCGCCATCGGAGAGTGTTGATTCTGTTCTCAGTTCTGCTACTGCCTTTGTCGATAACGCTCAGTTCAACGGTTGCGTCAAGTACGTCCGTGTCTCCGCTCTCAAATCCGGCAATGAATGCTCCAGGGTACACATCGGATCCGCTCGGGGATTTAACGAATCAAATTGGGCATCTCGGGTTTACCCAGTATCCCTCGACTTTCGCAAGCGTAAGCGAAAATGAGAGTACCGCCACGATCACCGTCTACGTAACGTCGTTAGATGCCACGATGGAGAATGCAATGACAGCCGAAGATGCCGTTGGCAAAGTGGCTTTCGTCATAGTTCCCAAAACTTTGTCCGAACTCGATGCCCTTCATGCTTTGACAACCGATGACATGCCAGATTTAACGAGTCATGGGATTGACGCGAGAGTTTGGCATGCAGAACTTCTGACCGGTCGGGAGTACATCGGTGTTTTGAATTTGACCGCCAACCAGACGAACTACATTGACCAGGTACTGGGAGCATCGAATGTGGACGTCGAGAACCTGGCGCCGGGCCAAGTACCCGTATCGACTGCGAGTCGCACGAACGACACGGCCCCATTTAATGGAGGCGACAGCATAGAAAATACTTCATCTGGGCCATTTTGCACTTCGGGATTCGGCGCAACAATAGGGAGTACGTCGGTACTCATAACTGCTGCGCACTGCTTTGCTCTCAACTCAAGTGTGATTAATGGACTGAATGGCACAGGTGGCTTTGCATCAATTGGATCAGTATCGCATCGAGACATGGCCTATCAGGGCACAGATACCGAGACAATCAACGGTTCAAGTAGCGACCTCATTTGGTCTGGGGTGATCGGAAGCCCAACCGAGGCATTCGTCAGTGGGTATACCTCGAGTCCAGCAGGTGATCAGGTTTGCAATAGTGGATCGGCCTCTGGAGAAGTTTGTGGGATCACGATCAGCAGCACAACGATTTACACCGGATTGGGTACATGCATCACCGTTTTGGTTGATGGATCCAACCGCACAGAGTGTCATCTCATCTACGCGACTGCCGCCTCTGGCGCTATAGCGAACGAATCTGGCGACAGCGGAGGCCCTGTATTTCGATTTAGCGGCTCAAATTTGGAAGCTACCGGAATAGTGTCTGCGTCCACTATGAACGACACCGTGAATTGTGTGTACAACACAAACCAGATTTGCTACAACGACCTCTATTACACGGCGATCAGCACCACTCTAAATGAGTGGGGAGCGACTTTGAAAACCGGTTGAGAGTTGGAAAGTGTTTGGTCTTGCACCTCAACGAGTTGATTTTTGTTATCGATCGGGATACTCATGAATCCCGATTGGCTACTCCGCACTGCCACCGATCCCCGAACTGAAGCCTGAGCGATGCCTCGCGGCGGAGATATCACGCTGGCGCTTGGGCTTCGCGAACATTTAATGTCATTGTGCCTCAGGTCGTCACAAGAACGTACAGCGACCCGGGGTGAGGAAGTTGGTGGGGTGTCGAATTCCATTCAATGACAGTGTGGTACCGCCCAGTCGGCAAGTTGCCACCGGTTGCGAGACTTGCGTAGATGTTTCGGCGGAGGACAGTTGTCCCTGGGCGCAAGGTGGTCCGACAGCCAATCGCTCCGCTGATGGGTGAATATGGAGTACCCGGCTTGGCCAAGCCCACGCCAAAGGTTGCGTCGGTTGCGCACCCACTGATTACCAACAAATGGCCGGTCTTGTTCACGAAAGTGAGAGTCGCGGGCATCTTTGTTCCGGCTTTTAAGGTAGATCTGCTGATTGCCAAAGTGACGGTCCAACTTTTGGTACGGGCGGTAACCGAGTTGGCCGACGCGGCGGATGACGTCGTCCCAAGCACTGCAGCAAGAAGAAGTAAGGCTGCTCCCGCCGCTCCTAGCAATTTAGAAAGTCTCATCGTGCTCTCCTTCATATTCAGACGCCCGGCTCGTGTTGACGCGAGAGTCGTCTGTAGTGAACCTGTCCCAGCTGTCCCCATAATTACACCTGAAATTCGAAGTAACGGTTCGCCACCAACCAGCCGGATTCATACGGGTTTATAGTGCTCCGGCTGACTTTGGCGGCGAACAATTGGTCGGTGCGAATTAGTTCAACAGAAATCCCGTCACGAAAGTTGTGATAACAACATTAGACAGCGCGAATTCTCAGGCGAGAGACCGGATTCGCGCAACCTTTGCAACATTCGTGTTGAACCGATTTGAAATTGTGGCCCAAACGGTGGTGGACAATTCGGCCCTGACAGAGCGCCGAGCAGGCCATCTCATCCATACCGAGATCTCATCAATAGTCGCCGTGGTCCTTCAAGATGCTTCCCAGTAACTGAGCTGCTTCAGCGTCCGATGACCCCAACGCATGAGCGTAAACATTGAGTGTCATCGCGGCATTGGCGTGACCCAGCCGCCCCGCAACGGTCTTCACCGGAACGCCCGACGCGAGCATTTGTGTAGCCGTGAAGTGTCGAAGATCGTGAAGCCGCACGCCACAAATACCGAGCGCGTCGCACAGTCGCTTGAACGCAAGAGTGACGCGGTGAGGGCGCCACGGCACGGAACCATCAATGGAGCTGGCGAAGACGAAGTTGTTGCGCGAGAACTTTTTGCCACACGCCCTGGATCGTTCTTCAGAACGCTCGCGCTGCGAGTCGACCACCCTAATGGTCAAAGGGTCGATCACGACCTTTCGCGACGCGTGAGTCTTAGTTCCCTTTTCAATCAATTCGTCATTTCGACCATCAACGATTGAGTGCTTGATCGACAGCACTCCGCTCTTGTCGAAGTCTCGCCAGCGGATCGCGCATAGCTCTCCTCGCCGGGCGCCGGTCACAGCCGCCAGTCGCAAGAAGCAGGCAATGTCTGGATTTCGCTCTTGCGCGAAGTTGATAATCCGCGTTACTGTTGCGACGTCTGGAACTTCGAGTTCGACTCGCTCTAACCTAGGTGGCGACGCATTAAGAGCGGGATTTGTCAAGATCCATCCCCACTTCAGCGCTTGATTGAGCAATCGCCGAATTAGCGCGTGAACGTGGTGGACGCTTTGGGCGCTGAGAGAACGACCGCTCACGCCACGGCGACGAAGGCTGGCGTAAAAAGTGTCCAAATCACTGGGCCGAACAGCGCGAACCTTCGCACTCCCAAACTGAGGAAGGATGATCTTTTCCAAGAGTCGGCGGTATTCGCGAAGTGTTGATGGCGAGAGGGTTTCTGAGGCGAGTTCCAGCCACTTCGCGGCAAGATCGTCCATCGTCGCGTGTGAAGTTTCGTGCGCCAGACCGGCTTCAAGGATCAATTGACGAAGCTGCGCGTCAGCTTCTCGCTTCGTTCCGTGGACGGTTCTCGTCAAGTAGCGTTGTCGACCACTGGCGTCTTGGCCGAGGAAGACTTTAGCCCTCCATGTGCCACTCCCACGGGGCTCGAGATGACCGCGCATCGACGTCAGTCCAAAACCGTAGTGATTTCCATTCCCATTACATTCCCATGATGCAGACAGGAAATCAAGTTGCTACCGGATACCCCATTAACTACTGGGGTTTTCGAGTGCGGCTGGAGGGATTCGAACCCCCGACCCTCGGTTCCGTAGACCGATGCTCTAATCCGCTGAGCTACAGCCGCGTTGTTGCTGACCATCAATTGTAGTCGAACGACTCTCGCCGCTCTCTCGGTCACCTAGATACCATGCCTCTATGACCAGTGCATTTTCCAACGATCTCCCCCAACTTCTCGATGACGTGAACGAGTCGATGGTTGATCTTCGACACGACTTACACGCCCACCCGGAACTCGCGTTCCAAGAACATCGAACAACCCAAGTCGTACGCGACCGACTCGTCGAACTGGGCTGGAAACTCGCCGCATGTCCCACCGAGACCGGTGCCGTGGCGGTCCTGCGTGGTGCCAAGCCCGGACGTCGCGTCATGATCCGCGCCGATATCGACGGGCTGCCCGTCGCCGAAGAAAACCAAATCTCCTTCGCCTCGGTGAACGACGGCGTCATGCACGCCTGCGGGCACGACGTCCACACGGCCGGACTGCTCGGCATCGCCGACCTCTTGTCGCGTCGGCAAGACGAGCTCGCCGGCGAGTTCACGCTGTTGTTCCAGCCGGCCGAAGAGGCGTTGGGCGGAGCCGTCGCGATGATCGAGGGCGGCGTGTTGATGACCAATCCGGTTGACGTCGTCATCGGCGCCCACGTGTCATCGCTCGCGCCGCTCGGGTTCGTCGGGACCAAGCCCGGCGTCATGATGAGTGAAGCGGCATCACTCTCCGTGCACATCAAGGGGAAAGGTGGTCACGGAGCCATGGCAAGCGTCGAGGGAAACGTCATTCTCGCTGTGAGCCATCTGGCACCCCGACTGGGCGAGGTCGTCGACGAACTTTCCTTCGAGGGAACCAATTGCGCCTGTTCGGCCGGGGTCATCAATGCCGGCACCGCCATGAACGTCGTTCCGCGCCACGCCGTACTGCGAGGGACGCTGCGCACCTTCACACCAGAACAACACGTCGAGGCGCTCGAACGTATGACCTCACTACTGCGAGAACTGGAGGCGATGTTCGTTGTCGAGTGCACGTTGGACCTGACCGACCTAGCGCCCGCCGTCGTGAACAACGCCGACATCTACGAGCAGGTTATGAAATCGGCCGCCAAAGTCGTTGGCGCCAGTGGCGTCGTGACCATTCCGCCGATTACGCCGAGCGACGATGTCTCGGAGTTCTTGAATCGCGTCCCGGGCTGCTACGTGTTCATCGGCGGTGCCAACGACGACGGATCGAGCGGCATGCACCACAGTCCGGACTTCCAGGTGCAAGACGGCGCATGTCGGATCCTCGCGGGCGTGCTCGCGCAGAGCGCGGTTGACCTCGCTCAGCTATAGAACAACTTGGCGGCGCCACGAATCGACGCCTGGTTGCCGTTGATCACCACGCGATAGGCCGCATCATCGAACAGCGTCGGCGTCACGCGTCGCGCGTTGCCGCCAGCCAAGTGGACGGTCGTCGCACCGAACTCGCGGACGAACCCGTCGACGGCCATGACCAGCAACTCGCCCCAATGTTCCTCGTCCATTGACCGCGAGTGTTCGCCGATCGTCTGGTCGTAGGTCTTGCCGCGCACAAAGACCTCGGCGCCGACGTCGCGGATCTTGCGCAGCGTGCCGTCAATTGCGAGGGCGATGCCGAGACCGGTGCCCAGCGTGAGGACCAGTTCGACGCCGTGGCCGTCGATTGAACCAAGGGCGGCCAAGGTGGCGTCGTTGACGATGCGCACGTCGCGACCGGTGGCCTTGCAGAGTTCGTCTTGGAGCGCGAAGCCCTGCCACTGAGCTTCAAGGTCGGGATCGACCTCGGTCGTGACCCCGCCGGGCCGCGAGAGGTTGCCCGGACGCACGACGTGCCCGTCGATGAACTCACCGGGAAAGCCGATACCGACACGCGGACAGGCGCTGCCTTCGATCCTCTCGTCCAGCGCCTCGATGAGGCGTTCCGGTGAGCACGGGTACGGCGTGGGACGTCGCCGCACGCCTTCGAGGAGTTCGCCGTGGATGTCAACGTGACAGAACTTGACGTTCGTGGCGCCAATATCGACCGCCAAAATCTGATCTTGCACGGGGGTTCGCGGTGGCGCCATCAGGAAATGCTAGTTAGTGCTCGCGCACGCCCCGGACGCGAAGACGTCGATCACTCCACCAGGGTTGCAAACGAACCGGGTAGGCGGGTCGGTGACCGGCGATGACGGTACCCGTTCCGGGTGGCCGCTGGCGAAGTGGCACCGGCGGAGGCGCGTCCTTCACAGTCTCGAACAGCTCGGGGAGAAACTGCGACGCCGTCGGGTCGGCCAGGCCGCCCAAGACCAATCGAGTGGTGTGATTGTTCACGATGGTCGAGGCCCGCGGACCCCACCGCGCCTTCAGTTGGGAGAAGTCCTGCAATACCGTCACCAAGGTGACGTCCAGACCGCTGACCGTTGAGGCCATCTGATCGAGCTCGTCGAGCGAGGCGACGGTGGCGGCCTCGTCGAGGACCAAGAGCAGTCGACGCTGGCGTCGCAGCTCGACGAGGCGCTGTTGCTCTTCCAACACCATTCGCAGAGCGCCTCGGAAGAGTGGCTCGTAGTGGCGCTGTTCCCCGCGGGGGCTGCAGAGATAGAGCGTGTTCGGGCCGTCAACGACAGTTCGGACATTCGCCAGCGGCTGACGGAATCGCCACGGCATCAACATCGTCTCGGCCGTCGTGAGCACGCCGTCAATGGTTCGGTGTTCGTGCGCCAAGAATGCCTCGAGGACATCGCCGGCCTCGCTGTGTCCGGGCGCGTCGAGCCACGGATCGAAGATGCGCGTCTCGATTGCGCGCGCCACGTCAAAAACGTCGCGTGAGCGTTGGAACGCCAACATGAGCAGAGCGCCCACGACCTTGGTCGCGAGTGAGTTCCAGAATTCTGTCTCACCGCGCTCGGCCGGTCCGCTCGTCAGGTCGCGCGCGACGCGAAGGGCGTGACGAAGGGTGCGTACGCCCTCGAGCGGGTTCCACGTCAACCCACCGTCACGGCCCGGTTCGAGGACCTGGACCTCACCCACCGTCGCGCGCCAGTCCCTGGTGGTCGCGATGACGTCGTTCTTGACGCTCGTCACGACCAGCGCGTCGCCCCAGCGAAGCAACGCCGGTATGACGAGTGACGAGGTCTTGCCGACTTGGGTCGGGCCGACGATGAGCAGTGAACTGCGCGCCGCGAGTCGAACGCGCGGTCCGTACGCGACGCCATGAAAACTCCGACGTCCGAGCGTGGGGCGATCATTCGTCGACATGGGCAATCCGCATCGCACGGTCCGTGTCGATAAAGGCGCTGTCGCGTTCGTCCGGACGTACCCGGACGATCGAGCGGTATGCGCCGTACCGCACGAGCGCGGCGCCCTTCGGCAGGGCCGAGAGATAGCGCTCTTCGCGGCGGTGCAGTCCCAAGGCGACGGCCATCTCTCGGGCCTCGTCGGGCGGTTGGCGAAAGAGCCACGCGGTCTCGCACTCTCGGAGCAGGCCCTGCGCGCGCTCGCGGTCGGCCGAACCGGCGTCACCGACGGCCGCGATATCGCTCCAACGATGCAGGACCAACACGTGACTGAGGCCCTTGGCGCGCGCCAACTTCCACGAGCCGCGCAACCAACGCAGCGCGTGCGGATCGGCCAGTAAGGACCACGCCTCATCGACGACGAGGTAACCCAGTTCGCCCTCGAGTGCGACGACCTGTTGGGCCGCCGCCACCGCACTCAACGCGGCGACCGGGAACGAGTTCGACGACCACTGAGCGGAGAGATCCAGTACGACGAGTTGACCACCGAACTCCATCGGATCGTCGTCACCGTCGAACAGACCCGCGAGGTCACCGTGGATGAATCGATACAACGTCAACGCGAGGCTGCGCTCCGGTGTCGCCGACACGGACGCCAGATGCTCACGAACCAGCTCAAAGAGTGCCCGCAGCACGCGCCGGGGCCGCGGACTGTCCAGCTGTTGCCACACTTCATCGATGATGTAGTGCTGATCGCTCTTCAGCGCGACACCCTGGGCACTGGCGACGAGCGCGCGTAACAGATCGCGACTCTCGCGGTCGTTCGTCGGAAATGGGCTGCACCAACCGTCGCGACCGAGCGCGACCACGTCGACGCCGTAGGTGTGCGCCAACGGTGCGTACTCACCCTTCGGATCGAGGATGACCGCCCGACGACCACGTTCGAGCGCGCGATCGAGCATCATCTTCACGACGGTGCTCTTGCCCGCACCGATGGAACCGGCCACGATCACATTGGGGTTCGACAACAGACCCGACGAATAGGCGTCGAAGGGATCGAGGACGAACGGCCCGCCGCGCTGTGTCTCGCCCAGGTTGCGTCCGGACAGTCCGGTCCCCGCATCGTGGGCGGGCACCATCAGTCCGGTGAGATCTCGTGACGTCGCCCAGTGGGTCCAGGAACGACTCACCATCCCGGGGCGCCGGGAAGTTGGGCGCAGTACCACGAGCTCTGTCGGCCGAGTCCCACCTCACAGCGCAGCCCGGACTCGAGGGCGCAGCGGGTCACCGCGTTGACGTCGCGTTGGAGTTCCTGCAGCGACGCCGATTGGATGACGACGAATACCGCGATCCGCAGCAACGCGGTTCCTTCGACGATCAAGGACTCTCGTTGGCGAAGACGTTCGAGCGTACGCGTCGACTGCGCCGTGCGACGAAAGCCGGCCGCGCGCGACGTGACGTCATCACTTCCGACGCGATGGACCGCCCGGGCCGCGAGACGATGCGCTCGGACGCCGCCCACGACATCGACATGAACGACGACGTCCAGCGTCGGAGACGCGAACTGCAAACGCTCGAGCAACGCGTGCCCATCCGGCACGGCACTGAAGTCGCGAACCCGCAGCACACGGGCCACCCCGGTCGCGTTGCGCACGTACG
>Ga0302140_10008915_pt1 | contig 12478 bp, 11 predicted proteins | sample I_Bog_E1_1_FD_202095 | JGI IMG/M metagenome (GOLD analysis project Ga0302140, IMG submission 202095) | Peat permafrost microbial communities from Stordalen Mire near Abisko, Sweden - I_Bog_E1_1 | ecosystem: Environmental > Terrestrial > Soil > Wetlands > Peat | place: Sweden: Abisko, Stordalen...
TCATAAAAACTTTTGTATTCAAGGCTTTTAAGCAAAATTTATTAATAAGGAAGTTTAAAATATAAATAGCCTTAAATAAATGTAATTATTGTTCATCTTATTTTTTATTTTGTTAATAAAATATGGCTTTTTAATTTGAATTGTAAAAAACGACAAACTAAGAAAAATGGATATTTTTGTATTTTTCTAAAAATCTATGGCTCATGATGAGCAGAACAAAAAAATATGTAAAAAAAAAATACAAACAGACAAAAAATGATGTTTTGGATTAGAAATTATTGCTTTATTTCCCTATGAAATCTAAATAATCGAACCATTTGTTTTGTTTTAATTAGCAAATAAAGCCTAAATTTATAATTAATTTTTCGCAAATGCAACCTGCCGAACAAAACCCAGCATTAGACATGATCACAATCGAAGTCATTAAGGAAGACGAGCCAGATATATTGTTCACTTTTTTCATACCTCCTGAACAAACTCCATTGGTAACCACAAATCAGATTGCCGAAAAACTGACAAGTGCAGCCTATCGTCATTGTGTTCTTATTACCAAAGTTTATGCGTTTATGAATTATCTTTCTAAAATCGATCAGCACACAATTATGGCAAGCTCCACAATTCCGTTTAATAGGCCAGGCCACCAGCATCAGTTTATTGTTAAACGCATCGCCAAGTAAGAAAAGAAAAAACATTAATAAAACTTAAGATTATCTTCCAAAAAGCTCAGAAAGCGTAAGTCTGAATAAGATAGTCGAATAAAAATTCATTAATTTTAAGTTTCTTGTCTACCATGGATTTTATCTTTTCTTTAGTTCTATTTTTCTTAATGTAAATTAATTTAAAGAACAAATACATCATTAAAAATTTTATATTTTCCTTTTTCTTTAAAAAAATGAAAAAATTTCATCGATTATCACAAATCGAATGAATAAAATCTATAAAAATTTGTAAAAACTAAAGAAAATTGCAATTTTTTGCAATTTCATTGTTAAATTTTTTTTAACACTTATGAGATAATATTTTTTAAAAAAATGTTACGAATCAAGAGAAAAAAAAAAATATGCTTCTAATTAAGAAGAGTCTAATTAAAGATTTAATTTATATAAGAAAAAATAAGCATTTGAAAAATCCTTCTTTTAGTTAAATAACAAAAAAAACTTTTGGAGGTCTTATTTAACAAACCGCAATAAAATAAATTATAATTTTATTTCAAAACTTTGATTTCAAGCCCATTTTCACAATGCAACCTCAAAACCGAACCCGAACCCAAACCAAATTCAAGCGTAAAAGCTTCTAACCTTCCATTTTCTAACTCAACCCCATAGTAAAATCCGGCTTTAAGCCTGATGCTGGTATAATTTCTGCCATCACTTCCATGAAACAGAATCCCAAATTTTCAAGATTATTAGGCTTTTCTATGAATTGCCTGATGCCACATTTGACCCCTCCGAACCCGAGACATCGGGATAACGTGAATTACCTGATTTCTGGTAAAATTGGCCTTTAAAAGATTTTCTTTAATATGAAAGCTTTTTAGAGGGGGGACATACAAATATCATCCGAGCCTTGACTGATCATGTGAAAGATGATAATATCCTATTTGTAAGTCTTTTTCCCCCTAAATTAAAATACAGAAATCTATGATTTTATAGAACGCGACCCAATTGCTCATGAAAATCGTCGGAAGGGATAAATTCAAAGATGAAGAAATGGCTCGAATCATCGTCGATAGTGGCGCAGTGACTGCTTTGATGGGGGCCTTGAACGATCCATCAGAGAAAAGCAAACATACGATCAAGGTTTTTATTTTTTATTCATAAATTAAACCATTTTCCAATTTAGGCTATCATCGAACTTTTGAACATTTTGGGAGTCAACCCGAATTTAGCAAGCAAAATGATTGATCAAGGTGTGTTAGAAACCATGACAAAGACACTTACTAAGCTAAATCTCACAGAAAACGTGGTGAAAAACGGAATAGAAGCCCTCCAAAAAATAACGAGTGCCTAATTAATTTTCGCGCAAATCCCTTTCTAAATTCATTAAAAACAGGCCATCCGCAAGCAAAAACGGCTTTGATTTCAAGAAATATCATCAAGGATATCGTGGCCCTATTGGAAAAGAAGTCTTATAGTCCTGTGATAGTGCAATCAGGCCTGAAATTATTAGAAAGTATCAGCCGAACCAAGGAAGGAGTGGAATATCTGAAGAAAGATGGCCTCGGTATGAGAGCCATGGTGACTTTATTGGAGAAACATCCTGAAGAACGAGCTATCCTAAATATTGGCGCTAATATATTAGGAAAAATAGCTACAGTGGCTGATCTTGATCAGGCCTTGGCAACCTTGAAAAGCGGAGGTATTTACCTATAATTCTACTTAATCTTAAGCCAATTTTATTTCGCAGACCCTCATAAAGCACATATCAGCGCAGCAATCCTCTCATCATTGACTTTAGTCGATGATATGATGGAGGAAATCATTAAGAAAAACGTCGTTTTTGATATGATTGAAATCATAAAGAAATCCACGCAATCCAAGGTCCTTTCCTCAGAAGATCAACGATCCCTCATCAAACATTGTGCCATTGCGATAGGTCGAGTGGCTGAAGTAGATGCCAGACAAATCACTGATCTAATAGATAAGGGAGGTCTTGAGACTCTCAACGCAGCAATCGAGCTAAAAGACCCGGAAGTCATTGCTTCCTGTGTGAATACCCTCGCGAAGATCTCCCAAAATGATGAAGTTCTACCCAAATTAGCTAAGGCTGGTTGTATTAAGAAGGTCTTGAATGCCGCTAAAGAATTTATGAATGAAGGGAAAATATGTGAATCTACCATAAATCTCCTAGAAAATCTAGCCACTGATGATACTATCATAGAGGAGATCGCAGCATCCGGAGGTTTGGCCATCATCGTCTCCATGATGAAAAAGAACCCTGATGATAAGAAGATCGTCGAACAAGGAACCCGAACTTTAGGCCTTTTATCAATAAACGAGGCCAATGCCACTGAGATCATAGAGAATGGAATAGTGGAATTCCTCATAGATTCTACTAATAAGCATCCTGAATGGAGGAAATGCGCTTTTTATGCTGTGAATCTCATAGATGGGTTATCTGAAATGGAACAAGTGGTGCCAGTTCTTAAGAAAAACAATGGTCTTCAAGCTGTGATATCCATTTTAAGCGGGAAGAATTTTTCTGAGAAAAAAGAGGAAAATCCTAATGCCAATAATAATGAGGAGAAGAACTTTGAGGAGGAGGAAAAAGATGTGACCAATGAAGTGCTTAACCCCAAACAGGAGATTGAATTGAGAGATTCTGGCTTGGCTGTATTAGAGAAATTAGTTGGTCCTGAAGAGATTCTTTCCATGAAGAAATCGTTAGAAACCACTTTGGTGGAACTAAATAAAAGACCTGATGCGAAAAATGCCAATGAAATGGAAGCTAAAGTAGCCACTTTGAGCTATTTGGCTCAAGTTCCGGCACTCGGGGAACAGATCCTAAAGGATGATGTGACAGCACCTTTGATTGATTTTAGTAAAAAGGTCAATGGAATGAAGGAATTTGATGGTAAATCGGCTTTGGTTTCACAAATGGTGAATTTCTTCAATAATATGAGTTATTTGAACACCAGAGAAAGCACAAGGGAACTTTATCAGAAGAAAAAATTAGGCCAAAATTTCATAGCCTTTGTTAATGATGTCTTAGAGAAGAATTCAGAGCCCATGCAGGTGATTCAAGGCCTCAAAAGTCTCAAATCTTTCCTTAATCAGAAAACGGGAGATATAGCTAATGCAGCTAATAAACGTAATTCCAAGCGTTTATCTCTATTAGATGTGGCTGCTAGTCGAGAAAACAGCCAAATGATAGAGAAAATGCTTGATGGGATTATAGGCAATATGAAGAAATACCCTGATAACGAAGAACTTCAATTAAACGCCTTAGAGGTCTTTAATACTATGAGTCAATTAAGCCCGGAACTCAATTCCTCTATTGTTAAAATGGGCGGGTCTAGATATATTATAGGCAAATTAGAAGAAGATCTAACGAGCAAAAAAGTCGGGATCCAATGTTTGAAACTATTGAACAATTTAGCCAGTGCCAAAAAAGATGCTATTCTATTATTAAACAATCAAAAGGCTGGAGAAGCTATTATGAGCTTCCTAACCAATCAAAGGAACGATTCTCAATGCTCAGAAGCCGCTGCCCCAGGTTATTTATCCATTCTCTAATCTCTATTATTAAAAATCTTATAAAAAGTGTTGAAATTATTGGCTTCGGCTGAAAATTCTGAATTCACTAAGGAAATGGAAAAAGATATCCAGGAATTAGTCCAAACTATAGACCCAAATGTCAAAAATGCTACTTATGACCCAATAAACGCCTGTGAATCTCTAGAAATCCTCAATAATTTCGCCCTTCTCGAGAAAACCATTCCTTCTATATTAAAAAATGGAGCTATAGCCTCGATTTCTCATCTAATGACCCATGAATTGAAGGAAGATGAAAGTGTTTTGGCTGAAAAAGGGCTTTTAACTCTGAATGAAAGGCTTTTATACAGCGCTTTGGGAAATATCAATCAATTGATCAATAGTCCTCAGGCTTTGAAAAGCTCCGTTTTCGATGATATTGTGAAGAATGATATAGCTAAAAACCTCATTGATTGTTTAAAAGCCAGATCTAATAACGCAACTGTAGTGGAAAAAGCCTTGGAAGTCACTAATTCTTTGATAAACAATGATAAAACTAGAGATAATATGATAAAAGCCTTGATAAAAGGAGATATTGTTGATAATTTGACTGATTTCGTGGAGAAATTCAATGAAAGCCCGGAAATCACACATTTCGCGAATAACCTCTTATTTAACCTAACAAAGGCCTCACCTGAGATCGCGACGAAGCTCTCAAAACAAAATTTCGTGCGAAATTTAATAAAAGAAACGAAAAATAACCTGAAAGATTCAAATAATAATTAGGAAAGTCTACGCCTGACAAAACAAAATCTGCAATGTTTATCAGTTCTGGCTGAAATCGGGCAAACGGCTGAAAAGCTCATAAGCGAAGGAGGGGTTGAATTTTCGAGTCTTATCTTGAAGAAGGAAAACCAATTGAGTCCTTTGATTCCCGATGAAGAAGTATATTATCAATTGAATTTAGCTTCTGAGGAACAAGAACTCGAGAAGAAGCTCGCAGCTGTGAAAGAAGGTGCCTTGCAAGAAAACTATGAGGAGGATGAGAAATCCATTAGTTATTATGCAGCCAAATTGCTTAATCAACAAATTAAAGATCCTAAAATGGCTGGCAAACTATTAAATGAAGATTCGATAAGAGAAGTCTTAAATGCCATACAAATCAACCCCGGAGATCGAGATTTGGCAATGACGGCTTTGAATCTGCTGAACAAAGCCAGTCAAAACGAGAAATTGGCGAAAATCATCCAGAATAACAATGGAATCAATGCCGTTTTTACTGTGATAAATCAAAGACCCACCGACATGGAGTTGATAGAACTTTCTGGTGAGGTTTTGAATAACCTTGGATGTGATCAAACCATCGAGAAAGTCAAGGCGAATGTTGCGAAGATCGGCTCAAATCTGAAAAATACTGAGAAAGAGCTTAATGAATTAGTGAAATCCAATGTTTATTTAGCTAATTTACTAGCTATGCCTCCAGTAGAAAATGAAGCTACAGTTTTAGAGAGTAACAAGGCAGTGATTAAGGCCATTGAGAAAACACTGCTCGTTTCTTTAGAAAACCCAGAATTATTGGCTTCAAACCTTTTATTAATCTCAAGATTAGCCAACCAAGGCGAGGGCACTAAGGAATTGATCAGAGAATCCAGTATCCCGAAGATCATCCTTAAGGAAATCGTGCCTAATAGCGATATAATGAAGCCAGAACATGGCAAGATTTCAGAATTGGCTTTAAATTCATTAGAATCAATGGTCGGTGGCTCTGAGGAATACATCAAGATGTTGGATCCAAAAAAGGGGAAGACTGTAGAGGTCTTGACAAAGGAGGAGAAATTGAAGAATTTGGGCAATGGACTCAGCGAATTGTTGATGGCGAATGACGCGGATTTATTAGAGGAGGTATTGAACATCGCTGAATTGAAAGGGACTAATTCAGATAAGCCGCATTCGATAAAGACTATTGAAAAAGCAGCCAATTTCATGGCAAAACTCTGCGAAAATGACCCTTCATTGGCAGCGGCCTTATTGAATAAAGGCGGGGTTTCCAAGCTAAAGTCTTTATATGAAGATATAGCGAAAAGAAACGTCCAGGGGAATATTAAAGAAAGTCCTATAAAGAAAGTTGGGAAGCTTTTAGCCGCTTTAAGTAAGACCCCAGCCGGATTTCAGGCAATTGTTAAGGAAACTGGCATATTAGAACAATTAATTGATGATTTGAATGCAGCGAAAATCAATCAGGATATGGATAAAGACCTGGATTCATTGAAGACATTGGATGAAGGGTTGAAAACATTAGAAAAATTGTTGGATAACGATTTCGATAAATCGGAATTCATTGAATTAAAGGTCCCTGAATGCGTGACTGGATTGATTCAAAGATTCAATCAATTGCCTGTCAATTATATCCAAGAACATGAAAATATAGGTGAAAGTCTCAATAATCTCTCGAAAGTGCTAAATAAATTGGCTAAAGACCCTGCTTTATCAAGGATATTAGCCAAAGCTGATGGTGCGAATACTCTAATGGATTGTCTCGATAAATCCAAGGAATTATCTAAAGAAGATCTTGGCTTAAAAGATCCTGCCAATAAGCCAAATAACAAGGAAGATATAATAGGCAGTGAAGCTTTGAATGATCGAATTATTGAAAATACATTGGAAGCCGTGCTTGAGTTTTCTAATAACGCGAAAAACGCTGAAAAACTCGAATTTCTTCATGAAAACAAACGATTACAAGGCGATTTGAAGGATATCATGACCAATAAAGCCCAAAACCCAGTAATCGTGACTTCTGGGCTGAAAATAATCGAAAATTGCCTGAAAACCTCTAATCCAGAACAATTGAAACTCGCGAATAAAGATCTCAAAGAATTAAGCGAATTCTCAGCCAAAATGGTCTCTCAATTCCCCAAAATACCATTAATCGCAAGTCTAGCCAAAAATATCTCGACTATAGCGAAAAGTCTAGATGCTGAAAGCCTGAAATTAGAACAAAAAGCAGTCGCTAAAGGCGAAATAACGAAAATAGCAGATGATATGATATTTGAAGCGAAGAAACAAGTGGCTGAACAGGCAAAAATTGAGAATTTGATGCTAGAAACGAAGAAACTCGAGATACAACCAAATAAAATCGAAGAAATTTCAAGCAACATCGAAGAAATCGTGCCCATTGAGAAAAAGATCATCACTGTGGCCAATAGTTCGGAATTAATGACGAAATTGGATCTCGTGGCTGATTCTTTAGAGGATTTCCTGAATAAAACCACGAAAAGCAGTAAAATGGAAGAAGAAGATATGGGCAAATTGGTCTTGGCTATAGGGAATTTCGCTGGTGGGGGCAAAACTGCTCAATTACATAATATGGGGGTCACTGATGGGCTGATTGGCTTGATTTCGAGTGCCAATGTGAGTGAGAATTTGAAATCGGAGGCATTGGATTCGTTGAATAAATTAACGAAAGATCAGAAGTTGGTGGAGAAAATGGCAGAAAGCGACAAGTTGGCGAGTACAATAGCAAAGGGATTGTTTGAGCACTCGAAGAAGAAGCTAAATCAGTTGCAGAAAGGGATGGTGAATAATGCGTTGGAGGCTGCGGGGAATCTAGCGAATAACGAAACTACATTGAAACAATTCAAAAATGAAGGCGGGATCAAAGCGATCATCGAGATGATGAAGAATAACAAGGAGAACCCTGAAATTCTATCAAAATGCGCTGATTCCTTAACCAGACTGGCCGTTAATGATGACATAGTGAAGGAGATCATCGATTTGGGTGGTTTAGAGCTAGTTGAGGAATTATATAAGAAATACCCTGATTTATTAGAGTTTTTGCGTGCTTTTGCGGGTCTAGTGGCTAAATTGGCTGTGAATGAACAGGCTAAGAACAAATTAGGCTCAGGCTTAGTTATTACTATTATAGTCGAAGGAGTTAAAATGTTTATGGATGATCTGATATTAGGCCTAAATTCATGTTTGGCTCTTGGTAATTTGAGTTACGCACATTCAAAGAATAGTGAGGCTGTGATCAAGACTGAATTTATCACTTATACGCATAATTATGTGAAGAAAATGATGAAAGAAGCTCAACTTATGGCAAATGTCGGTTCGTTTTTCAACAGTCTTGCGTTCAAAAACAGTCCCAACAAGAAGGAATTAGGTAAAAAAGGAGTGATGGATGATTTACAGAAGGTCTTCGAAGCTTATACTAGTGAACGAGATTTGAAATTGGACACTTTGAAGCAATGTTTTAAGTAAATTTTATTGATATATTTTTTAATAAATCATATAAAATATAGAGCGATTGGTAATATTTCATTGTTTTTGGAAAACGCTTCCAAGATCATCAGAGCTGGATTCGTGCAATCCGCCTGTAGTTTCATAAGATCTAACATAAATGTTACTGAACTTGTGAAATTCGCATTGGACATCTTTGCCAATATGGCCTCCTTCCCTGAGGAAATCAATGACATCAACCTTCAGGGCATGATCACCCAAGGGGCAATTGAAACAATTTTGAAGTAAATTTTAATTTTTCTAATAGTTTTCTTAGTAATTTTTAGTTGCATTCAAGAAAACAGCCTAAATTCAGATGTGCTGAATTCTGCGATCAATGCACTCGATTATCTTTGCATGAATAAATCCATTAGACTCATAGTAGCTGAAAAAGATGGTGTGGCAATTGTTGTGAAGATCCTCAAATCGCAAGATTGGAACCAGAACCTCGTGATAAAATGCCTCAGAATCCTATCAAATCTAGCCAGTGCCAAGGAAAATGTCGAGGTTTTGATCAATAATAAAGTACATAACACCATTGTCGACATCATGACAGTGCAAAAGAAGGAAGAAAATATCATTTTCCAATGTTTCAAATTGAGTGCGAAGCTGGCGATCGATAAGCCTTTTTGCAAAATAGTGTATCAGAGCGGATTTGTGCATTCCGCATATGAGGTCTTAGATGAATTACAATTGAAGTTTTTATTTTCTTCTCAATAATATATTAAAATATATATAAAAAGTACTGAGTCTGTGTTGGAATTATTGGGCATTTTAGGCACTTTGGCCAAGTTCTGCGATGAGGCCTCACAGGCGATTTGTCAGAAAGGCTCTGCGTCTTTAATTCAGACTATCAACACAAAGATAGTTGATGTGAAATTGATGAAGAAAGCCGCGGTTTCTTAATAATTTTATGAACAAAATGGTTAAGATCTAAATTAATTAAATAAAGGCTTTAATGGAATATTTGCTTTATTTGCAAAGAAACGCAGATTTAATTACTCAGAATAGAGGTATTGAGGCTTTGAACCTCTTATTGGATAAACATACAAAAGATGATGATATAGACTTAGCGGTTTTTTATAAATTTTGCCAAAAATTGCTAATTTATTTATATTAGAGCTTCAAATCATTATCCAGTATAGCTTTGGCCAGTGAGGACTATAGAAAGATGTGTCTTGAGCAGAAATGCATTGATTTCATCAAGAAAATCATTGAACATCCGGTGACCAAAGAAGGAGTGGTCACTGAAGGAAAATTGACTATCAATACTATATTGGCTTCAAAAGTGGAAATCCCCCCTGAAGAAGAACTGAATCTGAAGAAATTTGATAGTAAAGTCACTAAAGAGATCAAGAATTTCCTAGTCGGAGGCAAAATATGCCGCTTGTAAGAGAGAATTTTACTAATAAATTAAGTTAATTTCTCCTTGAAAAGGTATAAAAAAGATGGAAGCAGCAAGGAAATGCATATCTTCATGACCCCCGACCTCAAGGAACTGATGGCCAAAAGACCCAAAAACCAAGGCATCAAACAACAATGGAGACTGCCCATCCATCAAATCAGAGAAACGATTTTCGAATATAAAGACAAGAACAAATATAGTCAAAGTGTTTTTGCAAAATCCGGTGGATTATTCAAGAAAAGTAATGAAAAAATCGATTTTTTCTATAAAAATTAATGGTTTTTCTAAATGATTTTTAGAGGCTGAACAGGAATTATGCTTTAGTTTAATTGGGCCGGTTTCATTGGAGGGTCAAAGAGTCCTACATATTGAATCAGCTAATCTAATTGAAAAGAAGAAATGGGTCGAAGCCATTGCTGCAGTGTTGGAGGATTATAAGAAACAATCGAAACATAAGAACTAACTTTAAAATTAGAAATGAATTTATTGGAAAAAATTATTTAAAAAAAAACATTTTAATTTTTTTTTTTTTAATAAAATAAATTCCCTCAATTTTTAGCTAAAAATTGCCGCCTTTTCAAAAAAAATTATTGTTGTTTAGGATAATTTTTTAAATTCCTGCTAAAAATGCTTTCCAAACCCTTCAGCGTGATCCTGGCTCTTTCCAAAAACCATGGGATCGGCCTAAACGGTACCTCCCCCCCCTCCCAAATTTAACTCACTATTTCTCTATTAGGTGAACTTCCTTGGAACCTTCGCAAGGACCTTCAGAACCTCAAGAAGATTACCACCAACCCACGTCTTTTCAAACCCTCAGCCCAAAGCAAGAAAAATGTCGTTATAATGGGCCGCAAGACCTATGAGTCTCTGCCCAGTAAAGTACGTCCCATGCCCGATAGAATCAATATAGTGCTTTCTCATGACAAAACTGCTTCTTTTCCTGCAGATAAGAACCTACATATATGTAATTCCTTGAACGCTTCATTGCAATTTATCGAACAGGAACTCGCGAATCAAGCTGAAGAAGTCTATGTGCTGGGTGGAGCCAGAGTGTTTGAAGAAGCCATGGCACATAATCTCTGCCAACAGGTGCTTCTGACTCGCATAGGCCTCGACTTTAAGTGCGACACCTTCGTTTCGAAAGATATTTTGAAACCCTATAGACACATTGAGACCTCGAAAACCCACATAGAGGGAGATATTCCTTTTACTTTCAATAGATACTTCAACCCTAATGTCAAAAGTCTAAATCCCAACATTCTAACCACACGACTCTATGAGAAACATGAGGAATTTCAATACCTTGATCTAGTGAATCAAGTGATCCATTCGCAAAGTGAAAGAACTGACAGGACCAAAACTGGGACATTATCTTTATTCGGCAGCATGATGCGATTTAATCTGGAAAACGGGTTCCCTTTGCTCACTACCAAAGATGTGTTCTGGAGGGGGGTAGTTGAGGAGTTATTATGGTTCATCAGAGGAGAAACCAATGGCAAGACTCTCATTGAGAAAAATATTAAGATCTGGGAAGGCAATGGCTCACGTGAGTTCTTAGATTCGTTAGGCCTCAAAGATAGAGAAGTAGGGGATCTAGGACCCATATATGGGTTCCAATGGAGACATTTCGGGGCGGATTATAAGGATATGTATCAAAGATATGAGGATAAGGGCGTTGATCAGCTGAGGAATGTGATAGATTTGATTAAGAAAGAACCTGAAAGCAGGAGGATTGTGTTGTCTGCGTGGAACCCAATGGATATAGCAAAAATGGCATTGCCGCCTTGCCATGTCATGTCACAGTTTTATGTTAAAGATGGAAAATTGAGCTGTATGATGTTCCAGAGATCTGCTGATATGGGATTGGGTGTCCCTTTTAATATTGCTAGCTATTCATTGTTGACTTGCATTTTGGCTGAGGTTTTTTTTAAAGATCTTTTCATAGATTTTTATGATTTTTTTCATATTTTATCATTTTTTTAGCATTTTTTTTCAATTTTATCATTTTTTATCATTTTTTATCATTTCTTTAACATTTTTTATCATTTTTTATCATTTTTATGAATTTTTATCTTTTTTATATGATTTATTTATGGATCTTTGTGATTTTTAGTTGCAAAGATTTTTAAAGGCTTTTTAAGATTTTTCTATAATTTTTACATTTGTTTTATCTAAATTTGTAATTTTGAATGATTAGTTTTGCGGCTTAAAGAGAGGGGAATTCATTCATGTGCTCGGAGACGTTCATGTGTATAAGAATCATGTTGAGCAGTTGAGAGAACAAGTCGAAAGAGTCCCGAACCCATTTCCCATTCTGAAGATTAAGAACAGGAGAGAAAAAATTGAAGATTTCCAATTTGATGATTTTGAATTGGTAGGGTATTGTCCTCAAGGGAAATTGAAGATGAAAATGGCAGTTTAACTATTATTTGTTAAGTTTAAGTTTAATGAATAATGAATTTATAAGTCAGTTTAAGTTATTTTTATTTTGCTTAAGAAAATTTATGAAAAATTACAAATTAATTTTTTTTAATTGAAAATGTCATTTTTTTAAATGGAAAATGTTATTTTTCAAATCTTTTAAAAACTTTGATTTTGCAATGAG
>Ga0302140_10008916_pt1 | contig 12478 bp, 17 predicted proteins | sample I_Bog_E1_1_FD_202095 | JGI IMG/M metagenome (GOLD analysis project Ga0302140, IMG submission 202095) | Peat permafrost microbial communities from Stordalen Mire near Abisko, Sweden - I_Bog_E1_1 | ecosystem: Environmental > Terrestrial > Soil > Wetlands > Peat | place: Sweden: Abisko, Stordalen...
GATTTAGATCTCGGGTATGGTTTTGAGATGTCATTAGTAGTGGAGAACCGGGGAGGGGAGAGGGAGTGATAATGGATAGAGGTAGAAGTACTGGTTGTTGATGGGATGAGCGGGTGCGTGAGCGCGGCGTGCTGGGAGAGCAAGTGGAGGTGCGGGTTGTTGAAGTGGTTTGCGGCGTTGCCGAAGGTGTACACTTCGAGCTTGGCCAGTAGGTCTTGCGGCACTTCTTGAAGCAGCCAGTCGATGATCATCCCGCCTTCGATCCCGCCTTGGCTGTGCAGGATGAAGACTACTTTTGAGAGGTTGGCGTCGTAGAGCGTGGATTTCACGATGCTGTAGCAGTCTCTAATGTCTTGAGTTGCGTAGTTGAAGTTGCGTTGGATTAGGCATTGGAGTACATCGAAGATGATGCCGTTTCTGGGGCTTGTTAGATGCTGGGAGGAGAGAGGGAGAGGGGAGGTACGTTTTGTTATGCACCCCAAGTACGGGACGTCCGAATGTCAGGGCTAGACGGTCGACGTTGCTTTGTAGCCAGTGTTTTCTGTTCGTGGTAAGCGAAGTAGGTCGTGTTTTTGCAGGGAACAGACGTACCCAACAGCAACACCGTTTAAGAATATCCACTGCTCATGTGCATGTTCGGGCTTCTTTTCTGCAAACTTTGGATTCGAAGGAAACTGCATCTCTTTCCCATTCAACAAATACCAGATCACTGAGTTGATCAACCAAAACACCGCCAAGCCTCCCAGTATCGACCAAAGCGGAAAGAATATCCAGAACGGAATTGAGAGGATGAAGGGGAGTTGCATTATGAATAGGATGAGATGCAGGAACATAGACCACAGATTGGACGCCGAAGGGTATAGCTCGCACAGCGGACCAGAAAACTGAGGTCTGAAGGGATACACAATGAAAGGCAGGAACTTCCAGAAACCGAATGCAGAAGCGACATCTTGACGCAGGAGTTGGAGCGGTGAGCCTGTGTAGGAATGCGGTATCACGACACTGCCGCCAACTTGCGAGCCGTAGAACTTTGTCTGATGCGCCATCTCGACCGCGAAAGCAAACGCGCAAACAAGATGAACATGGAGACGCAAGTGGCTAGAGCGCAAAGGAGAGAAGAAGAGGAAGGAATGAGAAGGCTCTGCTGCGGATCGTGCCGGCTGATATACCAGTGCGTTACACACGATGCCTAGAACATACCCTGTAGAAAGTCTTGGGGGTGGGTGTCTTCAGGCATGTCTCACGGCTCCAGCGCGGCGCCCAGCTTGTGGCGCCCCACCATCTCGGAGCTGTGCCCTGGCCACTCACATCGCGCAAACAAGTAAACAGATTTGAGCTGAGCTATTTCCGTGGCGGCTGAGAGTGTCAAACTGGTGGAATGCTGGGCGCTGATCGACGGTTGGATTGTCTTGGTGACATGGCGTAATGGGTGATGGATGGGAGAGCAGAAGGATGGGTGAGAGTTTACGAATTTTGGCGTTGGCGCAGCTGATCTTGTCAGCTGAGAGGGGGCCTTGTTGGCTTGGCACGTGATGGTAGGGTTAGCGAGGGAAAAGAAGTAGACGTGAGCGTGGTGCTCAAAGAGGTTGTGAATTACTTTCCTCAACTTGCACCTCTTCAGGTATAGCTGTGACCTTGAATTGTTTATGTGTGTGTCTCGAAGTTTTGTTCACTTTGCACTTTAAGAACACGCTGAAAATAGGTTCAAACCGTAAGCGAGAAAATCAGGGGCTGGACGATACCAGAAATAATATGTAACGGACTGACTGACAATCACCCAACTACGGTGGACTACTTGAGTATTTGAAAAATCTCGACGAATGAATGGATTTCAAGGCTATCAAGGCTTCACTTGGCTGAGCTTTGCTGAAGGTGCCCTCTAAACTACCACTCGTTTCCCTGGTGTCAATTATTACTTCCTTGTATAATATTTGAAAAGTTCCTTCTTGATATTCGAGCAGATATTAGTGTGACTGTTCAGTCAGCTCTGGAGAATTATAAATTGGAAGCTCTCGGACCTCGCTTTCACTAGAATCCAAATTCCTTGTGCCTATAATATGTGCTATCTAATGCGGCGAACCATCTTGCGACTGCCTCGCATATTCAAAGCATCAAAACAAAGCAAAATTCCAAAACGTTTTGAGTTATTTATTGTGAGGTGTATAGGAAGACTGAAAAGCATTCCTTTCATTCAGAAATGTACAAATGGAATCGCTCTCCTCAACATGTCACTTGGTAAGTAAACAATCACAACTCACCTTTTCGACTCGTGCATTCTATCATCCAGACACTTGGGATAAGTTCTTTTCGAAAATTAAGAATATTGCAATATGTGGTGCTGCTGCTCGTGTGACGCGACCCATTCAGGCGGCGGCGTTCCTACTTCTGGGTGGTGCATTTCTTGCGGTCACTCGACTAAGGGTTGCTCTGATTGCTTTGCTTATTAGATTGAGATTCTAATATTGACGACGAGCTGCTACTCATGTATGGGTTAGAGCTTAGGCTACTAATCCAACATAATCATTTTAGGGTTGGTTGGAAGTCAAAAATAATCGCACAGTTTTCGACGGATGTAGAACGGATTCAAAACACCAGAACCGAATAGATATGATTGTCAACTTCTCATTAAAGTTCCCATAAATTGTTGCTTGTATCTGATCAGGCAATATTGACATGCAGTTGTACATCTAGTCACAAAACCAAGTTCTCCGCTTCTCCCTTGCCCCAAATGACGTTCACACCTTTGCTGAAACACCCTGATCGGTAACATCGCTATCAGACTCAACCAAACCTCCTCTCCATCTCTGCCCCCGCCATTGGATCAGCATTGTTGGCAGAATACTAACGCCCACAATCAGGGCAGCAGCCACACCAGCACTCGCAGCAACTCCCACGCTGGTGAACATATCTGGAAACCTGCACATATGTCAGTCCAAGAATCAAGCCACTATTGCAAAGAAGTTTGAACTTGCCAAAATGGGCCAATGAAACCCCAAATCTGTCTGACAAACGTGATGAACACCCCAATACTCGCAGACTCTTCTTGATGGCAATCGACAGCATAAGTAATCAGCACCGTCGTAACAATCTGGTTTCCCACGCCCGCAATCGCAATCCCAATAACGGGAGTAATATTCCACTTCTCCTGTGTCGCCTGCTGGGTCCTGACTAGAAATACCACAACACCCACAATCGTCAACACAAACCCGGCATAGCTCAACCAAAGCCGATACTCCGGCTGCGCATGCCCCCGGATCTTCTTCGTCTTGCGATTCATCCAATAATCAGACAAGCTGCCACCAAGCTGTTCCCCGATTACCGAGCCGATGATGATGCCGAGGAACTGCAAGCCGAGCTGCTGCGCGTTGAAGCCGAATTTCTGGCCGAAGAGCTGCGGGAGCTCGACTGTGATGAGCACGCTGCCGAAGAGAAACGTCATTGCGTACGCGATGGCCGGGATCAGTATACATGGTTTGCGGGAGAGGGAGAGCGGGTGGATGAAATCGTGGATGGTCAGCGGCCGTGGATCAATGCGTGAGAAGGTTAGGTATTCTTGCTTGAAAGGCGATTCTTGGTGTTGCACGCCGCTGCGGATATACCGTGTTTCCGGACCGAAGAAGATATAAAGGATGAACTGCACGCCGTTGATCTGGTTACTTGTTAGCGGATTGGGTCGGGGAAGGAAAGGAGAAGGCTACCATGGCGAGGATCCAGTAGATCCATCTGTACCCGACGTCGTAGGCGACGAACCCGAATATAAACGGTGCAATTGGGACGCCGAGTGTGATCATCAACGTCCAGATACCCATGTATCTTGCTCGCTCTTTCTTGGAGAATGTCTCGGTGACGACTGCGCTTCCAATCGCTGCAGCGGGACTGATGAAGAATGCGACTATAGCTCTGCACACAGCCATCGAAGCATAGCTTGGGCTTTTGGCACAGCCTATATTCCCTACCAGACTGCAGGCAAGCGAGATGAGAAACAGGGGCCGGCGGCCGTAGGTATTGGAGAAGGGTTTCCAGATGAGAGGTGCTACACCCAGAATGGCGATTTGTAGTGAAGTCAGATAGGTGGTTCGTTGCAACGAGACTCCTAAGTCCATGGCGATGTTCTCGTATGCGGGTATAATGGAAGCTGCTGTGAAAGTTGACATGCAAGCATGGATGGCAACCAGCACCAAATTGGTGGTTTTCTAGACGAAAGAGGAATCAGGTTTGGGCTTCAGATTATATAGCAGAAGAGAGTCGTACCATCCAGCTTTTCCAGTTGTATGGGTCTGCTCCTCCCATGTTAGGTATGGGATCTAGATCGAAAGTGCCATGACGTTGTATCAGGTAGTCTCGATGAGCGGGAGATAGTCTGGCTGTAGCTTCGTTGAAGTACGTCGCTTGTGTTGGGATGGTGTCGAGGTTCTCAACATATTCTCCTCCACCTGGCGCAGTTTCCTTTGAATTCTGCCCCGATGAATCCAAACGTAGATTCGACATTGCTGAAGATTGAGATGAGGGCTAGAAGGAATATATGTACCCAAGCTTTCAGTTCAATAGATGGCCAAGAATGACAAGCAGAGTTAGTCCCCTGAAGAAAGTCAAGCTAAAGATCGAGAAGAAAAGGGAAGCAGATGACTAAACATACAGCTATCAAAGTAGCGAAAACAAAACAAGGGGTCTCAAAACTGAGGATGATATGATGTATATTAGTACTTGGCAGTTGAAAAGAGTGCAATCTCGTCCCCGCATCTGTCACGGGAGCGGATAAGAAGAGTTAAATTCGTGGCTAGACCCCAGAAACCCAAGTCCCTTCCAACTCATCTCCACAGACCACTTTTCAAAAAAAGCGGAGACAAGAAATGCGGGTATGCGAGACGTCATCCCCACTGGCATGCCTGTTGCCCCCTTTCCCGTGCTGTCGATCTCGCTTATGATTCCGGCCCAATGTCCATTTCCATGTGCGGACCCGATGCTAGGCATCGTATCCTAGCTTGAACTCTAACCTTTTAGAGGATAGGGAATAGATATTGCGATGCTTGAATGGCAGATTGATAGCCCTAAGCCTTGATAAATACTATTTTGACAGTTATTATTTCATCAATGTGGGCTAATAAGTACCACGTACACAACCACGGCTATCTGGGAGAGAGGATAAGAACAACCAGAAGTAACAACTACATACTCACAAACAGCTCATCAAACTTCTCTTCCGCAATCTTCATGCAGTCAACACCATAAACAACTTTCTGCACATCCGCATCCGCCCACTTGTCTGGAACCCTCGCCTTCCCACCCTTTGCCTTCAGCTCCGCAAACTGCCTGTCCCTCTCCTCCATCGCAGCTCCCTTCCCTAGATGCAACTCCCTCGCCGAAGCAGCAGCCCACTCCACTAGCATCTCAGCCCTCTCTTTCCTGACGCTTTCATACACTCGCAACGTCTTATTTATTGTCTCGGGCGATGTATCTGGAAGCTTGTCGAGGACAACTGCTAGGACTGCCGCGTCCTCAATAGCTTGCGCTGCCCCCTGAGCAAGATGTGGTAATGTAGGGTGGCATAAATCACCGACTAGTGCAACGGAGCCGTGAACCCAGGTTGGGAGAGGAGCGTGGACACGGAGTTTCCACTCGCAGACCTCGCCGTCTGGAACCAAGTTCAGCATGCGCTGCACTTTCGGACAAAAGTCTGCAAAGACTTTCAGCATAGCTGGTTTTGAGGCCTTGGTTGTGTATGTCTCTGTTGGAGCTGCCGCAAAATTGACGTCAGGTTGGGTTGTCGACAAGTTGTAGACTGTGTTGTTTGAGACGGGGTACGCGATTATATGTCGTCGTTCGCCAATCCATCTTACCACCCGCTGACTGTCAATCAATTCTAGTAATTCGGGGTCATACTCGAGTTGCGTTCGGCTCAGCATAATGCGGTATGCTGCTTGGTCAGTATCCTGGATATCTGCGGATCCGTTGAGGAGTTTGAGCATGTCTCTCCTTGTGTTGCTCTTGATTCCATCTGCAGCCAGTAGGATATCACACTCAACCTCATATGGCTCTGCTTCTCGTGGGACTACTATGAATTTGACCTTCGGTGAAAATGTCTTGACGTCTTTCAAGCCCGTTGAAAAGTGGAATTTGATAGCCTTGTATGTTTTGCAGCCATTGTACAGCCCGCCAGCCAGCGAAGCCTGATGGCCAACCATATGAGGATATCCGTAGGTCTTATAAACATAGTCCAATTCGACGTGGGCGAGCTCTCCATCGCTTGCTCCATCTCATAATCGGTCAGCATCGACTACCTAGATATTCCAGGGGTTTGGAACATGCCTCTTATGCTCGTTTCCTTGACTAGTACCGCCTCCCTCTCAATCTCCTTCCATACACCCAACCGGTCTAGAATCCGTGACATGTTGGGGGCAAGCTGGATCCCGGCTCCCACGAACCCTAGATTGGAAGCGGTTTCAAAGACCTCGATGTTCTCGAATCCGTAATGTGCGAGTGCAAGTGCGCTGCGCAGCATAGTCCGCCCATGCCTATATTTTAGTCAAATTTGCGTTGCGGATTGGAGTGCACTGGGAAGCACACCTGCACCGATCACACATATCTTCAACTCTTTCTTTATGTCATTCGTCATCTTTGCTGCATGAAGCTTCCGAGATTGAGGAATTCGTGGATGTTCTTGTTTGAGGTTTGTGAGCGGGGTTGTCAAGTTCGAGGTCAATAACTTTGCAAGAGAAAGACCCTGGCTGAATTTTCTCCCGTTAACAAGGAAAGAGCTTGATCGAATGACTCGATTTAGTTTAGGGCCAGGTACTAATGCTAAGAAACCCCAAAAATACTGCGATCCCGGGCTTTCTATGAGAGGCTTGATCGGACGAAGGAGCTTGAGCGAGAGGCCCACAGTGGGGTAAATTCCTGGCCTGATTGTGGGGAAGATCTATCAATGTAGAGCCAAATCTGCCAGGGAGCTATATGACTGATTGAGTCTTTTCCGTGGGCTTACAAAGTGCACGCTCCCTGATAGCGAGTTATTGAATGTGACAAGGCTATTTGGTATGTGTGCAGAAAGAGTGTGGGACGCAGTCGTCACCCTGTGAGGGGCAGGAGAGGCACTATCTTGAGCGGTGGGGCGCTAACACCCCCTTGCTTCATGACTAAGTAGTGCGAAGATTCATGAGGAGTTCGCATTTCAAACTAGAAGGGAGTAAGGTGTAGATCAGCGGGCGAGGATTCAGTCTTTGGTGGAGGTCTGATAATTCTACTTCTTCGGGATTAGATACTTCCTCAGAAGTGGTGTCTGGAGACTCCCTCAAACATACTTTTCTCTAGAACACTTCACTGTTATCAAGGACGGTTTCTACAACAGGATAAAAGTATGAGATATGGCAGCCAACCTGCAATGCTCCTTCTAAGTAGTCAAACCCCCGATTCGGCACAGTGGTTGCATTTTTGGGGTCTCGTGAAAGTACAGCGCACGAAGGTAGTTTCTGAAACAAGTGAGATGCAAACGAAGTGCTCCGCCAAAAGCAAGTTGATCTTGAATTGCGATATATCGTCTCCACCGGATGTATTCTCAGTGACAGAGAGACATCCACTGATCAATGACATCCTCCATATCATATGCAATCCCCCATTGACTCGAAAGACAGCGGAACAGCTTCTGCATCGAGTTAAGCTCATACAGCAAATTCTGCGCAGCGCCCACACTTCCCACCAACGAAGCTAGTTCGCCTCTTATATACCGTCTCGTCTCCGAAGCATCGCCATCTGAATTTCCAATTACAGGAACAGATTCGTATCCAGAGGAAAGCACAGACTGCCAGTCGACACTGGTAGGTAGATTGACCGTCGTCAAACCAGCAAGAGAGAAAGCACAATATACAATCGCACACGCAAACAACGAGTTAGGGATATGAATCACATGAGCTCTACCCCTCGGCAGCCGCTCGACAATCTCTTGGATCGCGATAGCGTGTAACAGTGCTCTCCTCGCATCCTCGGTATTCGCCCAGCTCACGAGGTCTAGCTCCGTCTTCTTCGAATCTCGCCCGGGACAGACATGTTGCGTAACGCCATAGCGCGAGCACACAGATCTGCAGAGTTGGGAAGAGTCTTTGCACGCATCGAGACATAGAGTATGCCACCGCAAGAAAAGCTCTAGCCTCTCGGGCTCAGACATACTAGTGCTTTCTGTGATCATAACGTGGACTTGTGCCAGCGCACGACGGAGCTCAAATTTTGTTGGTACGCCTACGAGAGCGACTTCATCACTGTCGCAGTCTGAGACTAGGGATTGAATACCCTCGAGAACCACTCGGAGCGAAAAGGCTGACATTTGTGGAGGCAGGTTGAGTTGGGGCTGTGGTGAGAAGAGTGAACTGATTATTTTGCGAAACGAGTAGGAGGTTGAGGGCCGGTCTTGACATTGCATTTGTAGAAGCCATTCGCCTGCATTGCGTGCTTCGAATGCAGCTTCGGTGCTGGGAAGACCGAGTTTATTGGCTGCATGCCGGACAGAGGGCAGTTCTCCTGACATTCGCGAGATGAGACCGTCGACAAGATAATGGCCTAGTAGTGCTCGCTGCTGAATCTCTTTCGCGGCCCATTGTCTCCAACATGTGTTTTTCTTGTCCTCGGAGTCCTCTGTGGAAGGAAGGTCGTCGAGAGAATATGGCTCACTGTCAGATAATGCACATTGTCGAGCCCAGAAGAAGCCGAGGGCGTGGAACGCTTGGCTTGCGGTACGGATGACACGATTCTTGGTTGATTTGTTAGAGATAACTTGACAAAAGTGCTTCCAAATTACTTACTTTTGAAAGTGTGCCATACACCTGTGCTAGGAGAGCCGTGACGACTAGTTGCACTCCCTGACATGCATCGTATGGGCCACGATGTGTGATTAGTGTTTCCCACTGTGAAAATGAGCTTCAAGATTTGCGAGCGATGAATACGAGGCACAACTTACGGAAGTGGTCACAGCGACATGCGCAAGCCTCCATAATGCCTCGCCCTGGTGTACATTAGCATTTGAACATCAGTCGACGAGAAATGTTGCTACCTTCGCAATTGAAATCTTTGGGCCCAGATATAGGGAACCAATTGCCATGGCATTCAGCAGCAAGGGCTGTGTACAATCTCTGAAGACAAAGGTCCCGCGATGGAGAACAGGGAAAGTGGGTATAAATCGACCGAAAAACATGTGCAAGCACTCATCTAGGAAGACCGAGGTCAGAGACGTAGCTTCTACTGCCGCTGTTACGGAGGAGGACTGAGCAATCTGTTAGTCGTAGATTTGGTTTCATTCTAATACTAGGTTCTACTCACCAAGGATGTGACCATCTCACTAACGTTGTGCACAGCTCTATGGCTCTCGCCAGTCGGAATGGCTCCAATGGAGGGACTTTTCATTTTCTCACGGAAAGGATTGCTTGTTTCAGTAGCTAAATCGTTCGTCTGTAACGTATGCGATGTAATTGGCAACGTTGTGAAGGGCATTTGCCACTGGTTCGTGTTCTCCGATGCCGTGAGAGTCTCGAACAAATCCTCCGAGTCCGGCCATATCAGGTCGAAATCTAGGTCCGCCGATTGAGGCACATTCAACATGTTTGTCATTAGGGTATTTTCCGCGCTGTATGAACTGGACATCTCTCCTTGGCATCCTTGTGCTGTTGGAGAATCGCCATTGATGAGGTTGCTTCCAAATGGAGAAAGGGAGGTCGCCAGGCTTGATTGAGAGACCAGACTCGAGGGCGGTGACGGTGGAGAGGGGTAATTATGTGTATCTTTTCGCGTGTGCAGCTTCTCATGACGCGCGAGTGAGTCCTGTCTTGAGAATGTTCGCTGGCACTCTTTGCATCGATATGGCCTTGATCCGGTATCTATGATATTCTTATGGTCAATTGAGTGCAATCGCTCATACGCAGGCGCTTATACTCACGACTGCGCTCATGTCTCTATAAAAATCGTGAGTATTCGGGGATCAAGGCGGGGCGTTCGAAGCAATTACCCGCAGGTGTTCTCCTTTGGAGAAGGTCTTCTGGCAGAATCTGCATTCCATCTTCACTATCGTTCTGCGACGAAGGTCGCGAGTCTCAGTTGTCTGCTTACACAAAATTCTTAACGATTTGCGCCGTCGATTGTGGATTGAACGAAGGAAAGAGATGTTTGGAACGCGACCTCGATGAGGTCGACGTGCAGCAATCTTTCTCCGCTTCTCGTGCCTGCAGGTGGGGTACGAATACTTTCTCGGTGATACTTCTAGAGGCCGAGCGATCTTTTCCCCGCATAAGAAGAGACCCGGCAATTGTGGGGCCCCCGGGAGAGATCTTTTCAGATTCACGTGCTTAGTATCCGGATACCATGAGAGAGCTTAATCCCTGGCTAAAGGCAGTTCAGGTTGATTGAAATTCTAGTCTCTTTCCCAGGCAGCAATGGAGTTCTAAACCTCAACAACAGCTGATGCTCTTCACGTGACTACGGGTGCTTGCAAGCAGTGCGGCTCAGATCTTTCCCCAGAGAAGAGTGCTTGACACGCATCTAATTATAGTATAAACGATAGAAAGCTAAAAGGCTCTAGTTTATTGACTCTTGTTGGCTGCCTCGTAAAGCGTTGTCGTCGGTGGCAACCGTCGAGCAAGCATTGTCACATCTAACACTTCGAAGCTGTTGGCGTCAAGTCAAAGGACGAATCAAGATTTGCTCGTATGTAGCACCAAAAATGATTGTAATCAAGGAATATGATTTGGTCTTAATATGCTAGGATGTTTGTAGCCGCTGCTTAGTGATCGTGGGGGCCGCCTTCAGTCACCCTCGCTTAAAAAGGAGGCGAAACACCAACACAGGAGGGGAACTCAACGAAACCCAGCCACAACCTCACGAGCGACCGATAGACGTGCCATCGACCTTTCAAGCAACCCATCCCGTGTTTTAAGCCTCTGTTCTAAGTTTGGACATCCATGTAGGCGGAAAAGTCAACCAGACTGTCAGGTTGTCGAGAAACACCAACCGAACAACGAAAGCCTACGAATTGTAACGCATTACAGGCAACGTTCTCCTCTTGGAAGTTGTAGCCCTGCATGCAACCGAGATACTTTTGTAACATGTGAGTGTATAGGATTTCGAGCAGTAGGTCATTATATAAGCGCGCTACCGCGCGCTACCCGAACGTTCGGTTTGGCTCGTGTTGGATTCTAACCCTCGCTGACGAGACGCTCTTATCCTTTTCGCTATAAATATGACAACCTACTGCTCCTGAAGAGATTATTTTTCGACACTAGAACATCTGGGTCTTTTTTCGCAATATCTGCACGACAAGACATTCATCACTACCTTTTGCCGAACTCTACTTTCATCCCAAACGACAAACCATTGCAATGAAGTCTCTTCAGATCACATTGATAGCTCTCTTCACTATGCTTGAGTTGCAGCGCTGCCAGGGCCATCCAATCACACGATGGGACTCAAATGATGCCAGGTCCCTCGACTCCCTCATAGACGAAGTCATCGAATTCTCAGACGAAGCCAAAGATGAAATTGCTCCGCACCTTCACGATCCGTTTCTCAAGCTCCGCAATTCCATTACACAGCGGAACTCAAATGGTATTAGGTCCCTCGACTCCTTCATAGACGAAGTCATCGAATTCTCAGACGAAGCCAAAGATGAAATTGCTCCGCACCTTCACGATCCGTTTCTCAAGCTTCGCGATGTCGGCACGCCGGTTTTCCCGGATCCGCCTTCGTCTATCTCATTGGGAAACTGATACATAGTGCAAGATGTGGATACATTGAGCTCGATTGCGGCCATGTTTGGGACAACTGTTGAGGACTTGAAGATTTTCAACCCAGAAGCCAACCCCGATGATGTGCACGCAGGTGGAGGTTTTGCAATTCCAGGAAGCAGTGACTAAGGAGGAACGTAAGTGGGTCTGACTTAAGAATAAGAGAATGCCTTGGAATTTTTGTCTGGATAACGAATAGTCTTGATTGTCTTAGGGGAATTATCACTTCGGATGTTGGCAGTCTTTCTTTAAACTAGCCCAGAATTCAGATTATTGAAACATTTACCTAGAATCCCTGGAACTTAACAAAAATGACTATTACGCATACAATATAAGTTTGTATGTTTATACGCGAGAGCAACTTCCATACTGCTTCAACTCCTGTGCAACAACAATGAATCCGGCAACGGAAGGTACAGACCCAGTTAAATTGATAAAGGTCGGGAGAAGATATGCCAAATAGATGTTGCGTCTCGGTCCATCCCTCCCCATCTCCTCTCCAGCTAAGACACCAATAAGATTCCCAAACGCAAGCCATCCCATAGTCGCCAGTCTTTGTTCGTACGTGCTGGAGCCTTCCTTAAAACGAGATAGCCAATACGTGATAGCAACTGAAACTGCTCCCGGAAGCCATAGAATTGGAAGTAGAAACGCTCTCCTGCCCGAGTTCCGCAATTGTATGATTAACGTTTTTCGTGGATCGGTGCTAGTATGGCGCCGTT
>Ga0302140_10008917_pt1 | contig 12477 bp, 13 predicted proteins | sample I_Bog_E1_1_FD_202095 | JGI IMG/M metagenome (GOLD analysis project Ga0302140, IMG submission 202095) | Peat permafrost microbial communities from Stordalen Mire near Abisko, Sweden - I_Bog_E1_1 | ecosystem: Environmental > Terrestrial > Soil > Wetlands > Peat | place: Sweden: Abisko, Stordalen...
CGAACGCTGCTCCGCACTCAGGCTCAAATCCGGCAATCGGCGTCCACGTCTCATGACTTCGCTCCTGTCATGTTAGACGCCACTCGCTGCTATTTGTTTAATTAATTAATGACTCAGGACACTAGATCAAATACATCCATTGGAGATCCCCGCTGGCCTCTATCAACCAAATTTGAGCCATCGGCCGAGGCGTTGAGGTGCCGGTTAGCCCACGAACCGAAACTCTGCTCATCTGGACGCGGATCGGCTGGATGTTCAATGAGTTACCTAAGCATCATCCGACATTTGCAGTCCTATTGTCCAAACCTTCGAAATGAGAACTCGCTAGATCCATAAAGATGCGCCCCCACGATGGTGCCGGATCATTGGCTCCCGATCACGGTGATTGCGAGTCCCGTGCATAGTTGGCCTCCGTTTTCCCTGACATCTGAGGTTGCAGATCAATCATCCCAAAACCAACGTATCAAATCCCACAGTACTCCAGGAGGAAACCATGAGACTCCGCCGCAATCAACTCTGCCCACTGCACCGCTCTCTCTCCTGCTGCGGCAGAGAGGCAATCCCAAAAGAAAAGCGCCAGCGTCGGATGGGCGTTCGGCGCATCGAAGACCCTCATCACCCCAGGGGATACCGGGAACTCCGCTCCAACGGGGAAATGCGGAAACTCCTCGACCGGAAGATTGCCGCCCAGCGTGGCAAGTGCGCCCTTTGTAACGAACCATTCTCCAACTATGGCGACATCGTACCCGACCATATCCATCCCCGCGGTATGGGCGGAGCGTGGAGAGACGATCATCCGGATAACATTCAGGCGGTCCATTGGTGGTGCAATGGGGAAAAGGGATCGAGCAGAGGGTGATCTCTGGCCAGTGCGCCATATTTCTCTCGCTCCATGACCGGATAGATCCTGAACACCGCAAACGTGATCCACATCACGCTGGGATGATGAAGTTGCCTTCGGCGTTTTCCATTACCTAACCTTCTCTTGGTGTAGAAGCGTTTCTAAATGAGTGATTTGACCTGTAGTAAGTTGACTACGACTTCAATCGAGCAGCGAACGGATTACCGAACCTCAACAAGGGCACTGAGGCACTGGATTGCCACCACAATTGCTGATCTGAAGAGGGACGGGACCATCTGACTATTTGCGGCCCATACGATAGTCCACGTAGAGGATGTGAGCTTTGATCTGGTCGCCTGCTCTGTACTGCGGCAGTTGAGCCATATTCAACATGTTGAGGATCGCGCCGGGGTTCCCATCGCTCCATTCAACAAGCGAGGGCAGAATCGCTTCCAAATTGGAGGCCCAGAGTTCGATCTTTTCCGCTTCGCGTAGCGCGAATTCCAAAGCAATCTGCGAGGGTAGGTTTTTCAATTCGAGTCGTTCCGACTTGTTTGCACACAGGGGCCGCAGTGCGCCTATATCCTCCATATGCGGAGATCGTGATGCAAAGATTACGGGCGTGCGTCCGTAGTAGTACAAGTCCTTGATCATCCCCGTAACCACACGGGAGGGAGCGTCGAGATGATCGAGAACCATCAGAAATGGATGAGTATCGAACGCGCGGTGGATGACGCCCTTCAAGGAGGATGTGGACAAAGCAGAGAGGTTTCCGGGAACTTTTATCGCTTCGTCAGCTGAATGCAATGCCTGAAGCAAAGTGAAAGCGAATTCGCGCGGTGATCGCATCTGTCCGACGTATAGCGCATGCGTTTGATTCTTAACGAAGGAGCGAAGTAGGCGAGACTTACCGACTCCCTCGGGTCCGTACACCAGCAGTGATTTGCGAATCCTGGCTTGATTCAGAAGCTTGCCCAATTCCTCCTCGCGCTCAACGCAACTCAGATACTCAACGGTCGGTTCGCGCTGTGCAGAAGATGATGGCATCGTGGCTGGAACTCTTTCTCCGGAAACTCTTAGTTCAAAACGTCCCGTTCCAATCGGTCGAGCCGTTCAATTGCCGACTGTACGGCAGGAGTTCCTTCTTCTTTGACTTTCCGTGCCCGTTCAAGTGCCTGTTCTGCAACGCGACTGATTTCATGCAGCAGCTTGCGGATTTCGGCTTCCAATCGCCCCCGGCTTTCCTGAATGCGGTTGAGAACATCGTTTTGAACGCGCGAGCTGTTCACTTCCAAAAGATGCCACAGGAATTCTTTAGCCTCGTTCGTGATGAGTTTGCGTCCACCTACAAGCGGCAAAAAGATGTCGGCGAGCCAGCGCAAAGGAGATGGGGGTTGCGCTGTTCCAATGAAGTCTTCGAAAATGAAGTTGGAACGTACGCGCAAGCCTCTCTCCGGATCGAGCGCATGGGGCATACGCGTGAGTTCACCAATACCCGCACCGGCGAGCTTTTTCAGAAAACTGTTTCCAATCTCCACAAATCGAAGGGCCACGGCGCGATATTGGCGCTCGCCCTCTTCCTGCTCAGGTTTCAGCCAGGGCATAACTTTGCGGCGTGAGATCTCCTGCGCCAGGTGCATTACTCGGCGCCGATAGTGTGGGCCAAAGCCGAGGGATACGGACGGTAGATCTTTATTGAATTCTGATTCAGATTCGTTCCATGCAGAACTGAAGAAATGCTTGTGCCTGTCACCAAAGAGGTCCGAAATCCGATGCACCTCCGCCATAAACAAGTAATCCAGTTCGCGCATCGAGCGTTCAGCCTCGCTGATGGTTTCCTTCATAAGCTCGATGCGTCGCTCGGATTCTTCGATGGGCCGCTGAAGCGCGTCACGGTTCTCAGCGATCATCACCAACAGTTGTTCGCTTAAGCGCTGAAGACCTCGGTCTCCAGCAGCGCGAACGAGATTCCTGCCCGAGTCTTCAACCAAGTGATGCAAGCTCGCTAGCAGTCTTTCCCAATCCCTCAGCGGACCGCTGTTTTCCATCCGTTCGGCGGCACTCACTTCAAAGACTTCGCCCATTGGGCGATGCAACCGCTTTTCCAGAATCTCCCGTGTGAACTTGACCACCGCCGCACGCTCCGGATCGCTGGTACGGTCGGCTTTGTTGATCACCAGGATTAGATCCTGAACTTGTGTGCCTATGGATTCCACCAGCGCCAGCTCCTCGCCCGCAATTGGCGGATCGGCTCCGACCACGACCAATGCCGCATCAATGTGAGGAATGAACGCATGCGTGGTTGCCGAATTTCCAGTGAAGACCGAACCCAAACCCGGCGTATCGACAAAACACATCCCGGAGGACAACAAAGGGCTAGGAACGAATACTTCAGCACCGTCCACGGCCTTTTTGTTTTCAGGGTTCAGTTCTTCGGTCACGTATTCCCTCAAGTCGGTCAGGTCAACATCACACCAAGCCCCGTCCCGCATACGAACCCGCGCGTGAGGTTGGTCGCCAAACCGAATCACGGTAGGCACCGCAGTAACCGGAACAAACCCGGTCGGAACAACCTCATGGCCGACTAGAGCGTTGAGCAGGGTAGATTTGCCGCGCTTGAACTGGCCGATACAAGCTACATAGAAACGTCCTTCGGAAACACGCACTGCGAGCTCGCGAGCTTCCTCGGTGACAGGTTCAGCCCCAAGCTCCTGAGCCAAATCGGCGAGTCGCAACAGACGGGAGGCGCCGTCCATAGGTACGGATGTCTCAGCCGGTAGGCTACCGTAATCTTGCACTGTCGAACTGCTGTTGTATTCCTGCATCTGTTATTACCCTTGTGACCAAACACCTTCTGGGCTGCCCGGTAATTTGTACATCTGGGTTCTGTTAGACCTTCGCTGGTTCGCTCGTTGAAGCCCGTGAGTATCGAATGACCTCAACATTCGACGCTGCTATCAGTCCCTCCTCGACCATTGCGTCCAGATGGGGAATCAGCACAGCAATCCGCTCCTCTTTGTCGATGATGGTCAGCATAATGGGAGCATCTTTGGAGAACGTCCAATGACTTGCATGGTGAATCCTGGTGCTTGCACCGAAACCTTCGATGCCCCGATATACGGTAGCGCCGGCCATTCCAAGCTCCACGCACTTGGCAAGGATCGCTTCATGCAGCGGCTTACCATGCCACTTGTCGCCTTCGCCGAAATGAATACGCAACATACGTGCTTGAAATTGTTCTTTCACTGTCGATCCTCCGTTCATGCTGAGGTACTATCAGGCCCCTTGGACGTATCCTGCTGATCAATCTCCAATGCGCGATAGGAATACTTGATGATGTCCACGTCCGATAGGACCACCAAGCCTTCTTCCACCATCTGATCCACAAGCGGAAGAAAAGATCGGAGCTTCTCCTCTGTATCAACAGCCGAGAGCATGATCGAGCAATTGTGAGAGAAGCTGAGAGCTTTGTCCTTATGAATCCGCCGATGCGCGCCATAGCCGAGGATGCCGCGGTAGACTGTGACGCCCGCGATGTCATTGGCGCGCATGGCTTCGACAATTGCCTTGTAAAGAGGTTTGTCCTTCCAGAGGTCGGCCTCGTCGATATAGATTCGCATCATCTTGGCCTTGCCCTCGATCTTCACGTGAGCGGGCGGGACCGGCTTCTTTTGCTTTGAGACTTGGGCTGGTTTTGCAACAGTGGTCTCCTGAATCTCGATCATCCCCGATCCGGCTAGATCCTCCAGCTTTCCGAGCAACTCATTCACCTTTTCGCGAGACTCAATGAACTCGATCTTCAGTGGAAGATTGTCAGAGATTTCGACAAAGCTGGCGGAGTGAATGTGGTGATCCGCGCCGAACCCGGCGATCCCCTTCAGAACCGTTGCCCCGGAGACGCCTCGGTAGAAAAGAAAATCAAGGATGCTCGAATACGTCGGCACTCCATGATGTTTTGAGCCTTCGCTCAGATAGATTGAAACCTTCACTGCTTTTCCGGCGTTCAACATACGTCCTCCGTCAGGAATGTAATCCACGTTGCGATACAAGGAATTCGGCCACACGCCCAAGTGCTCCCCATCCGGCTCTGTCCTGCTCTGGTTCGTCCCGCAGATGTCGCAGTTCTTGCGCAAGCTGCCGGCGATAGTTCTCGATGATCGTGTCGATGCGGGCAGCGAGCACAGGCGGGACTTGTCCGCGCAACTTCATTCCGTGCGGGATGCACAAGGCAGCAGACCCCCTTAGCCACTGAGATACGTCATTTCGCGCAAGACAGCTGACAAATTCGCGAAGTCGCAGATCCTCTTCCGCGAGAACCTCCCTGCAAACGTCGCATCTGGAATCAGCCTTGGAATCTTCGGCTGGTTCATCAACTAACCTGATGAATACCTGCGCCGCGGCGGGCGCGTTCTGGACAGCGGCCAAACCCCACGCATGAAAATTGCACAGGCGGCGAATACTTTCCTTTGGATGGTTCTGCAGGCGGGCTGCCTGGTATTCCTTCAAGAAGCGGCAGAACGGGCATCCATGTTCGTCAAGTACGTCGAGAATCGATTGATAGAAGATGAGCTGCTTGTGTGTTCTCATCAGAGTATCTCCGCAATCAAAGAGCCGCCCCAAACGGCAGCAAGGCCAAGGACGAGACTGCCGACGGCATAGAGGGCGGACAGCAAGAAAGCGCCGCTTCGAATCGTGGATAGTGTCTCCCACTCATACGTCGAAAATGTGCTGTAGGCGCCAATAAAGCCAACCGGCACCAGGAATCTCCAGGCGGGATTCAAATCCGCTCGTTTCGCCAGGAACGAGAGGGAGAAACCGATGACAACACAGGCCGTGATGTTGATGACAAAGGTTCCATAGGGAAACTTTGTTCCCACCCGGTTCGCAATCGTCGAGCCGACCCAGTATCTTGCCATCGAACCGAGAGCGCCGCCGATTGCAATGAGAATATACTTCTGCAACCCTATTCCTCCTTACCCGTCTTCTTACATTCACTGAAATGTGATTCCTGATCTAATCCAAGTTCCTCGCGAATACTACGGATTGAGTTGTGCAACAAGGACCGAAGTTCATCGACGACCTCATTCAAACCGATGACCGCGTCTTCGGGAACAGCGCCACAGCCGCGCATATGGCGTGGCCTCAGTTCTTCGACAGCAATATCCACAAAGCCAAGGTCCGTTATCACCGATCGTGACACCGGAATCTCTGGAGGTTCCGGCCTCATGTGCTGCCAGTCGAGTGTCCTCAACAGTTGAGTCCGAAGACGGCGAATGTGATCCTCAATCATGCGCACCTGCGCCGGACTGACATCCACCACATAGTGTGGAAAAGGAGACTCCGATTCCGGCGAATGGAGCGCGTGTTCGATATCACAGAGCAATCCGTCGACGTATTTGCATGTAGCGCCCAGGCGTCGTCGCTGCACATCGTTCAATTCTCCCGGAAATCGGGTTCTCGTGATATCCGATGCGGCTTCGGGCATGACTCCTCCAAGTGTTGTTCATCTTCGAGGAGTCATCTGCCCGGTTGGCGGTCACAAGGTGGACTCCAACACCCACAGTTGCTTGCTATGCCTTTACTGCCTTGTGCCAGCGCTCATAAACGCTGGCACCTGCGTAGCGGGCCTTCGTGTCGAGTTCGTGCTCGATCTCCAGAAAGCGGTTGTACTTCGCGATGCGCTCGCCGCGGCTGGTCGAGCCCGTTTTGATCTGACCCATACCTGCGGCCACGGCCAAGTCGGCGATGCTCGTGTCATCGGTTTCACCCGAACGGTGAGAGATGACTGCGCCATACCCGTTCTCGCGGGCAATCTGGATGCATTCGAGTGTTTCCGTGAGAGTGCCGATCTGATTCAACTTGATGAGAATGGCGTTGGCAATTCCGTCTTTGATGCCCTGGCGAAAGATCGTGGGATTGGTGACGAAGTTGTCGTCGCCGATCAATTGAATCCGACCTCCGAGCGTCTTTGTCATGAGCTGCCAGCCGGCGCGGTCGTCTTCGGCAACCCCATCCTCGATGCCCCAAATCTCTGGATAGCGATCAAGCAAACTCTTCCAGAAGTCAACCATCTGTTCGGGCGACTTCCTGCTCTTGTCTGACTTATCGAAGGCATAGACGCCGTCTTCAAAAAGTTCGCTGGTGGCTGGGTCCAGAAAGATCACTACATCCTTACCGGGCTTGTAACCGGCCTTCTGGATCGCTTCAAGAATCAGTTCGATGGGCTCTTCGTTGGACTTCAACTGCGGCGCGAAGCCACCTTCATCCCCGACGCCCGTGTTGTAGCCCTGCTTGTGTAAGACAGATTTCAGCGCATGGAAGGTCTCAGCAGCAGCTCGCAGGCCCTCACTGTAGCTAGGCGCGCCGACGGGAGAAATCATGAACTCCTGAAAGTCCACGTTACTGTCCGCGTGGCTTCCACCATTGAGTACATTGAACCAAGGGGCAGGAATCAGATTGGCTTTCTCGCCTCCTAGGCTTGCATAAAGAGGCAGGTCGTGGTCAGCGGCTGACGCTCGCGCAACCGCAAGAGAAACGCCCAGAATCGCATTGGCTCCAAGGCGGGCTTTGTTCGGTGTGCCATCGAGTTCACACAGTTTCTTGTCCAATGCCTTCTGGTCGTTGGCATCGAATCCATTCACGGCTTTTTGAATCTCGCCGTTTACGTGGTTTCTTGCATTCAGCACGCCCTTGCCTCCGTACCGTGCCTTGTCCCCGTCGCGGAGTTCGACCGCTTCCCGCTTGCCGGTCGATGCACCTGAGGGCACTTTCGCTGTCGCCTTGACGCCATTGGCCAGTGTCGCCGTAACTGATAGGGTTGGATTTCCGCGTGAATCGAGGATTTCCAGGGCTTCAAGCTTCGCAATTTCAGACATGATGATTCCGCCTTCCCGGCCGCAAGGCCGTCAGTTGTGAGGACTTCGGTGAGTTGCTGGTGAACGGCATAATCGGTCCGCAATCTGACTGGCGGCACCGCGTGTCTTCGTTCTTTCGATTTGCGATCTTCATCGTTAAAGCTCCGTTCAATGGACGATCATCACCGGGCAGTGCGCATACCTCAGAACGCGCTCTGAGTTCGAGCCCAGCATCCAGCGATGAAGGATCGTGTGGCTGCGCTTGCCCATCACAATGAGACTGGCCTGAATGGTGTCCGCCTTGTGGATGATCTGTTCGGCCGGATGACCGAGGACAATATCCGTTTCGAGTTCAATCTCTTTTTGCTTGGCGCGCTCGCGGAGCGGTACGAAACACTTCTCATAGCGCTCTTGCCCGTCTTCAAGCACAGCGTGAAACTCCGCGCTCTCGGCGGGCTCCGGTGGCCTGATTACAGCCAAAACGAAGAGCTTGGCCTTCATATCTCCCGCCATTGACAGGGCCACATCCAGAGCGTGTTCGGCGTGTGGCGATGCGTCGAATGCGACCAATATCCTTTGTATTCCAACAAAAGCCGGGCTTCCCATTCGTTTCACCTATCCTTCTTCTGCGGGGACTGGCCGCTGAATTGACTGTTCTGTTTTCGCGTTTGTCAGTGCATGGGGAAGAAGATGCCGGGGAAGGAAGAACGAGTTTGCAATCATGGTTGGAATGACGGCGCTCGCGATGACCGTGCCCACGATGTAGGAATACTGGGCCTGCGTGATGATCTGATGATTGAGGCCAAACAAAGCAGAGATGGTGCCGAAAGTGAGGCCGGTTGACATCATCAGCGTGTAATAGGCCCCAGCCTTGCCGTCATACTTATGAATCCTGACTGCCGGATATACCGCAATCGCTTTGAACAGCGACTTCGCTCCAAACAAGACGAGCAGCGTCATAGGAGCAGCCATCAGTGCCGTTACAGAGACGAACGAACCGGCGCGGATGAAATAGAACGGCGTGAGCAATCCAAACGTAAGTGTACGCAGGCGGCGAATCAGCGAATGGTCTTTTCCGACCGTTCCCGCCAGCACCATGCCGATCATGTACGCCGGAAGAACCGCTTCGCTTCCTGCCCAGACAGCCAGTCCGCCCATGGCAAAGAGGAAGAAGAGAAGGTATTTGGCTTCGAGTTCGGAGACGCGCCCACCGTATTTTTTGAAGAACCGCGGCGTGAGAAATGGCAGGACCACGAAGACGATGACGGAAACCACCACAAAGATCAGCGTCTTGATGGTGAACGGAGAAAAGATCAGCCCCAGCGCAATCACGGTTCCGAGATCATTGATGAAGCAGGCGGCGAGAATGGCTTTTCCATACTCGGTCACGTTGAAGCCAAGTTCCAGCATCACCGCATAGACCACGGCAACCGAGGTCGTGGAGAGCGCGACGCCGCACAGCCAACTCGGCATGATGGCCCAATGCAGCACGTAATGCGCAATCGCCGTACAACCGAGAAAAGGACCAAAGAATCCAGCCAGGCCGATGATCGACGCTTCGCGCCACTTGGTTTTGAAGATGGCCGGATCGAGTTCCGCACCGGCTAGAAAGGTCAGAACAATAGCGCCGGTCCCAGCCAGAAACGTGATCCACTGCGTATTCCCGGCCAGGCCACCTTGCGCAAAACCGAAGAGTCCGGTAAGAAACACGCCGATGACCAGTTGGGCCACCGTGCCGACCACAATCTCAGAGAGCGCCGTCGAGATCTTGAACCAGATCGCCAGCAGTGTCGCTGCCAACGCCAGACCCACCCAGAGCGCACAAAGAGCCCAAGTGTTTGCCATGAGCACAAACTCCTAGATTGTCGTTCAGGGAATTCGGCCGGGACATAACTCCGCAACAGGATTCCCTGTCAGGAGTTATCATCTGTCCGGCCTATTGGAATGGACAGCGGTTAAGGGTGAACTCCTTCACCACAACCAACACCCCAGTAGATACCCAGATCCGATTTGTGTCAAGTGAGGAAATCGCATCGAACAGAACAGGAGTACTCGCAGTTACCATACACATCTATGGCACCAATACTGCAATGGTTGATGCTGGGACTCGCCGCTCTGGCGGCATCGGCGCTTGCCGCCGTCACCGGATTCGGCGGCGCGGCCGTTTTGTTGCCAGTCTTGGTTGTTGTATTCGGGGTTCGAGAAGCTGTACCGATTCTGACCGTCGCTCAGTTAATCGGCAATGGCAGCCGGGTCTGGTTTAACCGTCGCGATCTAAACTGGCGCGTTGTCGCCTGGTTTGCATTGGGCGGCGTTCCAATGGCGCTCGTTGGCGGATATTTGTTCGCGACAGCGCCGTTGCCGGCTCTTACCCGACTGCTGGGCGCATTTCTTCTCCTGGTGGTAGTGTGGCGTCACCTAAGGCCAATGCAGGCACACCCGTTTCCCACCCCAGCGTTCGCGGGAATCGGAGCTGGCGCTAGTTTCCTGTCGGCCTTACTGGGCAGTGTTGGGCCGGTGATGGCGCCATTCTTTCTCGCGTACGGTCTGGTCAAGGGAGCCTACATCGGTACGGAAGCTCTTTCAACTGTAGTCATGCACATCACGAAGCTCGTTGCATACCGGCAGACATCGATTCTGACGCGCTCGGATGTGATCGTTGGTCTTGCCCTCGGGCCAATCATGATCCTTGGCTCCTTCCTGGGCAAACGGATCGTAGATCGTCTGCCGGAAAAAGTGTTCGTTGCGATCATCGAGGCGGTCCTGATTATTGCCGGATTGGCATTTCTTATCCGGGGATAGCTTGCGAGAAAAATGGCCATCAGCCGTCTGATCTTCAGTCGGATGCGAGATCGCTCAGGCCTATCGACGGCTGGGTTCTCGCGTAACCGTCATAGCCCCGCTGCTGCTCCCACACGAGGACGACGAAGTTTCCGCTCTTATCGAACGCGTCTTTGCCAACGAAGGTATTGAGCGAGCGACCGCACGCGCAGAATCGGTTTCCGGCGAGCCGGAATCGATAGTAGTCATTACTGCTTCTAGTACGTTTGACAACCCTGCGTTGCACTGTCGGCCTCTGCGATTCCGACCAAAGGAAAGCGCCTCTCGCACTAAGGCTAGGCGTCATTTTCCGCAGCCGTTTTGCATTCTGGATGTTATCGTAGCGTACCCAAATAAGTCCTCAAATGTCGCCATTGCGACTGGAATCTCAAGGCTTGCCCGCCGGTGAATGTTGCCCAACGGATACCTTTTTCATGGCGCGTATTCCAGCTCGCGCTTATCGCAGCGAACCGTCAGTAGCTGAGTGCCTATGGTGTGCTTAGCCACGACAGCGATTCGCTACGTTCACTCAACGACTCCAGTCTTCGAGTGGCTCATGCCAGACCGTTTGGAACAGAGTACCTTCGCGTTCGATCCATTGAGAGGCAGCGTACCCGGCAAGCGTGAGCACGGCCAGCAAGAGACTGCCGCAGACAACATTCGCGGCTGTTTCTCTGATCGATATCCGGGGCCAACTCAGCCAAGCGCCGCAGTGCTCGCAGCGGTCACTCCGAATAGGCGTTTGCATCCTCTGCGGAGTCCGTATCCCCGCCGAAGCTGATGCGAAATCTTTCCTGTGTCTCATCGTCTTCCTCCTCGGATTCTGCCCCATTCTGCATTGCCATGAAAGCAGCCCGCTCACGCTTATCCCTGCGAACAGTCAACAGTTGCGTCCCGATGGTGTGCTTGGGCACGAAGCAGAAGTTGTAGAAAGCCTCGAACAGCGCCACGCTGGGGATTCTCTTCTGCGCAATGAGTTCGCTGAGGTGTCGTGTGTAGAGCGCGCGGAATGCTTCAGGGGTGATGATCGTTGTTGACCGTTTGCCGTTGGTGCATACCGTCGCTTCCAGCCATCCTTTTTCGATCCAGGAACGAATCTCAGATTTGCGTACGTGCAGTATTCGAGCCATGGAGTGAATGGACATCAGATCGCAGCGAATATTGCGGATACTGAGATCATTGCGCTCAGCCGCACAGCGAACGGACTTTTCACTTCGCCCCAACAACTTCGCGGTCTCCGCAACGGAGTGGGTTGCAAGATGCTCGCGCAGCCTTTCGTACTCGTCCTCTGTCCACCGCCGGTGTTCATCGCGAATCTTCAGGCCAGCCTGCATGATGAATCGCCAGCAGGCCTCTCGCGAACGTCCAGTGCTTCGCTGCAGACGCCGCACAAGCTGATCAAGTTTCTCGCCCGATAGCATCCGGGCCTGCTTGGCGAGCGAGATGGCTTCTTCGCTCCAACCGAAGGACGAGCCTTTCTTCTGCGTAATATCCATAGATCACCTCGCAAGGGGGATGCGAAAGGACCCTTTATATAGATAGCCGTCGAAAACAGAAAAAACGAACACTTGCGCGCAACTTTTCCACAGGCTCTGCGTCGATACCCAATACCAGTTCTGCGATTTGTGCGGAATGCTCTATTACTCGCACTCCGGTGGACGCTACATTCACGACTTTGTCCGCCACGGGAGCTCGATCGAAGCACACGCAAAAGAACAATATCAGCAAACGAATGGTCGCCCGTGCTTCATGGATCCCCCTGAGTCATTCGTTAGAGAGCTCGACGGCTCGACCTGTCTGGCTCAGCTCATTGGCCCAACCGGTATCCTCCAACCTGGCCTTGAGGCGGACGCTGCCGGACAAACCTGCTGAAAGACGGTCGAGATGCGATTACCTACACCTGCGGATTTATGCTGGAATGTAAAGTGCTCTCCCGATCAGGAATGGATAGAGCGTACCCTG
>Ga0302140_10008918_pt1 | contig 12477 bp, 9 predicted proteins | sample I_Bog_E1_1_FD_202095 | JGI IMG/M metagenome (GOLD analysis project Ga0302140, IMG submission 202095) | Peat permafrost microbial communities from Stordalen Mire near Abisko, Sweden - I_Bog_E1_1 | ecosystem: Environmental > Terrestrial > Soil > Wetlands > Peat | place: Sweden: Abisko, Stordalen...
CGTTCTGCCAGCCCATTGCGAACAGCAGGATGAGTGAAATTATTAAGCCCAGGATGGCGGTTACGCGGACTGCGCGAACCATCATGGCGGCCAGATCGGCGTCGGTCATTTCAACGATTGGATGTGCTGGGGGCGTAACCCCAGGAGCTTGCCCGGTCACTTGCTTTCTCCACTGCCGGTGCGCCGGGAGGGCGAAGTATCGGCTGTCAGCGCCATGCGAATCACGCTGACCATACCGGAAATCATACCTAAGACGAGACCTGCGATTCCGACCCAGTGGGTATGGAAATGGCTGTCGATCCACCAACCGATTCCCCAGCCGATGAGAGTTGCGCAGGGCAGCAGAATGGCGATTTGCATGAGCCGTTCGGCCTGGACGAGGCTTTGCAGGCCACCGCCGCTATGCGAACTTCCGACGTCTCGCGTCTTGTCTCCCGGCATTGGGCTGTGAAAAGGCATCTTCCCGGTTATACACCACTGTTGAGTCCGCTGCCGAGGGTTGGGGTCCGATGGCTAACGGAGGCTGCGGGGGCAAATCAACCGCTATACTGACAGTTGTAGAAATCGCTCCCGCGTCTATAAGGAATCATCGTGTTCGAGTCAGAGTTTGAGCGCAATCTGTTTGCGCTGCGCCAGGAAAAACTGCAAGCCATTACCGAGCTGGGCCAGTCCGCCTATCCCAATCACTATGCTGCTACGCACACTATTCCTACCGTTCGTGAGGAGTGGGGTGAAACGCCTGCCGAGGAATTAAGTGGTACGCCGGAAGCGCCTCTACCGCATGTGAACGTGTCCGTTGCTGGCCGCATTATGGCGATTCGCGCACAGGGCAAGGCGGGCTTTGCTACCTTGCAGCAGAATGGCGAGCGCTTGCAGATTTATGTTCGTCTGGATGCGGTTGGCGAAGATGGATTCGCTCTTTACAAGCTGCTTGATCTTGGCGACCACATTGGTGTGACTGGGTATCTCTTTCGCACACGCACGGGCGAGCTGACGATTCATGTCGAGACGATTACGTTCCTGGCCAAGGCGATGCTGGCGCTACCGGAGAAGTTCCATGGGCTCTCCGATGTGGAGCTGCGCTATCGCCAGCGGTATGTGGATCTTTTCAGCAACCTGGATTCGCGTGAGGTCTTCGTCAAGCGGGCCAAGGTGCTGAAGGCTATTCGCAAGTTCTTTGATGATCGCGATTATCTTGAAGTGGAAACGCCGATGATGCAGCCTATTGCGGGCGGTGCGGCGGCTCGTCCTTTCAAGACGCATCACAATGCGCTGGATGTCGATCTGTTTTTGCGTATCGCGCCGGAGCTTTACCTGAAGCGGCTGGTGGTTGGCGGTCTGGATCGCGTTTATGAGATCAACCGGAATTTTCGCAATGAAGGTGTGAGCACGCAGCACAACCCTGAGTTCACGATGCTGGAGTTTTACCAGGCGTATGCGAATTATCACGACCTGATGCAGTTGACTGAAGAGCTGATCGCTTATGTTGCGCGAGAGGTTAATGGGACGACGGTTGTTGAGTTCAACGGGCATACGATTGATCTGGCCAAGTGGCAGCGGCTGACGATGGAAGAGTCTATCCAATCGTATTGGGAAGAGGATCTCTTCGGTAGCCGTCCAGTACGAAGCGACTTGGCGAACATTGCTGCGCTTAGGGATTTGATATTAAGAGCGCGGACAGCTTTCGAAGATCATCCTGAAAATATTGGCTCTCTAGTCGGACAAGAACAGCCTCAAAGTGCCGCTTTCAAACGCGGTATGACCGGGAATGCTTACCTCTTTGCATCGTTGGGACAAATTGACCGCGGGCAGTCGCTTGGTAAAGCAATTTATACCCTCTTTGAGGGAATGGTTGAACCCAACCTCTTCCAGCCGACGATCATTTATGACTACCCTACTGAGGTTTCGCCTCTTTCGAAGGCTAAGCCGGATGATCCTGCGCATGTGGAGCGGTTTGAGTTCTTTATTGGTGGGTTTGAGGTTGGGAATGCGTTTAGTGAATTAAACGACCCTGCCGAGCAAGAGAGACGGTTCAACGACCAACTGAAGCAACGAGAGCAGGGTGACGACGAAGCTCACCAGATGGATGAAGACTATATCCGTGCACTTCGGTATGGGCTGCCTCCTACGGGCGGCGAAGGGATTGGCATCGATCGGCTGACGATGCTGCTTACGGGCTCGAAGTCGATCCGTGATGTGATTCTCTTCCCGCTGATGCGACCGGAACAGCCGCAGAATTCCGACAGCTAAAATCGGCGAATTCAGGTCGATTTGGCCCACCCCAGGGGGGTATAGCATTTTCTCCCACAAGTATATGCAACGATTGGTTTTACGGTTGTTTTCCGGTGTCGATATGGGACGATTCGCCGTGGATTTGTGTACTTTTTGCGCGGTTCATTCTTCGGTTGTACGCCGTGACGGGATCTGACGAGACGGGGTGCGATAGTTTCAAACCTTGCATTGAGTATGCGCGTTTGGATGGAAATTAACTGCAAAGTGCGATTGCCGCCATGCAGTGTGTGAGGCCTAGACTGGAAGGCGGGAGTTCTTTTGAAGATTCTGTTTGTTGGCGATGTATTTGGTAGTGCCGGGCGGAAGATCGTCCGCGAACATCTTGGGCATGTACGCGAGAGCCATCAGGTCGACCTTACGGTGATCAATGGCGAGAACGCGGCTGGGGGCTTTGGGATTACTCCGGGGCTGGCGGAAGAGCTGTTCGATCTGGGCGCGGATGTGATTACGACGGGTAATCATGTGTGGGATAAGCGTGAGCTGATCGAGTACATGAAGTCGGTTCCAGCGGATAGTCATGAGCGGCCGCGCAGGGTGCTGAGGCCGTCGAATTTGCAGCATGGTTTGCCGGGATACGGAGTTTATGAGGGTGTGCTGGCCGATGGGCAGAGTTACGCCGTAATTAACCTGATGGGCCGCGTGTTCATGAACGGGACGAATGATCCGTTTCATGCGGTGAACCGTATTTTGGAGACGGTCAAGGCCAAGGTGATTCTGCTTGATTTTCATGCGGAGGCGACGAGCGAGAAGGTTGCGATGGGCTGGCATTTGGATGGTCGTGTGACGGCAGTTTTGGGCACACACACGCATATTCCGACGGCGGATGAACGGGTATTGCCCGGCGGAACTGCGTACCAGACAGATGTAGGCATGAGCGGGCCTTACGACAGCGTGATCGGCGTGGAGAAGGAGCTGGTGTTGAACCGGTTTCTGACGGGGATGCCGGGTAAGTTCGAGGCGGCGACTGGTAATCCGAAGATGTGTGCTGCGTTGATCAGTTGTGATCCGATGACTGGGCGGGCGCATCGTATTCAGAGACTGATGCTGGGTGAGTGACTCGCTCTAGCTGTCCCTCGGGGCTAAAGCCCTATTGGTTTTTCGATTTATGTACGGGCTGAAGCCCGTACCCTCCAATCATTCAGAAAACAATGGGTTTTGATCTGGCAACGCAAAAAAGCCCGACCTTTTGGCCGGGCTCTTTTGGTGGTGCGGTTCAAGTAAAACTTAAAGCTTTTCGTAGAACTCGCAAGCTGAGCAGGAGATATAAACTCCGCCGGGGATTCCCCGCTCGCGATCTTTTACCCGCTTTACGATACGGGTTGGTTTGCTGCACTTGGGACAGTCGGTTGACTTCGACGTGTCCATCGCTTTCTTACGGTCGCCTGTTTTTGCAATCTTAGCCATGGATCCTGATTTCTCTCCTGTGAAGTTGTCTCTGCACACACGCCTATACATCACGCGGCTTCAACGTCGCGGCCAAGGTTCGCTCTCCAGGAAAACTCCCAGAGTCACGTCAGGTTCAATTCGGTGGGAATTGCACTGGCGGGATTGACTTTGCAGAGAGGAACAGATGACTCGCTCTATCGAGTTTACACCAGGATTGAAAAAGTCGATGTGGAGCGGCTTGTCCTGCTAGAACGTGGTTGGGAGAAATGAGCCGTTTGGTGGAGACGGTGGTGCTGATTGCTGCGCCGGATCAGGAGTGGACGGTTTTGTGGTGCCGGGTTTTGCCGGGGTGGGCTGTGTGGGATCGGCCGGTGCGGTTTGCGATTTGTCTGGACGTGCCTGGTTGACGTGGGCTGGGTCATTGGTTGTGTCTTTTGGAAACATGACAGGCTTCATTGGGCCGTCGCGGCTGCCGGTTTGCGCGGGCGTTTGGGCATCCTCGGGCAGCTTTTCTCCTGGCTTACGGAGCGATGGGGGTGCGAGGGGAGCTTGTTTATCCAGGTCTGGATGCACGTCCCCGAGTTGAATGGTGTGCTCGCGGGTGCTGACCTGGGCGATGACTGGCTTGCCATCGGTGGTCATGAGACCTGCTACTTCGTCCTGGGTAAAGACCTCCAATGGCTGCCCCAGCCGGGCGATTTCGACGCGGATGACGCGGTTTCCGTTGACGCGCACGAAGTTCACGTCCTGGGGAGGATGGCCGTAGATCCATTCTTCAAATGGGGTCTGATCTTTGAGTTCGCGGGACTTGGACTCTGGCTGACCCAGAGCGTAGAGGACCATCTGGGTGCTCATGCCGACCATCACGTGGTGGTTGAGGATTGCCTCTTTGAGCTTAGGTGGGAGCGTATCGGTGTAGGCCTGCGCCGGGGTTTTCACATCGAAGGAGATGAGGGGAGCCAGGAGAGCTTTGACCTGGGCTGGAGTCACATCCGGCAAACGACCGTTGAAGGTGAGGGTGATTCGCGAACCGGTAGGCGCCTCGCTGTCATCCTGGGCGAGGGGCTGAGTCATATTGGGGCCCATGCCGATCTGGATGTGACGCATGAATTCATGCTTGTGCTCAGGGCCGCCGTTGATGTCGAAGACCAGCTTGTCCCGGTCGATACGAATATTGGAAAGAACAACGCGGTCGCCTGGTTTTACGGAGAGTCCCTGCTCGGAGACCATGCTCATGAAGCCTTCGCCGGCTGGGGAAAGTTTGCCGTTCGCGACCAGGGTTAGTCCTTTTTTGCCTCGCGGAAGAGGGCGCATGGCGAAGCCCTGTTCAGCGGTGAGGACGCGCAGAATATCCTGATGGCCGCGGGCGTCGATCTCTTCTTTGGGCAGGTCGACGTGGGTTGGTTCGACCTGGGCGTAGCGCCGATCAATGGGGCCTTCCAGCGTCTTGGTGGAGATTGTGATGGCCTGGCCGAGCGCCACCTGTTCAGCGGCGATGAAAAGAGCGATGCCGCTCAGAGAGACGACGGCGCGACAGAAGGAGTTGCGGGTGAGAGGAATAGCCATGCGGTGCGCCATACCAACCCTCCTTGCGTGAGCCTGCTGATTGCCTGGCCAAAGTTGCTCCGGCAGTTGTACGGAGCAATGCTCACAGCTTGCGCCAAAGGGTAGCGCGGTTCAAGAGGAATCTGCAAGGACTATTCGATTTGGTTCGATGGCGCGAAATCGAGATTCGACGGGCTATTTATCTTCTGTGGCCGGGAATGGGTCGCGAGGGCGGTCGAAATCTGGCGGAAGTGGCGGTGGGAGTGGGGCGGCGGCTGGAAGAATCTGGACCAGCGGTTTCACTTCGGGGACATCGGCTCGGGTGGCTGCTTCGTGCTGGCTGCGGGCTGCTGCGTCCAGGTCAACGGCCAAGCCGCCAGGAACGAGGACGGGAGCGTTGTAGATGAAGCTCAGTTCGCGAGTAGCCCTGTAAACGAAGGGCATGGCCAGGAGGAGCACGAAAAAGGCGACCCAGCTTCCGTCGAGGCCGAAATCAGCCCCGGTGAGGACGAGGGGGCTCATTGGATCTCCCTGAACGACTGGCGAGTGGCTGGTGATTCCGTTTACTGGTAATCCGAAGAGCAGAGCGCGCGAGGCGAGCCAACCGAAGTGGAGACCCCACGGCAGCCAGAGGGCCCGGGTGCGGAGGTAGGCCAGGGCGAGGAGCAGTCCAAGAGCTATGCTGACGGCCATGCTGGCGTGGCTGGCTCCGGGCAGAAAAGCCCGCATGATTCCGTAGAGGACGGCCATGATGAGGACGGCTGGAAATTCGCCGATGGCCTGAATGGCAAGCTGGAACGGATAGCCTCGGAAGGCTATTCCGATGGCGAGCGTGGCGAGCGCGAAGTATGCGGCATCGGCAGCAAGCCAGACGATTGATTGAGCGCTGAAATAGAAATGCAGCGCGATCCCGCCGAAGATTGCCATGGGAATCACGCAGATGAGGGCGATAGCCCAACCGAATGCGAGGCCGGTGCCGATTTCGCTCAGCCAGCCGGTTCGGAGGGGCAGTCCCTGGGTGGTGACGGGCTGCATCTGGCGATCGAGCGCGAAGCCGAATCCTGCGTAACCGAGGATGAGCAGGAAGGCGAACATTGCCTGCTCGACGAGTGGTACCCAATCCTCTGAAACCAGTCCGAGGGCACCATGATGAGCGAGGACGCGGGCCAGAAAGAAATAGAGGACGGCCAGCAGAAAACGGCTGGCTGCTTGAAACGGATTGATGGTTCGCGGTGCGTTCAACGTTCAGCTCCAGCGAGAGAAAGGGCAAGGCGCATTGCTTACCCCTCCGTGTAGAACTGAGCGATGTTGCGGAATTTGGTCCTGCGCTGGTTGAGACGCTCGTCTGTGGAGAGGGCGTTCAACTGCTCGAGGTGGTAGAGCAGGCAGGAGTCGAGCATGGATGTGGCGGCTTCTGGATCTTCATGAGCGCCTATGGGCGGCTCGGGGACGATATCGTCGACGCAGCCCAGTTCTTTCACTTCCTGCGCGGTAATACGCATCGCTTCGGCGGCCCGCTCTTTGTGTGCTGCGTCGCGCCACATGATTGCTGCGCAGGCCTCGGGTGTAATGACGAAGTAAAGAGCGTTCTCGAGGATGAGCACGCGGTCAGTGACGGCGAGGGCGAGAGCTCCGCCAGAACCGCCTTCGCCGGAGATGATGGCGATGGTTGGGACTTTGAGCTTGGCCATTTCCAGAAGGTTTCGGGCGATTGCCTCAGCCTGGCCGCGTTCTTCGGCGCCGAGGCCGGGGAAGGCTCCAGGCAGATCGATGAAGGTGATGATGGGCCGGTTGAACTTCTCGGCTATCTTCATGGCGCGGAGGGCTTTGCGATAGCCTTCCGGGTTGGGCATACCGAAGTTGCGGCGAACGCGTTCCTTCGTGGTGCCGCCTTTGCGATTGCCGATGACCAGAACCTCATGGCCATGAAAGCGAGCCATGCCGCAGGCGATAGCTTCGTCGTCGCCGTAGGCACGATCGCCGTGGATTTCGCTGAAGTCGGTAAAGAGCCGCTCGATGAAGTCCATAGGGTAGGGGCGCTTGGGGTGGCGTGCGCGCTCAACCTTTATCCACGCTGGCGATAGGGCCTGCGTCTGATTTGAAGTGCCAGAAGTATCTTGGGACGTTTCGCTCATGTAGGTTAACAAACACCGTCGGGTCCGAGATCAACCCGATCCTTAACGATTCTACGGTTCCCGGCTCAAAGCGACAAATAGCGCTTGATCTTATCTTTCAATGTCGGCTGGGAGGACACTGGGTGGTAAAGGATGACCGAATCGAGGACCGCGTCAATTTTGGCTAATGCCTCCTGGGGCAAGGTGACTCCACTGCCTGCGGCATTGGCGGCCAACTGCTCGGGTCTGGAAGCACCAACGATGGCGGATGAGACCTCCGGGCGGCGTAGAACCCAGGCGAGCGCCATCTGTGTCATGGTGAGGCCGAGATCGGCGGCAATGGGGTTGAGTTGTTCTACGGCGGCGAGCAGGAAATCACTGCGGAAGCGCCGGCCGAGGGTTTCCATGGTGAAGTTGGTGTCAGGACTGGCTGCACGGCTATCTGGCGGGGGTGGCTGACCGGGTTTGTACTTGCCGGTGAGGACTCCCTGGGCGAGCGGGGAGAATACGATGTTGCCGAGGCAGTGTTTGCGGCAGGCTGGGAAGACTTCCGCCTCGGGCTTACGCACCAGCATGGAGTACTGCGGCTGGCTGCTGGTCATCGGGGTCCATCCGTGGGCAGTGGTGGACTCGGCGGCGGCAACGATTTTGTCTACGGGCCATTCGCTGAGGCCGATGGATCTTACTTTTCCTGATTTCACCGCGCGGTCGAGGGCTTCGAGAGTTTCGTCTAGAGGCGTCTCTTTGTCGTAGCGATGGCATTGGTAGAGATCGATGTAATCGACGCCGAGGCGGGAGAGAGAGCGATCCAACTGCTTGACGACTTGCGCGGCGGAGCAGCCTTTGTCTGGCTCGGGAGGGACGGGATTGAAGAGCTTGGTGGCGATTAGATATTGGTCGCGGCTTTTGCCGGAGCTGCGCAGAGCTTCGCCGAGGACTCGCTCTGCTTCACCGGCGGCATACATATTCGCGGTGTCGAAGAGATTGATGCCGAGATCAAGGGCGGCATGGACGCAGCGGACTGCTCGTTCGCGCTCGATTGCCTGACCAAAGGTGAGCCAGGTGCCTAGGCTGATTTCCGAGACAGTCAGTGGGCCATTGCCGAGGCGGCGGTATTGCATGGGTTTTTCCTTCCAGAGATACGTGAGCCTTGCAGACGGTGCTTTCCCTGGAAGTTATCAGCAGGGGGATCAGTTCGTCCTGGGTGATCTTGAAAAATCAATCTACTGCTGTTGGACGGCGGCTTGCTTGAGAGCAGCTATATCAAGCTTTTTCATGGACATCATCGCATGCATTGCGGCTGGATGACTGAGAAGCTTGGTGAGATTTACGGGGACAACCTGCCAACTAAGCCCGAACTTGTCTTTCAGCCAGCCGCAGGCAGTTTCGGAACCGCCGTCGGTGAGCTTAGTCCAGTACTTGTCGATCTCCTGCTGATCTTCGCAGCGGATCACGAAGGAGAAGGCAACGCTGGGTGGATGTCCTGGGCCGCCATTGAGGAATGTGACTTGCTGGCCTTCGATCTCAATTTCCACGGTGAGAAGCGATCCTGCAGGTCCAGGTCCGGCTTCGGTGGTGCGGAATTCGTTGAGCTTGCGGCTGTTGGGGAAGATGGAGAGGTAGAAGTTGGCTGCGTCCTCGGCATTGGCGTTAAACCACAGAAATGGGGTGATTTTGTTCATGACTCTCACTCCTTTGATCGCTATGCTTTTGCCTCCAGATATTGAGGCTGTTACCGGAGGTTCCAGGTAGAAACGAATCGCTCGAAAAGTATTATCAGTTGTGACGTCAACTAGATCAGGCAGTTTCCTTCCCTGGCAATTATCAAATTCTACGATGACAAGTGGCATCGTCTTGAGTATGCGTGAGAAGGGTACAGCATCAGCGAGAGTAGCGACGGCAGCTTTACCGCCGCCCCCTCAAAATGTTTATGACTGATTTATAACGCAGGTACGAGTTTTTCCTGGCAGAAGATCACTAGCCCGGAAGTAGTTAAACCGTGACGAAGTTGCATTCAGACTGCTGACAAACTCCACAGCGGAGGGGATTGTCCCTCGGGGGCTAAAGCCCTTTTGATTTGCTGGATAAATGTACAGGCTGAAGCCCGTACCCTCCAAAATGCTTGCACATTTGCAAACGGCATGTATCGCTACTCACTAGACTTCGTATCTCTCTCCGGAAAGACTTTCGAACCTATACGGTTCTAGCCGAGGACTTGGACTGCTCCGCGTCCGAGTAGTTCTTCTACGGACTCTACCCAGGTGCGGTCTGCGGCTACTTTCATGCCTTCCGGTTCGAGAATGACGGCGAACTGGCCTTTCTTTTCGAGGTGCATCATGAGCTTGCCTGGGCCGGGGGCTGCGTCGATTCGGGCTTTGAGAGAGGTGAACAACTCGTCGCTGGCGATATCGAGATTGAGGCGCAGGCGGACGCCGGAGGGTAGTTTGACCTGGACGGCATCAAGCGCCTGGAGGCCGCTGATAGCGAGCTTGGGAGCGGACTCCTCTTCGCCGATCAGGGTACCGCGCAGGAGCACTGCGGCTTCTGTCTTGAGTTGGTCGGCGAGACGCTCGTAGTCCTTGGCAAAGCAGATGACTTCCATCTTGCCGTAGGAGTCTTCGATGTGGCCCTGGGCGTACATTTTGTCGTTGCGTTTGCTCTTTGCTGCGCGCATACCGACGAGCACACCGGCAATGGAGATTTCGTCGGAAGGGTCGCGTTGCTGTCCCCACTTAGGTGCTGGCGGCGGCTTCATCTCAAGGGCAGCGGCGGTGGAAATTACGTTGTTGAGATTGCGAATCTTCTCTGCGTATTTGTCGAGTGGATGACCGGAGACGAAGAAGCCGAGAACCTCTTTTTCTGCGGCGAGACGCTGGTTCTCTTCCCAATCGGGGACTCGCGGCAGGTCATTGCTGTCGCGACCGGGCGTAACAACTTCATTGAACAAACCAAACAGGCCGTGCTGGCCCTGGGCTGCATCTTTCTGCGCCTTCTGTGCTCGCTCCATCGCTTTGTCAACGGCGGCGGTGAGTTGCGCGCGACCGCCCATCGAATCGAAGGCTCCGGCCTTGATGAGCGATTCGAGGACGCGCTTGTTGAGTAATCGCAGGTCAACCTTTTCGCAGAAATCCCAGAAGTTGGCGAAGGCGCTTCCCTTCTGTTCGAGTTCGCGACGGGCAACGAGAATTGACTCGATCGCATTGCCGCCAACGTTCTTGATGGCGGTAAGACCGAAGCGGATTGCGTCGCCGCTGGGAGTGAAGTGAGCGCCCGAGAGTCGCACATCTGGTGGCTCAACGGAGATGCCCATTTCTTTACATTCCTGGATGTACTTGACGACGTTCTCTGGCTTTGAGATTTCGGAGGTCAACAGTGCTGCCATGAACTCCACTGGGTAGTGGGTCTTGAGATAGGCGGTCTGATAGGCGAGCAGCGCGTAGGCGGCTGAGTGAGACTTGTTAAATCCGTATCCTGCGAACTTCTCCATCTGGTCGAAGATTTCGCCTGCGCGGTCTTTCGGCAGGCCGAGGCCGCCTGCGCCTTCCATGAAACGGGCGCGTTGCTTGGCCATTTCGTTGGGATCTTTTTTACCCATGGCGCGACGGAGCAGATCGGCTTCGCCGAGCGAGTAGCTGGCGAGGACGTTGGCGATCTGCATGACCTGTTCCTGATAGACGATGACTCCGAGGGTTTCTTTCAGGAGTGGTTCGAGTTGAGGGAGCGTGTATTCGACTTTCCGGCGGCCCCATTTGCGTTCGATGAAGTCGTCGATCATGCCGCCCTGAATCGGTCCGGGACGATAGAGCGCGTTGAGAGCTGTCAGGTCCTCAATCGACTCGGGCTTATATCGCCGCAAAACGTCACGCATGCCGCCTGACTCGAACTGGAATACGCCTGAGGTCAGGGCTTTGTGATAGACCTTTTCGTACGTCTCCTTGTCATCGAGTGGAATGGTTTCAATGTCGAGATCGACGCCGCGGTTGAGCTTGATCAGCTTGAGCGCATCGCTGATGACGGTAAGGGTGGTGAGCCCGAGGAAGTCCATCTTCAACAGGCCCATTTTTTCGACCGCCTTCATGTCATAGGCGGTCACGATTTCGTCGTTTTTGGTTTTGACGATTGGAACGAGTTCGGTCAGGGGTCGAGGAGCGATGACGACGCCTGCCGCGTGTACGCCTGAACCTCGGACCAGTCCTTCGAGCCTTTTTGCGGTATCTATCAGGTCGCGAATCTGAGCATCGGAGTTGTAGATTTTGCTCAGCTCCGGCTGCTCTTCGAGGGCCTTGTCGATGGTGATACCGATGGTTGCGGGAATGAGCTTCGCGATACGGTCTACATCGCCGTACGGCATATCCATGGCGCGTCCGCAGTCCTTGATTGCGGCCTTGGCGGCCATGGTGTTGAAGGTGATGATTTGAGCAACCTGTTCGCGACCGTATTTGCGGGTGACATATTCGATCACTTCACTGCGGCGGTTCATGCAGAAGTCGACGTCGATATCGGGCATGGATACGCGTTCGGGATTGAGGAATCGCTCGAAGAGCAAAACGTTTTGAATGGGATCGACGTTGGTGATCTCCATCACATAGGCAACAAGTGAACCGGCGGCCGAACCACGGCCGGGTCCGACGGGGATGCCGTTTTCGCGAGCATAGCGGATGAAATCCCACACGATGAGGAAGTAGCCCACGTATTTCATCTGCTTGATGATGTCTAGCTCGCGCTGGAGGCGGGCTTCATATTCGTGGCGCGGATAGCGTAGCTGGCCACGCGACTCCAGATGATGGATGGCGGTGTCGAGGCGCTTCTGGAATCCCTGGCGGCAGATGAATTCGAAGTAGCTGTCGATGGTGTGACCATCGGGAACGGCGAATTCAGGAAAGGGGTTGTCGACCTTGTTGAGCTTGAGATTGCAGCGCTCGGCGATTTCCTGGGTGCGCTGGATCAGTCCGGGCGAATCGGGAAAGAGGCGCCCCATCTCTTCGGCGCTTTTGACGTAGAACTGGTCGCCATCGAAGCGAAAACGGTCTTTATCCTGAACCTTGGCTCCGGTCTGGACGCACAGCATGGTGTCGTGGGCGGTGTGGTCGTCTTCGCAGAGGTAATGGGAGTCATTGGTAGCTACGAGAGGGATGTCGAG
>Ga0302140_10008920_pt1 | contig 12474 bp, 10 predicted proteins | sample I_Bog_E1_1_FD_202095 | JGI IMG/M metagenome (GOLD analysis project Ga0302140, IMG submission 202095) | Peat permafrost microbial communities from Stordalen Mire near Abisko, Sweden - I_Bog_E1_1 | ecosystem: Environmental > Terrestrial > Soil > Wetlands > Peat | place: Sweden: Abisko, Stordalen...
GGTGATGAAAGAATCGCTGCTTCCATTCCTATGCTCCAAGGCGTATGCGTTGTTCAACCAGCACTTCGTCGTGAGCGATCAACAGGTATTCGGCAAAGGACGGAATCGAAGTGTAGGAAATGAATTTCTTCCCCCGGGTCGTAGGCTTCTGTGCTTGGCGAAAGCACTTCCACGATCAACGTTGGGTTGAGCAGCGTATCCAGAACATCATCCTGAAACCGTTGTTCCTCTCCGCAGGTCATGACTACGTCCGGATAGGTGTAGGTCTTCGTTGCCGGTATGAATAACCGGGTGTCAGATGTGTCAGAAACACAGCCGCATGCGGTTTCCCGCGCCTGTAAAGCAACGTAAATATTCGCCGCAAGTTTTCGATGGGCTCGCGCCTGCCATCGCGAACATCGGGCCGTTAGCATATTCGTGCTTTTCCTCTGAGGCTCGTTCCAGCCGGAGGTATTCTACAGAGCTGAGGGTATTGGGTGCGGTCGGCAATTAAGGTCTAGCCTAACAGCAGCGCGTGAGCTTTTTCACTGCCGATATTCCGGCAGCAGGGCGAAACTTCCTTCGGGCAAAATCGCGGCTCGCGCATGAAGACCATCCAGCGCCGCCTCCACGCCCTGCAACAAATAGTTTGTTTCATTCCAGTTTTGCCATTCCCGCGCCAAACCTAGCCCCTGGCGATAGAAGCTCAAAGCTTCCACATAACGCCCGTCGTAATATAGGACGTTTCCCTCGATCCGGTAAGTCTGCGCCACGCAAATATCGTCGCGCAACGCCAGACACAAGTCCCGCGCCTCGCGCAGCAGGCGGATGCCTGTCTCTTTCTCTTTGTCATTCAGCCGCAGCCCGCTTTCCAAAACCTTTAGGTGGCTCAGCATCCAACCTGCCTTCAAAGCCCGCGCTTTCTGTTCGCCCCGTTCCACTACCGCGATGGCGTCGCGAATCTTGTCCCTTGACCCTAAATCCAATGCCTCAATCCGGTCGAGTTCCGGATAGCGCTCCGCGTCCGGCAGCCGGCGTGCTGCTTGAATAGCCCCTACCCGCATTTGATTGCTCGTTGCCACCCGCGCCAATTCCAATTGCAGTTGAAGCGAAGTTGGTTGCCGGCTTAACATCGCCCGGACCCTCTCGACCGTGCGCGGGTCGCGTTCAATGTCATGCAGCCGCTCCGCGATGGCCGGTTCCGCAACGCCACGCGCCAGCGCCAGATCCTGCGCCTGCAACGCTTCTTCACGCGCCGGCGCGAAGTGCCCCAGGCGTTCCAAAACATACGAGCGCACCAGATGAGCGTCAGGGAGGCCGGGATCAAGAGCGACGGCTTTGTCCAGCAGCGCCCCCGCCGAAGCCATGTCGCCTAACATTGCCAGCCGGTTCGCCTCCGCCACCAAGCTCGAGGCAGCCCCGGATGGTTTTGTGGCCGATACAAAAATGTATCCGCCGCATGCCAATAAAGCGACCGTGGCCGCCCAAAGCGCGGCGGCGCGAGCGCTCAGCCAACGTCGCGGCACAGGCCGAACGTCTTGCGAACCTTTAGCCTCGGCGTCAAAACCTATGAAAGACGGAGCGTACGTCCCCTTTGGTATTTCGATCCGCCCCTCGCTCGGCGACGCTTCATAGTATTCGCGCAGCTTGTGGCGCAGCCGCATCGCTTCCACACGGATTGTGCCGTCAATCTTCGCGTCGAAGTCCGGTCGGCGTGCATACACCTCAAGGGCGATGTTCCGCTCGGTAATGGCCTCCCGATCACCGGCGAGCGAGCGCTTCACGATCCAGGAAAGAAATGCGCCCAACTTCTTCGACCTGGCAAAAGCGGGCGAAGCAAGAATGCCGGCTAGATGACGGTCGATTGCGTCACGGCTGGTATCGCCAGGTGCCAACCGCGTCACCGTTGGTTCTTCCCCAGCAATTCGAAAGCTTGCGCTTCGAGTTCGGCGGCGGTTAAATGTTCGTTAAGACCGGCCAAGGTGTCGCTTATGCCATTCATGATCCACCGCGTTTCGCCCAAGTTCCCTCGCCGGCGGACGAGGACCAGCCCTTGCCGGTAAGAGCGCAATGCTTCCTGATAGCGCCCGTCGTAGTAGAACCGATTGCCGTCCACCCGGTAACGTCGCGCGACGCAGATATCGTCGTGAATAGACAGGCAGAATTCTCGAGCGCGTTGCAGGGAAAGGGCACCGGCCGCTTGCCCTCGGAGGCTGATCTGGTGGAGTCCACCCTCGAGCAGCATCAGGCGTCCGAGCGCGGAATCCGCATGCAAGGCAGCTGCTTTTCCCTGACCCCTAAGAACCAGCGCGATCGCCGAGTCAGTCTTTCTTAGCTCGATGGGCTTCGCCAGCTCCCGCCCGCCAAGGGTTAACGCCTCCAAACGGTCCAGTTCCGGATTCGGCGCCGCATCCGGCAGCTGCCGTGGCCGGTTGATCGCCGCCAGCGCCTCTTCGAATTCGCCGGCATAATCTTCGAGCTGCGCCAAATCTTGCCACAGGCCCATAGAGTCCGGCTGCTTGCGTAGCATCGCGCGCACCCGTTCCATCGCGCCCGTAACGTCGAGATCCAGGGAACGGAGGCGCGCAGCGGCGTCCGGTGCCGCTTCGCCGTGCAGAGCCGCCAGGTCTTCGGCCTCGACCGCTTCCGTCCGGGCTTGGTTATCCAGACCCAAATTTTGGAAGACCGCCGCCCGCGCCAAGTGCACTTCCGTTGCGTTGGGAGCAATCGCCGCGGCCCGGTGTAGCAGAGCCGCAGCCGGCAGATTATCCCCAATGAGCCGCAGGCGGTTCGCTGCGGCAAGCAACTGGGCCGCATCGCCGGACGGGGCGGTTCGCAAATAGAAATAACAGCCCGCGCACGCCAATAAAACCGCCGCCAAACCCAACAATAGAGCCCCACCCCGGCGCATGCTGCCGGCGGCGGCTGGAACCATTTCCGCCGCGGCCACTGGCGGCTTCTCGAATCCTATAAAGAGCGGAGCGTATGCTCCTTTCGGTATTTCAATGCGCGCATCGCTTGGGGCGCCATCATAATATTCGCGCAGCTTGTGGCGCAGCCGCATCGCCTCCACGCGGATTGTGCCGTCAATCTTCGCGTCAAAATCCGGTCGGCGTGCATATACCTCAAGCGCGATGTTCCTCTCGGTAATGGCCGAGCGCTCGTCGGCAAGGGCCTTGCTGACGATCCAGGAAAGGAACGCGCCCAACCGCTTCGACCTCGCAAAAGCGGGCGAGGCCAGAATGCCGGTTAGATGACGGCTGATTGCGTCACGGCCTGTAGCGCTAGTCATGGCCAATCCCGAAAGAGTATTAGAACACGCTTTTGTCCGAAAAAAACTTAAAAAATCGCAAAAAAGTGCGTTACTAACGCGCGTTACTGACTTTTCTCGAAGGTGTAACCGGCCATAAAGTTCCAGCTAGGAGGCAACAGCATGTTTCAAAATCGCAAATCAATTAAAAAGCTCGCCGCCATTGTTTTGGCGGTAGCCGGAGTCGCCGCGCCGCTGAGCGCCGATTTTCTCGACGTCCGTATGTTCAACAGCGCGAACTACACGCAAACCGCCGGCGGCCCTGTTTTTCAAGGCTACAACGTGGAAATGGACGCCATCACTCAGAGCGCCGCCGCTTTTAACTCAGCCAAAGTAACGTATCCAGGGGCCGGTTCACCGGTCGCGCTGACGCAATCGCCCACCGATCCCACCTTCTTCAACACGAACTTCGGCCCCTATTCGACTTTGGCCGCACTGCACGCCGCCCTGCCGTTCGGCAGCTATACGACTTCATTCACCAACGGAAGCATCACGGATTCCGCCACCATCGACTATAGCGCCGATCATTTCCAGGGATCAATCCCTGGACTGACAGCCGCAAGCTTCGCGGGAGTGGAAGATTGGAATCCCTCGCTCACGCTCACGCTGAGTTTTAACGGCTTCACGCCCGACCCGGCCACGACTGGCTCCGTTGGCACCTACGTTGACATCTTCGGGCCGGACGGTTCCAACCCGTTTTCAACTTTCGTCGCGCCTGGAGTTACTTCGGTCGTTATTCCCGCCGGCACGCTTTTGGGCAACACCAGCTACTCCCTCGCCATCGAACAGGGCGGCCGAATTGAAACTTCACCGAATGCCGAAGGTGTCGAAACCGAGTTCGGTTTCAGCATCAACGACAACATTAACTTCACCACCGCTCCCGAGACATCCGATTTCGTTCTGGGAATGCTCGCGTTAGCGGCGGGATTGGGCGCGCATGCACGACGCCGCGTTGCGCCGAAATCCGACGTCAGGGGTTTGGCGCAATGAACTTCCGGCATCGTTTCTCTGCCTTGGCAGGCCTGTCTTTAGCCGTTGGACTGGCAAATGGAGCTGACCCTCCGCTAGCTCCATTTCTTGGAAATCTCACGACTATCGTTTCGTCGGGCAATCTCGCGATCCTTGCCCGCGAAACGAACTGCTCGCTCTCTTTTTACAACGAAATATTCAACTTTTCGGGACTCAGCTTCACTGCTTCTTCCCTGGGAACAGTTCCGGATTACGAATTACTCCTCAACAAGAACGCATTCCTCACCACGACCCCCGACCAATTCAAGAACGGATGTGTCGACCCTACAATCGGGGTTCCTTCGCGCACAGGGGTGTTCGGAGGGCGCACGAAGAGCGGTCTGCTTTTCGGCGCCGCTGCCTTAGGAAGCGTCACGGCGGCTCCGGGCTCAATCGAGAGCGTAACCTTCACCGCCGGCGGCGCGTTGGTATCCTCCGCGACTCTGGACGTCGACCAGATTTCGGATGGCATCGTAGCGGGAGACCTCAACGGAGACGGAGTAAATGACATTGTGTCGGTGAATGAGGGATCAATTACGGTTTTTCTCACTAAGCCCGACGGGACCTTGCAGAACGGAATAAATTACGATCTGCCCGTTACCCCTTCTAGCTTTTATACAGGAGCAAGCGCGGTAATAGATGACGTCAATAACGATGGCAACCTGGACATTGTGTTGGCGACCGTCGACTCCTACCTAACAAACGCCGTATGGATCTTCCTTGGAAATGGCAATGGCGCCTTTAAAGCGCCCCTAATGTTCACCACCAAGCAATACGCTGTTGGCTTGATCACCGGCGATTTCAACGGTGACGGCAAGAAAGACCTCATAACCGGAGAGGGCCAGGTATACCTCGGGCAAGGCAACGGCAAGTTCACCCAGCTAGGCCAAAGTATCTTCCAAAGCATAGATTATGGAAATCTGCGTTACACCTTCGCCGTCGGCGACTTTAACCACGATGGCAAAATCGATTTAGCGGCCGCTAATGGCGGCTCGGTCACGATCTGTTTAGGGAACGGCGACGGCGCCTTCACCCTCGGGGCCACCTACTTGACCAACGGAAACGCCGACCTGTTGGCAACGGATCTGGATGGGGACGGAAACCTCGACCTATACGCCGGCTTGGCGAACGGCGGCATCTTTAGCGGAGACTATCCCGGTATCGTCTCGCTAGGGTCCGGCTACGCCCTCATGGGCAAGGGCGATGGCACGTTCAGCGGCGTCGCAGTACTTCCATTCACATTCACCTTCCCAGGCGAGACCGTTAGTTCAGCGGGATTTTTCGGGCCGCTGAGTGGTCCGGGAAATGTCGTGGACTTGAATAAAGATGGAAAGCTTGACGTACTCAGCACCGAGGGCGCACTGGACGCCAACAATCGCCCTGTCTTCGCGCTTGTCGGTTATCTCGGCAGGGGAGACGGCACATTCATGACCGGCCCTTCGACTGGCATTCTCTCCCCTGATCTAAACTCTTTCGCCATCGCGGATTTTAACGGCGATGGATTACCGGATGTTGCCTACCTGGTAGGTACGGGCTACTATGTGGCGTTCGGCAATGGCGACGGCAGCTTCAAGCCAGGGATTTTTACTGCAGCGCCAAGTTTCTACTCCAATCAACAGGACTACGGCGAGTCTCTTACCAATCTCACGTCAGCGGACTTCAACCACGATGGCAAAGCCGACCTGATGTATTTCGTCCACGATTCCAATTTCAGCGCCAAGGGGCCTATCAACGTAATCGCCGAGGCCGCGATCCAGCTTGGAAATGGCGACGGAACCTTCCGCGCGCCGATTCTGGTTCCATTGAGCGGCGGCAACAGCCCCTATACTTCGCAAGCCTACACGCTGCCGTCGCTGATTGGCGATGTAAGCGGAGATGGCATACCCGACCTGCTCGTGCTGCAATATACCGGCGTCTCTTATCCGATCTTGTCGAACACCGATTACGGGACGCAGTTGGCCGTATATCTAGGAAACGGAGACGGCACTTTTAAAGCGCCGCTGATCGCCCAAACAGCCGAAAACCCCACTGTTCAGCTACTCGCCGACATGAACGGCGACGGAAAGCTTGACCTTGTCGCTCTGGGCGATCATTACGGCGTCAATTACCTGAACTCTTCGAGCGAGTTAGCAGTTTCACTGGGCAATGGCAACGGAACCTTCCAGATGCCGGTCATATACGCCGAAAAATTCGACGCCTCCGGCAGGTACTCCGGCAACCTTGAATCCGAGAACTTGCTGGCCGCCGATTTTAACGGCGATGGAAAGATGGACCTCCTCAACGGTGGAAGCGTCTATTTAGGCAATGGCGACGGCACTCTTCAGATAACGTCAGGCACCGAACCCACGCAGATCCTCGAAGTGGGTAGCGATTACGGCTTGGTATACGCGGGCGACTTCAACAATGACGGCAAGCCAGACCTTTTATGGAACAACGTGCTGCTGCTCAACGAATACCCCGGCAAGTCTTCGGGCGGCGGTGGCCCCGTCTTGCTTTCCAACCTCACTATAACCTCCCAAGGCCCGGTCTACAATCGCGGCACAAAGCTTTTCTCCGTCACCGTCACTCTCACCAACAACACCGCCGCCGCGGTCTCTGGTCCCATCGAAGTGGCATTCAACAACCTTCCCGCTGGCGTCACGCTAACCGACTCTGCTGGCAATTCGCCCGCGGGCGCTCCCTTCCTGAGCGTCGAGTCTGGCTTGGCCGTGGGTGCATCGGCCACTTTCGGCGCGCAATTCTCCGATCCTTCCAACACGCCCATTCCAATTTCTCTCTCTATCTATTCCGGGAGCTTTTAATGCCGCGCCTCCAATCTATTTTCTACAGCCTTATCGTCGCCTCAACACTGGCGCCCACAATTGCATGGCCGGGCACGCTCACTTACTTTATCGACACCAACACGTCGACCCTATCAGGTGATCAAGGTTACATCGATCTCCAGTTCAACGCCCTCAGCGGCGCGCAAAACGCTACCGCCGCTATACAAAATTTCAGTACCAACGGCCTTCTCAATCCCGCCACCATCGTTTATGCCGGTGATGCCTCCGGAAGCTTGGCAGGGACGGTGAGCATCGCTAACGGTGCGTTGCACGCCTCCGGCTACAACGATTACAATGAGGCCCTAAAGTTTGGCTCGTTGACCCAATTCGAGATTACGCTGTCCGGCCCGGCGGTAAACTCGCCCAATGGCTCGCCCGCAAGCACCTTCGCCTTGAGCTTCTATGCAGCTGACGACTCCACTCCGCTGCTCTCGGATGATCCAAGCGGCGCCTCGGCCACCATAACGATCAATCCCAATGGGTCAGATACCATTGAAAGCTTCCCGGACCCTAACGGTGGTCTCGACACAAGAATAATCGCCTCCGCGCCCGAGCCTTTGAGTCTCCTTCTGTTGAGTCTAGGTTTGCTCACGCTCGGAATTTGGCATTTGGCAAAGCTGTAGATCCCCTTAAGGATTATTGGGACTCGAACTCGGCGACGCCTTCGGCCAACCGATACTCTTCGGCGCCGCCGCTGGCGTAGTAGCCGGAGGCGCAGGTTGCGCTGCCTGCGGCTGCTGCGCCGGTGTCGCACTATCGTCGCTCTCCGTACTCACCGTATTGATGACCGGTCCCGACGAATCCTCATTCACCGCCGCCCCTTTGCCGTTTCAACGCCGGTTGTGAACTCCAATGGTCGCCCGGAATCGGATCGCTCGGCGCGGTCTGCCTGCTAATCACCGTCGATCCGCTCTTCTGATCCGCATCCCCGTCCTTGGAAACCGGCTCTTGATCCAGGTCGAGATCGCAGACACTGCGCACAACGCAACGAATCCGTGCATACCGCGTTAACCTGACGCCCCGCGCGGCGCGCGACCTCGTGCAGCTTTACTGCGAGATCGATGCGGAGTCTTCCGACGCCTCGCTCAAGTGGTACAGAGGGCTTAAAGAGGCGATCCTGAGCCTTGAAAAATTCCCAAACCGCTGCCGGGCAACTCCAGAAACGGCAAGGCTTCGGCATTTGCTATACGGCCGAAAACCTCATATCTACCGGGCGATCTTCCGTGTCCTGGAAAAACACAAACAAGTCGACGTGCTTCACATTCGGCAGGGAGCAAGGGGACGATTCGCGCCGTCAACCATTCTTACCGAGGATGATCGGTAAAATTAAAGGACGGCATGGACGGAAGGTGGGCGAATGTTCGCCGTCGCGACTCACTTGTTTACGGGTTATTCGGGCTCGGACTCGGCGGCGCCTTGGGCCAACCCGTATTCTTCGGCACCGGCGCAGGAGTGCTCGCGGGCGCAGGCTGCGGCGTCTGCGCCGGCACCGCGCTATCCTCGCTATCCGTACTTACCGTATTGATCACCGGCCCGGACGAATCCTCATTCACCGCCACCCGCCTCCTCTTCAACGTCGGCTGCGAACTCCCATCGTCGCCCGGAATCGGATCGCTCGGGGCAGTCTGCTTGGTAATCACCGTGGGTCCGCTCTTCTGATCGGAATCCGCGCCCGACATAAACACCCGGCGCGACCGCACCTCCGCGCCCGGAAAGCGAATGCGCGCTTCCGTGCCAAGGTCCACCCGTATGTCATGGCTCGACTTCGCCTGCGCGTCTTCCGTCATATAAAAGTGCAGCGCATAGCGTTGGCGCAAGCGCGCGAGCGTATCTTCCAAAGCCGAGGCGTCATCCACCGACATCGTGTCGCCGCCCGATTCGCGCGCAATAATATCTGTGCCCGCCGAATGCGAACGGTCTACCGGACCGCCCACTCCGCCGCCGCCCGGAATGCCGCCGCCACCTGGCCAGCCGCCACCACCGCCCGGAAAACCAATGCCACCGCCGCCACCGGGAAAACCAATCCCACCGCGCCGATGGCCGCCGCGATTGCCCGCTGTTGGCGGCTCATAAGGCGCCTGCAAAAAACTCAAAACCGCATTCGCCCGCTGGAGCGCGCTCTCTACGCGCGCTTCGTCTTCCGAATCCTGCGTCTCATCGTCGGTCAGAATCACGATCGCCCGCCGTGCATCGGCCCGCGCGTGCCGCAGTACGTAATTCGAAGCGTCAATCATAGCGCCGGTAATCCGCGTCCCACCGTTAAAGCCCTCCGAACGCACCAGCCTGTCCAGTTCTTTCGTGACGTCGCTGCGGCTGCTGGTAAAAGGCAAGCGCTCGCGCGTGCGCGTGTCGAAAATCATAATGGCGATACGGTCTTGTTCGGCCAGCACATTCAGTGCCTGTTCCGCCGCGTCGGCAATGCGCTGCACGTGCGGCCTCATGCTGCCGCTCACGTCCAACAGCAACAGAATGTCGATCGGCATGCTCTCGCTATCGAAGTTCTTAATAGGGGTAACTTTGCCGTCAACCTTCAGCACAAAATCTTGCGCCCGCAAGCCCGTTACCGCTCGCCCGTCGCGGTCCACCACTTGTGCGTCCACGCGCGATAAAGCCACGTCGCTTTTGAAAACGACGTCGTCGGCCCAAGAACTGGCGGCGGCGATCAAAACTGCTATGAAACAAAGGTTTCGCACCCGAAAACCTACCTTACCAAGAATACGCGCGGTACACCTACCAAGTTACCGCTAAGATCAAGTTGAGTGAAACTACTGATCTTTTCCGACATCCACGAGGACTGGCTCGCGCTTGAAAAGCTCATGGAGCAGGCCGCCGATTACTATGTCGCCGCCGGCGATTTAGCCAACTGGGGCCGGGGACTCGACAAAGCCGCCGAAATCCTGGCCCAGCGCGGCGATAAGGTGTGGCTCCTGCCGGGCAATCACGAATCGGCCGCGGACATAGAAGAATTTTCCCAGCGCCACGGCTTTCACGATCTGCATGGCCAAACGTTGCCGCTCGCCGGCTATCACATTGCCGGACTCGGCTGCTCCAACCCGACTCCGTTCAACACGCCCGGCGAATATACCGAAACAGAACTGGCCCAACGCTTGTCGCCCTTTGCGGATCTCAAACCGCTCATCCTGATTTGCCATTGCCCGCCGAAAGACACTGATCTCGATTGCGCCGGCCCCGGCCAACATTTCGGTAGCAGCGCCATCAGGGACTTCATCGAACAACAGCAGCCGCAATACTTTTTTTGCGGCCACATCCACGAATCGGCGGGCGTCCACGCCACGCTCGGCAGCAGCGAGTGTTGGAACGTCGGCAAGAAAGGCCACTTCCTGGAACTTTGAAACATGAGGAGAAACCAAGGCCGCGCCGGGGCGAGGCCTACTTCGCCAACTCCCTGACCTGCACATTCGCCGGTGGCTCCAATACAAATTTCTCGTCCGTCAAATCGGCCGGATTCAAAACAAATTCCGTCACATTCAACTGCAACGCATAGCCATCTTGCGGCCGCGCCATATCGATCGTCCCCGGAAACCGCACATCGCCATGCTTCGTCCAATCCGCATATTTGGTTTCGCTGGTCACTTGTCCGGCGGCATCAAACGTTCGCTGGCGCGTGATATCCAGCGTGTAGCGGTCAAAATTCACAATGCGCAACAGGCGCAGTTCTTCCCCCTCGCGCAGCACGAAGATCAATTTATACAGCGATTTCGTCTCATCGCTATCGTCTTCCAGAATCGCGTACTCGCCCGCGCCCGGCGGACTGATGAGCAGCGAATTCAAAAACGCAATCGGCCGCAGATTTTCAAGCTTGTTTTTCGATGTGGCCGGCGCATTGTTCGCGCCTTCAATAAACTGGCTCTTCGCCGGAATCGAGACGCGGAAGTCGTTGCCCAGCGAAACCATGTCCACTACGGTGCTATGCACTACCGGGTCCAGCCCAATCACCCGGATCTGATCGGGCCGCCGGAACAGAATGAAGCCGTGAATCGTCGGATAGTCCGTCACCTTGCCGCCAAACACGCCGCCCACCGAAGGTGACATGTCTACCTTCAGGCTGAAGGAATGAATGGGGTCCGCGACACGGTGTATCCGTTCGATCAACTCCTGCTTGTTCGCCGTCAAAAGCGGCTTGTCCGGACGCTGCCCGCGCGGCACCACCGTGCGCGTCCGCACCAGGCAGGAAGAGCAAAGCGCAACAGCAAAAATCAGGGCGATGAAAAACCTTCGAAACTCCACTCTTTGCAGTGTAGTCGAGGCCGCGCAAATTCCTACCTCGGCGGCCCTAGCGGATTCACGCAACCCTCCGTCTCCCGTGTGTCGGAAATGTAAGTAATCTTCCAGCCCGCCGCGGTCTTCAGCAAGCTAAACGAGTCGTATCCGCAATGGCTAAAACTCCCGTTGTTGTGGAAATCGTAGGGCGCCCAAACGACAGCAATCGGTCCATGCACCAATACATTCGCATCCCAAATACGCTCTTTCCAAACGGCCTTGCCCGACCCGATCGCATCCAGAAAATCCTGCAGCGGCATGCGATTGGGTTTGCCGTTCTTCCCCAATGAGAACAATCCCGCATCCGGCACAAACAACTCCTTCGCCGCCAAAGCGTCGCGCGCCGCCATCGCATCAAAGAGCTTTTGCACCACCGCATCCGGCCCGGGTTCAGGGGTGGGTTCAGCCGTCGGCGCGGGAGGATTATCGGTAGCCTTCTGTTGGGCAAACAGAATCGCCGCGCTCAGCAACGCGCTCGCAAGGAATCGCATCATAGCCGCCAGTGTAACGCCTTCCGATTCGAAAACGGATGAGGACAACGTAAGGATGGGGATAAGGCCTGGAGGATGGCGCAGTCCGGGCATGCGAACGGTTTTGAGAGCTGCATGGAGGTGAGAGTTAGGGGGTTTGAACCTCCTTTTGGGCCGCGCGGTGGGCGGCCAGCCAGTTCGGGAAGTCGAGATCGGTGTTGGTGATCTGGCGATGGGCGGTGGTAAAGACGCCAAAGGTGCGCATTTCCTGAAGTGAAAAAACGAAGCCAAAGCGGAGGGGGTCGAAGGGAAGGCGATGGCTGCGGGCATTGGACTCCATTTCGCAGGCGCGGCGGCATTCGCGGTTGCGATGTTCGGTGGAAGCTTCGAGTTTCTCTTTTTCGAGCGGCCGTGTTGGAGCTGCTGGAGTTCGGCGAGGTGGGTTTTGCGGTGATTAGTGAGGCGGCGCTCTCGCAGAGCGAGGTTGGTGAAGTCCTTCTTAGGTTAAGTAGATTTTGCCTTGGAGGAGAGATTCGTCGGCGAAATCGTTCGAGAATTCGAGACGGCCGAGCGCCCAGATTACTGGCTTCGAGCGGGTGAATGC
>Ga0302140_10008923_pt1 | contig 12467 bp, 8 predicted proteins | sample I_Bog_E1_1_FD_202095 | JGI IMG/M metagenome (GOLD analysis project Ga0302140, IMG submission 202095) | Peat permafrost microbial communities from Stordalen Mire near Abisko, Sweden - I_Bog_E1_1 | ecosystem: Environmental > Terrestrial > Soil > Wetlands > Peat | place: Sweden: Abisko, Stordalen...
GAGAAACCGGAAAAGCAGCGTGGTCTTCCCCATCCCTGGCGGTGCGATCAGAGACGTAAACCCTCGATTGCTGAAGAAGGCGTACGCCAGAGAGGCCAAGGCCTCCCGGTGCGTGTTGCTCGGATAAAGGCAACGGGGGTCTGGGGTCGCCCCAAACGGATCTTCCCGAAATCTGAAATGTTCCAGCAGCATGGCATTATTCCCCTACCCGGGGCAGCGAGGCCAGCACCGGTATGCCAAGGTACTGGGCCACTTCGTCCGGCGTCCGAAACGACACATCCATAAAGTCGACGACGAATGCAGACGCCAAACTCGCCATCCCGGCCACCAGCAGCGTGAGAAGGCCGGCGCCAAGAAGCGATCGGCTTGGCAGTGCCGGGACCACTGGCTTCTCAGCCAGTGCCACGTTGAGAATTCCACGCTTGTCAAGGGCGTCGCTGATCCGCGCTTCTTCTCTCTTATGGACGTAGAGGAGGTAATTCTCTTCCTGAGTCTTGGCGGCACGGAGTAGATCCTGTTGCGCGAGCCCGCTCTGGCCGATCCTCTCAGCCGCTAAATGATAGGCTGCCGCGGTCGAAGCGGCGGAGGCTCCGCGTGCCTTGAGGCCGCTGAGGTCGGCCTGGGCCTTGGTCAGCTCCCCGCGAACCCACTGATAGTTCGGGTCCGTGTCGGAGGATTCCTCGCGAATCGGCTTGCTTTCCTCTTCGCTGATCGAGCTCCTGGTCTCCGCAATCTGTTGATCTACTTCCTGAACCAGCCGGTAGGTCGGCTCGTATTTGGTGAGCAGCTCTGTCCGCTTGAGTTCCAGGTTCAGGAGGGTCGACTTCAGTTGCTGCAGAAGCTGAGGATTATCAGAAGTTCGAATGACTGTCGTCATCCTTGGCTGCATTGACTTGAACTGCGCTTGGAGTGCCTCGACGCGATGTTCGCACTCGCGAATTGCTGCCTGCGTTTGACGTGCTGTGGCGTCAAACTCATTTGCCTGCCGCAGCGCGGAATCGCGCTCGACTTCGGCAGAGACCACGCCCGTCCCCTTTGTGAAGTCCGTCAGCTTTTGCTGCGCCTGATCCAGTCCCTGTTTATATTGCTGCGTCTGCTGATCGAAGAACTTGAATTCATCCGAAGAGCGATGAACTTCCTGGTGTTTCTCCCTATAGGCCGCAGACAAGGTCTGAAGCACCTGGGCCGCAAACTGAGGGTTCCGCGCCTGATAACGAACAGAGATCACGTTGGTTTTGCGCAGAGGCTCAATCTTCAGATCGGAGCCAAGTTGCCGCGCCGCGCGCGCGATCTCCAACTCGTTGTTCTTACCTGCGTCCGCGCCCGGCTTTCCCGCCAGCCCGACGCGAAGAACCACCGTCCTCAACAGGTCCTCGCTATTGAGCAGCTCAACCTCTGAGTTGAGATCCTCCTCGCTGATCTGATCGCTGCTGTACTCAGACGGCGCATTCGCCGACGAGCTGACCACAGCGTCCGAACGCTGACGAAGGACCAGGATCTTCATCTGGGCCTCGTACTTGGGAGTCCAGAGGCCGGAGACGATCGCCGCACCGATCATCACGCAAAATGCAATCAACATCGCCCGCTTTTGCCGGAAAAGGACTGCAGCGATGTCGCGCAAGGTGGGCAGTGTCTGCCGAGCTACGGGTTCGATTGCGAGTTCTTCATGATTCATGTCGTTTCAATTCCTCGAATCTCTAATAGATGGACGGTCCAAGATACGCTCCCATGCTCGAAGTCGGCAGGAACGGACGAATCCTCGAGAAGGCGCTCTGGGGAACGTAGATCATGTCACCGGGTTGAAGCTCAATGTCTTCCGAGAGTCGTCGCGTTGCCAGCAGCTTCTTTACATTGAGGAGCTTCGCTTCATAGCCTCCGCCCTCAATCGGGCGAAACAAGACAACTTGCGAATGCTTGGCCTTGTCATTGAATCCCCCGGCAATGGCAACTGCCTCGGTGACCGTTAAATCGCTGCGGAGTTCGTATTTCCCCGGTTTAGACACTTGCCCGGATGCAATGAAGTAGGGCATCTCGAAGCTCTTCAGCGAGATCGTGATCACCGGGTCGTGCAGCGTTTGCGAATAGGCAGCCTTCAACGATTCCGTCAACTCAGGAACCGTCTGCCCCTCGACATGAATCGTGCCAACCCCCTTCAAGGTCACATATCCATCTGGCTGAACCGCAACTGTCTGGTTGAACTCCGGTGAAAACGTCATCTCCAGATCGAAGGTGTCGCCCTTGCGGAGACGATAACGTGGATGCCGCTCGTGAAATCCCGAAGATGTATCCGGCGCCGATGAACCAACCGAAGCCGTCGCGGCCGTCGCGAACACGGCATTGCCTTGCGCAGCTGCTGTCAAGCTGCATGCCGTCATCATCCATGCCAACGCGATCCATTTCAATTTCATTTCCAACTCCAACCGTCCTTGAGATGGTTCCTTTTTCGAACCTTGTACGAAGGGCTCGTGATCCTTTGATCTCTTTACCTTCTCTGCTTTCTCTTGCTTAAACTCCCGGCCTGAACATGCGCGTTGCACATCTCTTCCTTGGCAGTAAACGGCATCGAGTATGAAATCGACTTCTAAATTCCGTTCGCGGCGAACATCACCGTGTGCAAGAGAATTGCCAAATCCATGAAGAGGTTTCGATGCCGGATGTAGTAAAGATCGTATTGAATGTTCTCGTGAATCAGGAAGGCTCGGTCTGCGCTTAACTGCCAGATTCCGGTGAGCCCCGGTGTAACCGTTAGCCGCTGCCGATGCCGAGCATTATAGAGATCGACAATGAACGGCATCTCCGGACGCGGGCCCACCAGGGACATATCGCCCTTCAGCACATTCAACAGTTGTGGCAACTCGTCGAGGCTTGTCCGACGCAACCATCGGCCAACGGAGGTGATGCGAGGGTCATCGACGTTATCGGGATGTAAACCAAACTTGGGAGCGTCGGCACGCATGGAACGAAACTTGTAGAGCTCAAACAGCCTGCCTCCCCGGCCAACTCGCGTTTGGTGAAAGATCACCGGTCCCTTCGAGTCAAGACAGACGAACACCGAAATCGCAGCACAAATCGGCGCTGTCGCAATCAAGAGCAGACCGGCTCCAACAAAGTCAACCACGCGTTTCGTCACATCGTATAGCCGGCTCCGGTGGTATCTCCCTAATGCTGCGATGAGAACACCGTCGAGATCGACATAGTCGATGGGTGCCTCCGCGCCGAAAGAAAGTTGCGGAACAAAGGCAACATTCGCTCCCGCGGCGAAGGATGCGGCTGCAATCTCGTTGAGCCGCGTGGATGACAGCGAAGGAATTGCCACCACAACAAGGCTTACTCCCCATCTACGGATCGTCTCGCTGGTTGCAGGGCCAGCGCTGACGCGACCAGAGCGTGCGCGCTTGTAGCCATAAACAAAGATCTCTTGGCCTTCCAGGTCCTTGTTATCGTCCACGATGGCAACGGGCTTCAGCCCCATCTTCGGCGAAGAAACCAGAGCGGAGAAGACTTGGCGGCCAGTAGAACCAGCCCCGTACACCAGCACATTCTCCAGACCGTACCCGCGGCAATGCAAGCCTCGAACCACCGAAAACACCAACTGCTTTTCGATAAAAAGGACGAGTGGGACAAGGAATGCTGCGACACCCACGACCCATCGGGAATACTCATAGGAAAGAAAGAAAGTGACTGCGAAGAGAAGGCCAAAGACTCGTGCCGACACTCTGAGGAGGCGCTCCGTCTCCCGAATGCGAAGCAGACTGTTGGTCCGCTCATAACCGCCCTCCTGGTCCAACATCACCACGAGGGCAACCGCGAAGAGTCCGGCTGCGGTCAAGACAGTGCCGGTGGAGTAGTGAAGCTGCTTGCCAACACCCAGCGACATATACGCGAAATAGGCCAGCAAAGCCGCCGCCATTGCGGCAACCAGATCGGCTGCGCGCTCCATCAAACCGACAATCGTCTCAAATTGGATACCGGGCCGCTCGACTTCTTCGCGAGCCGCACGAATTGCCTGCGGTGGCAGTGAGCTGCTCAGCTTGGCCGAACCCATGATGTTTCCTCGATTAGGAAGGAGCTTCTTCGCTGCAGGGCAATAAAAGCGATGGTGGCTGGGGCGCGTGAAGGGGAGATGTGGGGTCTAATGTCCGAGGTCCGGACATGGCCACGCTCATTTGGGCAAACCGAGGCGATTTCCAACCAGTCCTGATGCTATGAAAAACGACCACAGAGTTGGACGCCAGTTGGAAAGTTACGCTGCAGTCGATTGCTTTCTGCTCATCCTGAGAGCTGTAAGGTCATCAAGAAGCTCGATGTCGTCTGAGGAGACACTGACAGCCAGGGACTGCCGGATCATGTCGACCGCGATCAGGAGCTGGCAATCTGAGTTGACCCGGACTAACCTTCCTTCGACACCCAGGAGCGCACCCCGTCGAACCCGGACACGATCGCCCTCTTTGAAGATTGGCTTGACGGAACACGCAGTTCCCGTCGCAAGCACTGTGCGGATGTCCTCGATCTGCTTTGATGGAATTGGGAGTGGACCTGTCTGATTCCCAACAAATGCAACAATGCCGGGAACCTTGAGGACTTGGAGCTTGCTGCCGTTCGCCAAGCTCATGTTCACAAACAGATATCCGCTGAACAGCGGAACCTCCACCAGCTGCCTCCTGTCGCTCCAGGATCGAAGCTCTGACTTGAGTGGCAAGTAGTGATGGACGCCAAGCATATCCAGCATCTTGGATGCAGCCTTCTCCTGCCTTGATCGCGTCCACACTGCATACCAATTGGCATCGCGGCATTCGACCTCGTCCCAATGAGCCGACATATTCCCTCTCTATCGTTAAATAAGACTAGTAAGTGTTGTGACAATCGACTATGGCCTATACAGCTTCGCCCTTTCAGCCCCAACGGACGTCTTGGGCTGCGCGATTGACCAACATCTTCTTTCAGTGAATCTATACAGGCGTACGAATACCTATTTCGATATAAGACCGGATACTTCTTTGCTGGTTCACCGCGTGTTTATCTACTAAGTTCTGTAAGTTGAGAACAACACAGCTGGTTTGCTGGGTCAATTGACGTCCGTAACAGAGACGTGCGACGACGGTAACCCCGCTCGCAGTACTTTATAGATGAATAACTAGTTGAAGGCGGGACCATGCTTGGTGTTTTTCATTTGTTCACGGCGAGAAATATGCGGTCAATACGCCGATCTTTTTATGTCGAAATGCGCCCCGAAAATGCTGCGTGCTTCGCGCTGCCATCTTGCCGAGTGCTCAGCGTTGTCTTCGAGTCGTAGTTCTTGCTTGTATCCTCATTGCTTGGCCAAACCACAAGCCGACTCCGCGGTTCCAAATGTTACAAATCCTACTTGGTGTTCAGCCCCCGCATGCCTTGGATTGCCGAGGAACGAGTTGCTGAAGAACGACTCTCCTTATGCCTCGCAGTTCCCTTATCGGCATCTTGTGCAGTGGATGCTTCGCCCAGAGGGATTGCCGGCTCAACTCTCGTCGTGATCGCTGTACTGAGTCTCGGAAAATGTTGCAGTATGAGGGGACAACCAATGGATCCGATCACAAATGCCGAAAGGAACGCAGCAAAAGTCAACGTCAGCCGCACAATGGAAGCCGGACTGAGCATGGCGTTCCCCCGACCATTGGAGTCGTGGTGCGGGCCAGTCATGTGGTGCGCTGACGGTTTGACCTTGCCCCTTCCAGGCGACGGAAGATTGCATGTTGTTTGAGACAAACTATTGCCGTCCCGTTGCGTGCGATCGGGAGGATTCCGGCCGTCTATCTCCTCGTAAAGAACTCCCGTGTCGGTGTTCGTTTCGCATGGCAAATATTGACTGCCTGCAAACTGTGCGGCCCTGTTGAAGATAGGTTCCAGATCGATGGGCAATTGCAGATTGGCGATTACCTCCGCCACAATATTGACATCCACCTGTTGACATTGCAGGGTGCAACAGAGCGTGAGGGCGCTGAAGCATAGGCTGTTAATCGTCAGCGGAATTCCTTGACTCGCCTCGGCGATCATCGTCAGCGCGTTGGGCGCAAAGAGAGCATCCCTGCGGCAGCCTGACGTCGTCAGGCGATGTTCGATATAGGCGCGTGTCTCAACTTCTGAAAAGGATCCAATGCGGCAGATCGTTGCAATCCTCTTACGGCACGTTCCATACGATGGCTGCATGAGCCGCTTCGACAGTTGTGGCTGGCCTGCGAGAATGACGTGCAGCGCTCCTGGATTCGGTGACGCGATATCGGCGAGCAGATTGATCGCATCCAAAGTTGCGGAAGAAAGATTCTGCGCGTCATCGACAACAAGAACCAATTTGCGTTGCAAGCGCGCACTCGCAATTAAGATTTCGCGAAGTTGGGCTGGCGTTTCAACTCGGCTGCTGGAAGGTGTCGCGCCAAGTTCACAAAGAATCGACGAGATCATGTCGCCCGGTTCGTAGGATGGATCGATGTCGACCAGGAGTGCATTTCGGTCCGACTGTCGAATCTTCTCGAGAAAGCACTTCAGGAGCGTGGTCTTCCCCATCCCGGCGCCCGCAATGAGGAGACTGATCCCGCGATTTGACATATACGCATACCGTAGCGAACCGAGCGCCTCGGTGTGCGTCTTGCTTTGATAGATTGAGCGAGGGTTTGGGGCTGTCCCGAAAGGGTCTTCCTCAAACCCAAAGTACTTCATGAGCATGGTTCACTCCGGGCCCTATTCCAGGGCTTCGATTCTGCGTGTGTTTCGGTCTCTCTTCAAGTCGTCCGTGCTGAAAACGAAAGGCGGGATAAAGGAACTCAAGTCCGGTCAGTCTCTCTAACTGAAGCTGCGGCTGTTTGCTCGGAAAGTGACCAAAGTACCGGGACATCTTGCCTTTGTCAAGACATTTAGACCTGAATCAAAAGCCTCGGTCGGAAGCACGATGCCTGAAAGCTCCCAATGCATCTGTGTTCGAATGCGAGTGCATGTCCCGAAGTGGGTTGGGCCATTCCGTTGAATAAAAGCCGTAATTGTATCTCTGCCAATCAAAAATAACGATTTGAATGAGGTCTCTGGCTCTCCAGCACAGAGCTTCGCCGTTTCAGTCCCAGCATCCACTTCGGGTCTGCAGCTTCAGCCGATTTCAACCCACCAGAGCGGTCTGCGGACTTGCGATCTGCTTGCCGCAATCTCGGGGGGCTCCTATCCTGCCGAAGACTCAAATGTCCACCAGGGATTGACATGAGAAAAACACAGGCGGGAGGCCCGGTCAATTGACCAGCGTAATGCACCGAGTGGAACCGGTAACCGGCATCTAAGTACTTTCCGGGGAAATACTTGCCAGCTCACCGCGGATGGAGCATCTCTTGCGCCAGGAGAGCAGCCTAGATGCGCCGGTTTTATGAATATCGGCGCAATTCGATCCAAGAATGCGCGCCGCCAAGTCCATCCGCCTTTTCAGGAATGTGGCGTGACTAAAGTTTCGCGCGCCTTTAAAACCGCGCGGTCCCCGACCCGGCTTTCCCGGGGCGATGTCGATCGGCTGACCCTACGAATGGCACTGCCGCGGTTCAGATCTACGGAGCCTACGGTTGGCCGGCTTTTACAGACCCTTTGGGAGATGGCTTGGCTGCCGGCTTGGCGCCTGCAGCGCTATGCGTCGCGGGCGGAATGGCGGGGAGAACACGTGCCAGTTTAATACGATCGATATCCCGGAAATTGGCTTTCAGGTAGGCGTCGCCTTGCTCGGCAATCAAATCCTGTCGCGGTGTTTCGCCATAAGCTGGGAAGATCTTGTCCACCACATCCATGCCTTCGATCACGTTCCCAAAGGGGGCAAATCCCATCTTGTCAAGCCGCGCATTGTCTGCGTAGTTAACGAAAAGCTGGGTGGTGCGGGTATTCGGGCCCGCGCTGGCAAAGACCAGATACCCTCGCTTGTTGCTTTGCACCACGGGATCGTCCTGAATGGTAGCCGTCTTCCAAACCTTGTTCACAGCCGGTTCGGCACTGAGCCCGAACTGCACGACGAAGCCGGGAACGACACGGAAGAAGGCAGCGTTGGTGAAGTAGCCGGAGCGAACCAGGTTGTAGAAGCGATCTGCGCCCAGGGGCGCCCACTCGCGATGGACTTCCACGACGAAGTCACCCTCCGAGGTGGTGAACTTTGCCTTGAAGACGGCAGGGGCCTTGGCTTTCAGCGACGCTGGGTTCAGAAGAGAGGGTCGCGCGCCAACGGCGGTGCTGTGAGCGGCGCCCGCCTTCGCCGGGGTGCGTTTGGGGGCTGGCGTCTGGGAGCGAACAAATGCGGTTGCGCACAGAACAACGACCAATGCAATGGCTTTCATATGCAATGATTGTACGAAATCGCGAAGCAATTTGGGAGCGCGGACGACATGGCCACGGGGGATTCATCTCCGGGGTTGTCTCTGCTTAGGAAGAACGCAGTCAGAGCATTTCTACGATTTAGCGACCGACGGAAATACCGGCATGTCGTTTCCTGCTGTGCTTGGATACGTACATGCCTGCGTCGGATGAGGTAAGAAGGGCGTCTTTGCTCGTCCCATCTTCCGGGAACACGGCAATGCCCAGACTCGCCGAGCCCCTCAGGGTGCAGTCATCAAAAACAAACGGCTCGACGAAGCAGCTTTCCAGACGCTTTACGATCTCCATGGCATCGGCGGAGCTTTGCACTTGCGGAACCAAGACTGCGAATTCGTCGCCCCCAAGCCGCGCGATAAGATCTTCCCCTCGCAATTGTCGTTTCATCCGATGGGCGACTGCTCGTAAATACAGATCACCGACGCGATGGCCGTATTGGTCGTTGACGAGCTTGAATCTGTCGAGGTCGATATAAATCAATGCAAACTTGCTCGGAACCACCTGCGCCTGGTCGATCAAAGCATCCAGATGCTTTTCCAGTGAAAAGCGATTGTGAATCTCAGTGAGTTGGTCGAACTCCGAGCGATGCCGTAGATCGGAGTAGAGTCGCCGGTTTTCAATCGCGAGCGCAGCCAACGCCGCACCATTGGACAGGATTTCCGATTCTGTTTCGACGGGCTTTGCCAGAGCATCGAACGCGGCGCAAAGACGCCCAAGGGGCTGGCCGGAACGTGCGGGAATCAACTCCTCAAAGACACGGAAGGACGACAGCTTGGAAGGTGTGTTCCCAATCTGGGCTCCATCCTTGATCTGGCACCAGCAAGGCGATCCATGAAGTCGGAAAGAGACCAACTCGGTGATCTCTTCCATAATCTCAACCAAGGAACGGGTGCCGTTGACGTCCTCAAGGATTTTGCTCCGTCGACGCTCGATGTACGCTGACCGTACGCTCTCCCGCCGCACCCTGCCGTCGACAATCAAGGTTCGAACGGCGCCTGCAGCCACAATCAAAAGCAGGAATCCCACCACAACCAGCAGGTTGCGCACGCTCAACAAGGTCGGGTTCGCGATCACCGCAATATCGTCGTACGATCGCAACAGAATGTTGAATGGCACTTCCTCCCCGGGATTGATCGAATTGGCCTGGACCATGACGCAGATGCCCGTCACACGAACCTTAGACCCCAACTCGATATGCGCCATCGACGGAAGTTCCGAAGAACCCTGCGGGTGCCGGTAGATCGCCGTGAAAAGGCGGCCGTCGGCGTTTAAGACGTATTCGTCTTCCGAAGCTTCTCGGACCTTTGCCTCGACCTTTCCTTCCACTGAGACGAGATCGTACATGTGACCCTCGGGCGAGTCGCTACTCCAATAGCCCAGTTGGTGCCACGTGGTAGCTTGCGGCTTGATCGGCTGAAAGACCGCTCGATCGTGAATCTCCCCATCGGTCAGGATCAATCGCCGGTCATGCGCGTCCGGGAATCCCGTCACATCCGCCAGATCGCCAATCGGTAGTCGCTCCCGGCTGTGCGTTTCGATCCATAGACTCTTCGACCCATCTTGCAGCACGATTGCCGACCCAGGTTGGTAGTACGTGATCGTTCCCTGAACACGAACCCTCGGCGTCAGATCGTTGGCGTGGTAGACGCCAAGAACCTGGTCCATCGGCGTGACGGGAAGCAGCCAGGGGCTCTTACTGGCCTTCTTGATCACGCGGATATCGCGAATCGACGACACGTAGAGCACCACACCCGTCTGCTGCATCTTATCGTCGAATTTTCCGGCGGCCGCGCCGGTGATCTCCACTTCGGCATCGAGCAGGTCACTCAGCCCTTGCGAATTCCCAGCGTCCAGGTTCGCCTCGAAATGACCTCCTTCGGTGACCAATTGGAGACGTGCGCTTCGCACCGGTGCAATGGGACTCACAACCGGGTCAATCGCCCGCACGACCGCGTGGACAGTGACTAGCCGGCAGTCAAGTTGCGCGCGGATGAGTTCGTCGAATGTCGCGGGCATGGCCGTGGGGACCGTGCCATGACCGAGCAGAGAGATGGCTTCGCCGATGACCAGGGGCCGGAAACTCGCCAGCATGCGACCGTGAACTAGGACCCGGTCTCCAGGTGTAAAGCCATCCGTCTGCGGAGGCCGAACAAAGATGGCGTTCTGGCCATCTTGCACGAAGAGCAGGTTCTCGTAACCACGAGAGTAAACGACGGTCCCTTCAAACTCGACCTTTTGGCCCTTTCGTGCATCCTCGTTGCTAAGGGCGTGAATGGCGCTCAGTGTCATGAGGTTGCTCACCGGGGTTTCTGCGCCAACCGTGGCCAGGCCGAGAGCGATTGTAAGCGCTGGGATGATCAGCTTCATGAGCACACATCCAAGGCGACCCATGAAATGAGAGATCGTGCGCTAGGTGAAGCACTGGGCTGCAGCCGGTTCGAGCCGTTGGGATTCGGGTCTTGGGAGGCTCGCCTCTTCTCATCGAGACAGGATCGCGAGATGATCCCCCAGCTTCGTCCAAAGTGGACAAGCGGCAGTTCCCGAAACCGCGAATGAGCGTAAACTCTTGGCACAGCACGCTCCACTATCGGATGGTGAGCAACTAATGGTAGGCCTCGCGTCCAGTTGACTGGAATGCCACTAAGGTGGAAGAAGCCCAACCTATTCATTCGGATCGCGGGATCCTAGTTGCAGAATGCTCGATGAAGAGTGGCGCTGCAGGGCAATTCGCGGGCGCGCATGCATCCCTCGCCCCGCTCGGGGAAGGCGCTGCGTTGGGCGCCATCCTGACCTTCAGTATGGGCCAAACGGCTCCTGTCCCCGGTGGGATCTCCGGCACAACCAGAGCCGCAAGATCAAGCTCGAATCGGCGCCGGCTTCGCAAGCAGGACACCGAGAGCGCAACTTGCCATGCGCGCAAGTTCTCCGTCGGCGCGGCTGGTGAGCACAATCGGAACCTTCGCTCCCACCACCACGCCTGCGGCGAGAGCGCCGGCCAGGTATTGCAGTTCTTTAAAGAGGATATTTCCGGCTTCCAGGTTGGGGACCATCAAAAGATCCGGGTCGCCGGCTACGGGTGATTGGATCTTCTTGATCCGCGCGGCATCGCTCGAAATGGCGTTGTCGAACGCGAGAGGACCGTCCACGATCGCGCCGGTAATCTGCCTTCGGTCGACCATCTTGCACAAGGCAGCTGCATCCAGGGTCGAAGGGATTGCCGGGTTGACCGATTCAACAGCCGACAGGATTGCAACCTTCGGATTCGCCACCTCGAGGGTCACCATCATGTCGATGGCGTTTTGCAGAATATCGATCTTCGTCTCCAGGTCGGGTTGGATATTGACGGCGGCGTCGGTGACAAAAAGCGTCTTGTGATACGACGGGACATCGAGGGCAAATACATGGCTGATCCGCCGCCCTGTGCGCATCCCACCTTCCCGCGAAACCACTGCGCTCATCAGCTCATCCGTGTGCAGCGAACCTTTCATGAGCATTTGAACCTCACCCTTGCGCGCCAGTTCCACCGTGCGAAAGGCCGCCGTGCGGCTATCGTCGACATCCACAATCTCTATATCCTGCAAATCCAGGCGCAACTCCCGGGCCACGCTTTCGATCTTCGCTTGCGGGCCCACCAGCACCGGAATAATCAACTTGTCTTTCAAGGCTTGGATCGCGCCGCCGAGAGAGACTGCGTCACACGGCCAGGCAATCCCCGTGCGCACCGGTAGCCTGGAGGTCGCTCGCGCAATCAAGCCATGATACCGGCGATAGGGGTCGTTCACGATCAGTTGCGGCACCGGCAGCGTCGACCAACGCTCCTTGACCGCCGGCGCAAGGAGTTTCGCGGTGCCGGTGAAGATGAGCGCCCCCACCGCATTCGTGGCTTCGCAAGCGAATGTCACTAACTTCGTCGCATCTTCCTTGCCCGTGACCTCGACCTTCACCAGGATCCGATCCCCCACATGGATGCGATTGTGAAATGAAAGTGAGATGTTCGTCAGCGTGCATCCCGGTCCCGGAATATTCATGCTGAACAGACCGGAGACCAGCGACGCGCACCACATGTTTGGCCCCGTGGGAGGAACGCCCCCGGCACGATCGATGATCTC
>Ga0302140_10008925_pt1 | contig 12465 bp, 9 predicted proteins | sample I_Bog_E1_1_FD_202095 | JGI IMG/M metagenome (GOLD analysis project Ga0302140, IMG submission 202095) | Peat permafrost microbial communities from Stordalen Mire near Abisko, Sweden - I_Bog_E1_1 | ecosystem: Environmental > Terrestrial > Soil > Wetlands > Peat | place: Sweden: Abisko, Stordalen...
GTAAGGAGGGTTGGAAAGCGCAAGGAACAGAAACGTACTATGAAGACGTGGAAGATTGAATAGGGGAAGGCTGGAAAAGAAGGTTAGTATGTAGCGAATGATAAAGTGAACCTCGCCCATGCTGCAAACGTGGCCGATAATTGTGTTGTCGAAGGGTAACAAATTTATTTGAAAGAAAGCTTTCTTGTTCGAGGAAATTGACTTGCGCTGGCTAGCGCGAGAATTGAATGTCACGTGGCACCCTCCACTTTCCCATTTATTTATTACCCCACCATGCACAACAACAACAGAAGCAACAAGACGTACCAACTTCCACAAACAATCTTCCAAGACCACCGCGCCGATACAGTCCTCAAGATGGCAAGTAAGTAGTCTATTCCGCCCCATATGTATTCGGCATACATAGACATTGTCATTTCTAGACCTTCTTTCCGAGGTTGAGACAATAGAGCATCTGCTAACTAATCTCCACAGACTTTGCAGAAGTCGCAAGTAAGTAGGAATTTCCCGTTGAAAGCTACAACACCATATAGCGTGTCTTTCCCATGAGAGACCGCCTACCGTGCTTCGTCGAACCCTTTTACATCTTGCGCCAAGTCGAGACTAATTTCCTCGTAGCCCAGTTCGTCGAGTTCTACTACAAGCAGTTTGATGAAGACAGGAAGCAGTTAGCTCCGCTCTACGTGAGGATGTTACTCTGGCACGTTATACAGACACTGACAATCTGCCAGCGCGACACCTCTATGCTGACCTTCGAGTCCTCTTCGATTGCTGGTGCGGTTGGGATCGTTGAGAAACTTGCGGTAAATACGTCCAAATAGAAATTATGATTCCTTGCTGATGCACTTTTCCTTTCTGCAGTCCCTGCCATTCGAAAAAGTCAAACATGCCGTGTCGACTCTTGACTCTCAACCTTCTGGAGAGCATGGCGGTATTCTGATCCTGGTCACTGGTGCACTTCTGGTCTGTTCTGCTAGAAACTCCCTCCACGAAGAAACGACTAACTAGCTTTCTTGCCTTAGGTTGACGAGGAGCAGAGACCAATGAACTACAGCCAGACCTTCCAGCTCCTCCCAGACGGTGCCGGAAGCTATTTCATTTACAACGACATCTTCAAGTTGGTGTTCGGATGAGCGCACGTGTAATCAGGGTTGGGTACATAGGAGTCGTGGGAATAGCCTTGTCTTTTTGGAGCATTATATCGACTTTCAAATAGAAAGACGATGTGGCGATGATACCGAGGGACTTCCGGAGCGTGACGACGGATTTCGAAGTTTTTCAGTTACCGAGCGAGCTCACGCCTGAGCCCTCTCGTCAGTCAACAAGTATTGCAAATAGACTGGCATATTTGCATTGCGCGTCAAAGCCTCTCTTATCCGTTTGCCTGTTCATTTGAGCTTGTAGGCTGCCATATCAATACCAGGGAAAATAACCCGAGGTTGTGTAAAAGCCGTTATAGGTAAAAAAGAACAGCAAACCCAAATTCTCATCACTTTCGGAACTTTTTGTGGTAGTAGCATCACAATCATATTGTAGAAGCAGAAGTGACGAAGGATTGAATTTTCTCAAGCACATTGATCCCTGCATCGATCAACCTGCTGGGTGTCCCTTTGCAGTTCGTTGCCTGCCTACTGCTCAGCCTCCCCAAGCGACGAATTTGTGGCGCCAGACAACGGCTCGGATCTCCAAAACCCCAGACACGTAATTCCTGAGAACAGATCAAACAAAATCGCTGCTTTCCAATCGCCCTCCAACATAAAACCACCTTTGACGCTTCTATCCTCGTCTAAGTGACACACGCCCTTCAAGCAACCACCGACTGATCTCACATTGCGCATATTCTGAAGCTCGCTCGAAAGGTGTTGTTGATCACCCATTCAACCTCGAATCAACCACCCGCTAGCTACCATTGAATCCATCATACACACGCAAAGATGACGATCGCAGAAGAGTTCGCGACGAGGAATTTCAGTAAGATACCTCTGGGAAACGAAGGAGATGTCCAGCTGGCTAACTGAATGTCTCAGGTATTTACGGACAATGGTAAGCAGACAGCTTATTTGACACTTCGAGATGGAGGCTGTTGTCCCGGATGCAATAGATCTTCATTGTCGGCTCTATAATTCAAAGTCTTCACTGAAGTGCTATGGAGACGCCTTCTACAACCGCCCCTGGTCGATGAATTGGCGCTGGAGGGAAGCTCTGGCAAGTCATCGAACAATTGCTGACACTGCGACTGATGGTAGGACCGGAGTAATATGTATCTTCCTGTGCTTTGCCCTGGGCATATCACATCTATTTCACTTCAGTATCTTGATCCTTTTCGGAGCTCTTTGCCTGTAAGCCATTCGTTCTCGATGTTACCACCCGAAAACTAAAGCTTCCCAGCGCGAGCTCGTTCATCATCATCTTCATAGAGATTCCACTCCTCCTTCGCATCTGTCCTACGTCCTCCAAATTCGATACCTTCATGCGCCGCTTTGCAACGAACTATATGCGTGCGGGGATCTACTTTGCCATGGGCCTCATCCAATGGCTTAGTATAATCCCTGAGGCGACAAGTCTGATTGCTGCTGCAATTATGCTCACGATTGCTGCAGTGTTCTACGCTTTGGCAGGAGTGAAGGGACAGGGTTTCGTTGGAAGCAAGACACTTGGTGGACAGGGCGTTGCCCAGATGATCATCTAAGAGATACCGTGATGGGTATCGACGAAGAATGGAAGACTTGAAGGGAAATGAAGTCTATAGGGGACGGCGGAATGAAGTTGGGAGGGGATGCAGATCGATTGGTGGTAGAAAATGGCGAGAGCATTGCGTTTTTGGGCCTGGCGTTCCGGATTCTGCGCTGGTTGACCTGGCCGGGCGACGAGTTTCTTATATCAAGAAGATTGGGGAGTCTCAACTACTGTGCCTCTACATCTCGTTTTCAACGAGGTTATTGCACTTCAAATCTGCAGTTCTTTCACTTTGGATTTTGGTTCCAGTGATCTGGTTGGTTTTTCTTGACGGACTGCCCCGGCACCTTTCCGAGGAACGCCAGACGTCCTGCATCTAGATACTGCCAAGTCATGAGTCTCTTTGCTCTAGCTGACTCGATCAGATCGTGCCGTGAGGAGCTTTTGCTACGAGTCCCACCTGCCTGAGAGATCCTAAAGTCCTCACGATGATTGGCAGTCCAGGAAAACCCATGACCTTTGCGGGGAAAGGCGTACTTAGTTACAGCTAATCCAGGTCTACTTCCAGGCACATGACAATTTGACTTTTAGTTAGACGGGAACACCGATGGCTCGCTAGATCTCTCTCCGCGGGCTGCAAAAGGGGCAGAATGTGATGAAAACGTGACGGAGAAATTAGGACCATCGCTACGGCTGAGCGTTTTAACATGCTGCCTGTTGATCGTGTTGGGAAAATAGCTCACGCAAAGCTGTTCTTGTTAGGACGGCTGAGCCACTCCAGCTGGTGGAGTCAGTGGATCTGGATTTGCTGGTGGGGCATGAGGGGCGCCCTTTTCCTTTCCCCTGCACGAACATCGCGCAGGCCAGCGAATCAAGCCAGGGCAATTGTGTGCAAAGTGAAGCTGTCTCCAATCACTTTCAATAACTGTCTCTATGGGCGGACCGATCGCGTGCATTGCAGAAAGACGAGAGTTAGAGAAAGCGAAGACGACAAGGTTATGGCTGTTTCTCGAGCGGGCATGGCGTAATGAACTTGGGACCTTGTTTCTAGTAGCGCGGTGAAGCGTGGAAGCCGCCTCATAATACTCCAGAAGCATCCCACCAGAATGCAAACAGTTTCTTCCCAACCTGATACGCTACCACTCCATATTCAATGATTGACCTTTGAAGACAGCTTCACCGCACAGCAGCACTGTGAGTTCTCCCTCTCCCTTGGTCTTTCCCCCTGCTGCCCAATGCACACCTCTTCGAGACGGGTTGGGTCACAAAGACTTAAGCCGAGCGGTCTGGTATCAATGCTGCTTGCAGCAGCGTCAGCTCTCTGCATTCATTGGCAAGGTTCTTATCACGTTGCCAACATGCCACATGGGAGTCGATCAATTGGCAGAAGACAATTTACATGTACAGCACATAACGACAGAGACGAACCGTCCCTTTCCCCACAATCTGCACGTTGGGCTGTTGTGTTACTGGCTCCAAGATTTTCTAGCTGGAGTCAAATACTGACAGGAACCAAAAAGTCACAGCCTCGATTCTGACAACCTTATCGTGCACCTAAACTACCACACGATGTCGACCGCGATGCCCCAAATCCCCCCTCGTCCTACTAGGACCCAGGACCAGAGCACTGGCAACGGATCGTCTTTGGGCAGCGAGTTGCCAAAGATTCCTCCTCGACCCATCCGACGTCTTGACCGCTCCGTCTCACCCCAACGAGAGAGCTTTGCTCGATCCCCCCTCAACGAAACCCCCTTCCTCGCAAACCACGGCAATCAGGGAAAGTCAACAGTGTACGGCAGCACAAGTGCCAATGCCTCTAGCTCCGATCTGCCACGCCGTCCGTCGAGTGTTGCTCTGCCATCAATTGGCCAAGAAGGAAATGAATACGCTGAGGTCTTTACAGCTCCAGAGGAGCTTAGTACCTCACCTACGCAAACTCGGAATGTTGCCAATGATCTGAAGCTTCATGCCCCGAAGCCGTCTCTGCCAGTTTCCAGCGCCAAGCAGAGAGTTTCGACTGTGACCCGGACTGATTCTGGCCAAGCTGCAGCCTTCGGCATCGGCAAAGCTTCCAGCGATGATAAGGATCCTTCTACAAGACCATTGAAAGCCAAGGCCAGTTTTGCCAGTCAGACCTCGAATGGCACAGAACGCCCTCCATCAAGTGGTGAGAGTGAACATGGAATACCGCAGATTGGCCAAGTTGTGCCTATGTACCCAAACGCGGGTGACGTTCAAGCTCCATCACCTTCACCATTCTCTCAGCCATTTGCTCCGGGTATTGGATTCCACAATGATGGCACCAAGCCCAGACACCATGGTCGTAGAACCAGTGGTCGCGGATATGACATGCCACCGGATGCATAGTAAGAGATACTCTATTCAGCAGTCAGCCTTAAGAGATCCAATTTCTAACTAGATCAAAGTGGCCGATTTGGGCACGGGCAGCTCCCCCACGATCGTTTCGAGAAGGCATACTACGAAAAGCACCCAGAACTTTTCAAGAAAGAGCTTGGCCAATATGGAGAGGGGAGACCAGAGTGGGCCTTGAGCAGTGACGACTTGAACAAGATTGTGCGAGATACTGCCAGTCGAGGAGCTGTACCTGGTAAGGTTTACAGTTGTGTGCTTTGCACATGAATCACCCGAGAAATCTAATATGATCTAGGTGCTTCGCCCGCTATCATGGGAACGCCGACCGAGCAAATTGGATTTCAAGCGTCTGAAGAATATGCTTCCCGGATGTCTTCCCCGCGTCCCCAGTCAGGACTCCATCTTACGCAGTCCAATACATCCAACGCCCATGTTGATTCTCCATTGAGGAAAGAGTCCTTCCCTACAGACGCCTCAGGGAAGAACGAATTCGAGAAAACCTTGTCAAAGGGACTTCGTGCACCTTCAGAGACTGCACTTGAAAGCGAATACGAAGATGACGATGTGATCCATGTAGACCCCCCAAGCCACCGCGTGAGCAAGATCTATGGCGGTGCTGGTCATATCGAATCCACAGAAGACCTGGGGCCTGGGAGCGAAGATAATGGCATTCATGACGAGCACGGTTATAGTGCTCCCATCCTAGCCTCGGACGAAGTCGCTAAGGAGCCATTCGGATGGGAGCTGCAACCAGCTGTTTCGCCCTTAAACGAGCGCAGAGGCAGCGCGTACGAAGATTCTGCATATCACAATAGATCCGGAAGTGCTTCAAGCTTGGCTGGGAGCAGACCGACCAGCCGTCCTGGAAGCATTCACGGCACGCTTCCAGGTGTCCACCCAGCATCAACTCCCCTGGAAAACTTGGACGAGTACGAGCCATTATTCCCAGAAGACGAGAAGAGAGCTGCCAGCATTCAAAAGCCTTTGACCGCAGCTGATAGATTGAAGAGGCCTGAATTAAAGAACAGAAAGTTCCCGAGTCAAGATATCTGGGAAGACACGCCCAACAGCTTGCAATACACAGCTACAGTATCAACACCACAATTGCCTGAAGAGACTGAAGAGTCGAAAGAGTTCAAACCCCGAGAGGGCGAAACCCCAGAACGAGCTTTTGCTAGACGACAGGAAGAACTTGCAGAAATGGAATCAAAAGACTCAGAGAGCTTTTTGCATAAGGAGAAAAAGCAGCCGTGGGCACAGAAGCCACATCTCGCGGCTGAGACCAGACCGGGTATGAAGCAGCGTTTTCCCAGTCGTGATATATGGGAAGATACGCCCGACAGTCTTCAACTTCAAACTACTGTCGCTACGCCTCAATCAGATGAGAAGGATATATTGAGCCCACCAGACGACCAAGCTACAACAAATATCGCTTCTTCTGCAAAACCTCAGATACCAGCCCGCCCAGTAAAATCAAAATTATCGGAGTCTCCAGAAAAGTCACAACCTGTTGTTCCAGAACGTCCCGTTCGAGGTGCACGACAAGCACCACAGGTGGACTCGACGTCACCTCCTATTCCAGCCAAGGCGAAACCTCAAATACCAGCACGGCCCTCAAAACCAATCAAGCGGGAATCATCAGAAAATGTCCCGCTGACCACCGTTGCGTCAAATTCTTCAGCGAAGTCCACAGGTTCAGATCAGGGCTCGGCTCCTGCTACTAAGCCAAAGCCGCCGGTTCCTTCGAGACCCGTTGGTAGTAAAATTGCTGCGTTGCAGGGCGGCTTCATGTCAGATTTGAATAAGCGATTGCAACTAGGTCCTCAAGCTCCAAAGAAGGAGGAGGTGCCGGAGGAGCCAGAAGAAGAAAAAGAGAAGACCCCGCTAGTTGATGCTAGAAAGGGAAGAGCTAGAGGTCCAGCTCGCAGAGCGCCGGCGAAGAGTCCAGCCCCTGCCAGCGCGGCCGTGACGGAGAAACCCACCACAATTCTGGCGTTCTCGACGCCCTCGACACTTTGGCAGATTGACCCGGACGAGGATTTCCTTCAGGTGACTTCTAATCACGAGGCGGAGCCTCCTGCGGATGCCAAGGCAACCACCTCAGATACACCCACCCTGGCGACCAACACCGCGGGGCAAGCTCTCCATGACACGTCGGAGATCACCGCGCATGCGGAGTCCCCGCCAACAATCGTGGAGGATACCCATGCACCAGAACTGGCACAGACTGACAGCACGGCTGCAACCGCAGAATCTCTTGGCAGTACTCACGAACAGGAGCCGGCGAAGACAAGCGATGAGCCTCCTGTCAGCGCACAGACGCTGGCACCACCTCGCGCCGAAGAGGACGACCTTTCAGCTTCCACGGCAACCTTAAAGCCCAGCACGCCTGATGTAGAGTAGAGAAACCGGCCGGCCTCTTCGCATTCCTTTCGTATTAGTTTAGTCTTCGAATCACGAATGAATACGCTCGTCTTTCTCTCGAAAGTATTTTGATTCTCATATCATACCTTCAATTGTCGCTGTGTGCGGACGCGGTACGGGGCCGGCGAGTGCTAGTGCCCACTTCACTTAAACTATGGAAAGGAGTGTCACACATTGTAGCTGCGTGACTTCCTACTGCTGTCTCTGAGGTCATTGCGAACAACACTTCTCCCATAAGTTATTAGAGCTCTCACTTCCCATGTCATTGATGCCCATCGTTTCCCCATCTGTCATCCACGTACAGATCACTCGAAACTTTCTTCTGCAATTTCAGTTCATTACCACCTCCCCGAGAATCTTTATTGCCCTCTTCGCGCATCACACTCACCGTAGAATAAAGACCCAGGCAGTCATAGACTAGCTTCGTCAAAGCACCAGCGCTCCCTTCACTTGCTACAATCCAAGATACGTCACAACCAAACCGCAACACAATCTGCTAGGCATCAAATTCCTTGATAATCAGCAGCACGGTGGTGAGCTGTGCCTTTCGGGTCAGGATGATCTTCTGCTAACCACGAGAAAGCCCATACGGAGGGAGGAGTGCAGTTTCGAGGATCTTAATTTCGTCAATTATTTTCTGGTCCATTAATTGATTGAAACCCCACGGTTTACGAATTTCGCCCTCGGCATATCCACCAGCTACTAGTAACCCTCCTCTTATTAGCCAGAGCTACTCATCTCATACATGCGAGGGACGTAGCCTCCGCGATTCGAAAGCATCACGCGACAATAAGAAGCATGACAGCCTTCAAGCGCCCGTGGTTTAGACCACCCAAGACCAGCTTCGTTCTTCTCTCCTGCATCAATCTCCTGGCGTTTTTGATTTCGGCCAGCCCAATATCTGATGGAGCTCATCTCGCTCAAGGGGGTCACAATGCTTTGGGCATCCCTCCATCTGGTAGTGACCAGCCCCACCTGGCAGACATCATAGCTCGTGGGGAAATCAATCCCGTCGCCCAAAAATTTGCGACTGTACCTGACCCCGACATGCCTGGGGTTCCTGATTTGTCTCCCTTAGCAAAGACCAATTTGAGCTCTTATGATGATTCATCATTACAATTGACTTCGACCAAACCAATGCAGGGGATTTTTGCTGCGAATCGTCCTGTCGGTAATGGGTGCGTACATTTCTACACCTCCACCCAGCGTCCCCGCTGGAGTCCACTCTATACTCCAATGCTTCGAATTTCTTTTGAGACCCACTGACAAGATTTTCTAGATATATTGGTATAAATGTAGCTCATATTGGCCCCTTCTTCGACATGGACCGTAACGTGACAAATCATGACGGCGAACTACCACGTGAAGGATGGCCACTTTTCAATCGTCGACAAACTTTCGCAACGGTTGCCAATTTCTTCGCCTCGTTGAAAGAACTACCAGGGTACAACTACCCTGAGCTACGAAAACTTGGTTATGAAAGTGTGATTGCAGGCATTCCGCATTTCCTAGGCCTCAAATTGGCCATCGGAGACCAAATCTACGATTCCAGCATGGATCTCGAAACCATTATAGACTTCGAAACAACTTGGAATCTGAAGGACGGAATTAACACATGGCGACTTACTTGGACTCCAAAAGATCTTAATATCTCGCTAAACATAGAAACGACTACCCTCGTTCATAGGACTCAGGAACATCGCGCTGCGACACAAATGCAAGTCACGGCGCACGGAGGGGATGTCAACTGTACTGTCATTGACATATTCGATGGACGGAGTGCCGTTAGGTCAAAGCTTCAGAGAAAAGGATTATTCGACAATACCCCATCCATGCACATTTCACTTCATCCGGAAGGCCAGCCTAATGTTACTGCATATCTGACTTCCACCGCAAACGTCTCAAACGGCTATACGGGCGAGTCATCTCGAAGGCTCGTGGAAGATCTGAGCAATAGCAACAATATGACAATTGGACAGGCGTGGGATGTCCATCTCATGGAGGGCAAGCCTGCCATATTCGTGAAATTCGTCGGTATTGCTTCTACGGACGAGTTCCCAGCTGCTGAAAATATTTCCCAAGAGGAGTCTTTGGGAGCTTACAGAGATGGGTTCGACGCGATTCTGGAACCTCATATCAAGGAGTGGAATAAAATAATGGCACGAAATCACTTCACCAACTATCGAGATCCTGTCAACGGCCGCCTCCCCGAGAACGACACTGTTATTACAGCTTTTCAGGCTAATGCCGCAGTTGATCACTTCACCATGATGCAGACTCTGCGAACTCCCGGGAAAGGACAAGCTGATACTGGAGTTGCTGTTGGAGGTTTATACTCTGACACCTATGGAGGTATGACCTACTGGGACCAAGACGTCTGGATGCTCCCAGCCATTGTGCATACTGCCCCGCAGCATGCACGCCAAATGGTTCTGGCTCGTGCCAAACAACTTCCTCAAGCGAAAGCCAATGTCCAAGCTGAATATGTGCAAGCTGAATACAAATTCCCCAAAGAAGCGGCGTTGTTTCCCTGGTCAGCAGGAAAATTCGGCAATGCTACTGCTACTGGTCCAGTGTTGAACTACGAGTATCACAGCAACGCTGGAATCGCATTAGCAAATTTTGAGTATCTATATGCCACTGGAGACGAGGATTTCTTCAGAGATAGACTTTGGAACACAACTCTCGCTATCGGATATGCTTTTGACACACTTATGATCCCAGATGGGAACGGCTACTCGATCTTCAATATGACTGGGCCGGATGAATTTCATGTAAGTGATTCCCAATACCTATACTTGTGTTTGACTTCGGGGCAATTTGTGTCACTCGTCACCTGATATTGCCTCCGATCGTCAGATTGATGGGAATACTACTGACATAACCTGCAGAATAACAACAAGGATGGAGCCTATACCTTGGCAGCCTTTGCTACCGTCTTGAAACACATCTGTCGATACCAGCAGCAGCATGGACTCCCAGTCAATGAGACTTGGCTGCAAAAGGCAAATAATGTCAACATTCACAAAAGTCTAGGTGGCATAACACTCGAGTTCGAGGGCATGCCAAACAACATAACGATCAAACAAGCGGATGTAATAATGATGACCCATCCGCTCGGTTACCCAGCATCGCTGCAGGAGCAGAGGGCCAACCTTCTATATTACGACCAAAGGCTATCCCCTGATGGGCCAGCCATGACTCACGCAATTTCGGCCATTACTGTTAATCGAATAGCCAAGTCGGGTTGTTCAGCATTCACACGCCAGTTCAAAGCCCAGATGCCCAATTTGCGTGCTCCTTGGTATCTCATGTCTGAGCAAGCAAATGATGATAAGAATTCAAACGGAGGCACTTCACCTGGCTTTCCCTTCCTCACTGGCTCTGGAGGCTCAATGCAAATCCCCCTTTTCGGATATGCGGGATTCTTCTGGCACAACGACAGATTGGCCTTTCGTCCGAGGTTACCACACCCTTATAACTATCTCCAGCCGGCCGACTTCCACGCGCAGGGAAACCGTTTCAGAACGACACTCAACAGCACCCATACCAACATAACACGACTTCCAGCTGAGGTTCCGGGTCTTTTTGATTCTTTCAAGGATAGGCCGATGACGGTGCACGTTGAGAGGCAAAACCCCACAACTGATACTATCGAAGAAACTCTCCACAGCATCTGGCTCAATCAGACGATTACCGTAGAAAACGACATGTACTGGCGGCATTCCACCATCCCAAACAACATTTTACAGTGCCAAGCCACAAGCTCAGGAGGCAAATATTCTAGTACAGCTCCGGCAGGAGCAGCAACGGATGGTGATGCAGGTACTTTTTGGCAGCCACCCACTCAGAATGCCTCGAACATCACCGTCAACACAAGCAATATACCATTCCAAAGAATTAAGCAAATATATATTGACTTTGGAACGCGAACACCCAAGCATGCTCGCGTAGCCTTCACCAATAGCACCGACCTAGCCTCTATCTGGGAGGCCAACCCAATCGTGCTCAATGTCACCACAACAGACTTGGTAGACGACGAAGTTGCTCTCCACCCAGGAAACACCACAGTGTTGGATATCCCTGGAGGAGTTTGGTCTGGTCAGTCTGCGATCCTAGAAATTGAGGGATGTCAAGGCTGTGGAGATCTCTTCCCATCCGAGAAGGACCCAACATATTGGCAAGATGACGGCCTTGGTGCCTCTGTGGCAGAGTTTGCTGCGGTTGGTGAGATTGGGACCGGGATCGACCTTGCCAACAGCCTCGAAGAGGAGACCGCAGACGAGAGACAAGGTGCCAGAGGTGACGTGATGGACGCCCAAGACGCTCATATATCGGCGGCGGCGGAGTCAGCCAATTCAGAGGATGTGCTTTGAGAGATGTTGCAGCGTGTGGTTAGATTATGACCTTGAACGCACTTGATACGACCGAGATGAAAGTAAGAAGACCGAGCTGAAGATACGCTCCCTATCTTTGCAGCCCAGGAGGGAGCGCCAAGATCGGATCGAGCGCTTCGGGGGGGCATGACAATGAAAATCGAAACGGCCATGTTTGATGCATACCCAATACGGAGTCTCGGAATTTATATAAATATGAAGTTTGGGAAATGGATGAAAAGATTACAACCGTTGTGGTCTTTCAAAAGCTATATTTGAAGATGTTGGTAGAAGAAGTGATGTAAAGAGATAGAATATCAATTTCTATGTCTGCATCAAGCATCTGTACTAGTGAACGTACAGCCTTTATTCCCTGACAATATCCAGGTCATCGTCATCATCGTCCTCGTCGAGTTCATTAGCGACAGCTTTTGCTACCTCTCCGCCAAAGCTTTCCCGCCCTGCCTCTCGAATACCCTTCTCAGTCACAAACCGTGTCTTTTTCTTGACAGGTTGTAGACTCTCCCCATTCTTCATCCGTCCAAGCTCCTGCGTCAGATTGTTGCCCCAGCCCATAGCTCCCGTGCTTGACGCAGTGTTTGCTCGTTTCCGCTTC
>Ga0302140_10008926_pt1 | contig 12464 bp, 9 predicted proteins | sample I_Bog_E1_1_FD_202095 | JGI IMG/M metagenome (GOLD analysis project Ga0302140, IMG submission 202095) | Peat permafrost microbial communities from Stordalen Mire near Abisko, Sweden - I_Bog_E1_1 | ecosystem: Environmental > Terrestrial > Soil > Wetlands > Peat | place: Sweden: Abisko, Stordalen...
ATTTTTTGATCCAATTTAATGTTTGGATCGAGAATTTTTGATGTTGTCTCTTCTTCTGAAACTCCTTTAAAGGGATTTTCACCACTGGAAAGCATTTGATGAAAAATGACACCAATTGCCCACACATCTACTTTTTCGTTGAATTTTTGCCCCTTTAAGACTTCAGGAGGCAGATAAGAAAAAGTGCCAAAAAGTTTTGAAAAAGACATCATTGTTTTTTCTCTTTTCTTAGTCAGACCTAAGTCTGCCAATTTTGCCATTCCATCCTTAATTAAAATATTACCTGGTTTCAGGTCTTTGTGGATGAAATGGCTCTGATGTAGATACTTGAGTCCCTCACATATTTGGCTGAAATAAGTAATTGCGGTGGCAAGATCGAGGGTTTTGATAACATTACTAAGGGATTGATCCGCCAACTCCATATGGATTATAATCCTTTCTTCTTTTTTGATATAATCTGCTGAGAAAAATCTGATGATGTTGACGTGTTGCAGCTGGCAAAGAGTCTGAATTTCGATGGAGGTTTCTTTTAATATCGATTCATCATTGACATTCTCAATGATTTTCAGCGCATAGGCCATTTTAGTGAGAGGATTAAAAGCGGAAAGGACATAACCGAAAGAGCCTTTTCCAAGATATCCAAGGAGTTCATGAGTTTTAAGCAATTTGCTGGAAAATGAAATGGGATTATGAGTTTCATGAGCCTTTTTTGAACACTTTGAGCAAAAAATCTGCTTGCATTTTTTGCAAATCTTGTTTTTAGTCTTTTCAGGGTGGATTTTGCATTGGTTGAGGTCGGCTTGCATAGAGAAAGGAGGGGTTGATTGGATGATATTTGTTGGAGTTAAAATAAAATTTATTAATTATGGAAATTTTTTCCAATAAATATTTGTTTTTTGGGAAAAAATAACGCCCATATTTTATACTATATTGCACAATTATGGGGAAAAATATGTATGAGAATGAAAAGACAAGTTATTTTTCGAATATATTTGAACAGCAATGGGGTAAGCTGGGTTGTTCATCGATATTGGAGAGATTTTCAAGGATAAAACTCTGGAATTTGGCTATAGAAATAAAATTTTTTTTTTTCTATAGAAATAAAATTTGTTTTATATAGAAATAATTAAGAATTTATAATATTGTCTATAGATTTTTAATTTTTATGACTAAAAACTTTGTAAAAGAAAAAACCTCGCCTTCATTTGCTAATTTGCTATTGCAACTATTTGTTGAAATTTGGATTAAAACTTAAGTTTCTTGTTTAAGAAAAAAATAATTAGTCTCTAAAAATTTAATAAATTTGTAACAACATTCTTAAAAAATTTGGAATTAGTAAATTTTTCAATGAAAAAAAAGCCTAACAATGAGAAAATCTTTGAAAATACGCCTATTATTTAATCCTATTTCCTCAAAATCCTGAAATAATTTATACTTGACTTTGAATCTATCTTTCATGGGATTTTCTTCATAATCACTTCAAAATATTTAATTCTCGAAAATCCCATGATTAGTCACTTTTTTATAATTATAATACGAAATTTTCCAAAAAACTTTCAAAAAATGCATTTTTCGTAATTCAATTTGTTTTTTAGTCTTCCACCCTCATTTTTCTAGACTTTTCGATAAGACTCTGCAATCTAAACTCAACCAGCTCAAAAACCCAAAAAAAACGGGATTTCAAGCGAATTCCTCATTAATCAATTTTTATCCCACACCTGAAAAGAGGAACTATTTTTCCACTTTCACCGACAAATTTTCACATTCGATCGACAAATTGCCAAGTTCCTATGAGAAAACGCCTGAAACAATAGAAAAAAGACCACAATCCTCACATTATTCGAGTGGCAAGGACCTCCGAAGCCTCGAAAAAGACATTGAAAAATTGAAGAAGGATAATTTCATGGTTTCTCAGAAGCTGGATAAATATATTCAGGGACAATTTGTTGATAGGAATCAGAATTTGTTCACTTTCGTCAACAACAATAGCTATCCGAACACAAATTCAGGTAATTTCTCTTAAATTTTGAAAAAAAAAGTTGATATCATGTTTTTTTTAGATAAAAAGGATCTGGGCTTCAAGATGTTGGGTAGAAGATTTAAAAAAAAAAATTTTGAGTATGAGTATAATATTTTTTGATAGAAAAAAAGGAAAACAAGGATCTTGGCGCTAAGATGAAGCTGAATTTAGGTGCAGTACATTTTCTTTTTATATAAAATTTAATTTTTCTATTCAAAAACTTATACTAAATTACCCCATATATACTTTAATCAAAAACTTTTACTAAATTACCCCATATATACTTTAATCAAAAACTTATCCTAAATTACCCCATATATACTTTAATCAAAAACTTATATTTTTTAACTATTTCCATTTTTTACATATTTCCATTTTTTGATTGACATTTTCGCATTTTACTTTTTTATCTAATTACAATTTCCATTTTTTAATTACATTTTTATTTATGTAAATTTTCCAATTTAAGCATTTTCCATTTTTAACATTTTCCATTTTTTGAACATTTTCCATTCTTTTCATTTAAAATTATTTTATTTGTTTATAGATAAAAGAGAAATTTCCAAAGATCAAGGAATTTTTCATCCAAGTAATAAAACATTGAATAATATATAAGATTTTATATTCTGAAAAAAGCTTCCGAAGCTTTAAAAAAGAGAAACAAAGATGCAGTTTTAGGTCTTTTAGAGGAAAATTGCAACCTAGACAAAAGCTTAAAAAAAGCTAATTTCCTCTTGGAGGAGAAAAAGAACGAAAACGAGTTTTTGCATAAGCGGATCAAGGAAAAAGAGACCACAATGCATGACATTAAAGAGGAATTGATGGATTTTTCCTTGAAATTGACTGGTCTGGAAGAGGAAATCAAGGAAAAAGACCTGAAACTCGAGGATTTGCAAAAAGAAAACGCTAAGCTCAAGTCCGAAAACCATGAAATAACTGAAAGAGAAGCTAATCTAAGGAAATTTCAAGGCCAATATAAGATTTTATTGGCTAGACAAGAGGCCGAAAAGACTAGGGTTTTAAAGGAAATCGAAGGACTTAAGAAGGGGAATGAAGAGAAAGAAAGGACGATTTACGCTGAAGTATTGAATTTGAAGTTGGAGAAAAAAAGCCTTTTTGGGAAAATAGGCAGATATGAGCAGGAAATAGAGAAAATAAAGGGTTTTTTTAATTATTTTATTTAGAAATTTGAAGGTTTTATTAGGGGAAAAGATAAAAAATGAGGACAAAATGAAGATTATTGAGAAAACTAAGGAATTTGAAAGAGAAATTACCGAGCTTAAAGAGAAAAATAAGGGTTATTTGGAGGAATTGGCTAGAAAAGAGGAAATCTGTGCTAATTTGACCAAAATGAAAAGTTCTGGTGAGGAATTAGTAGAGAAAACTAGAAGAAATCTTCAGGAAATCAATGAAAAATATGAAAAATTGAAGACTTTACATGAAGAAAACATTAGGCAAATGACGAACAAAGAGTTGAAATTTGAGGAATTATTAAAGACTAAAGAAGAAAATATAGAAAATTTAAGGAAAATTCAAGAAAACCTTGAAAACAATAAGGAAATCGAAAATAATCAGGACTTATTAGAGACCACACAAAGAGCTTATCAGGAAATCAGAGGAAACTATGAAAAAGATAAGAAAAAACTAATGATTTTGGAGGAAAAATTGGCCCAGAAACAAAGAGAAATCATTAAAAAAGATGATTTAATAAGAGAAAATCAAAAGGAAATAGTGAATTTTAAAGAACTCCAGAGGAAAAAAGAAGAAAGCCTTGAAACTAATAAGAAAATAATTGAAAATCTCAAAAAAAAAGCTTTAAATGATCAAGAAGACATTCAAAATTTAAGGAAAATTCAGGAAAATCTAGAGAAAAAGACTGCAAATATTCAGGAAATCGAGCTTTTTAAGGAAAAACTAATGATTTTGGAGGAAAATTTGTCCCAGAAAGACAGAGAAATCATTAAAAAAGATGATTTAATAAGAGAAAATAAAGAGGAAATAGTGAATTTTCAAGAAATTCTCAGGAAAAAAGAAGAAAGTCTTGAAACTAATAAGAAAATAATAGAAGATCTAGAGAAAAAAACTTTAAACTATCAGGAAGACATTGAGAATTTAAGGAAACAAAAGGAAAATCTCGAGAAAAAGAGTGCAAATATTCAGGAAATCGAACTTTTTAAGGAAAAAATCTTGATTTTGGAGGAAAATTTGGCCCAGAAAGGAAGAGAAATCATTAAAAAAGATGATTTAATAAGAGAAAATCAAGAGGAAATAATGAATTTTAAAGAAATCCTGAGGAAAAAAGAAGAAAGTCTTGAAACTAATAAAAAAATAATTGAAAATCTAGAGAAAAAAGCTTTAAATGATAAAGAAGACATTGAGAATTTAAGGAAAATAAAGGAAAATCTAGAGAAAAAGAGTGCAAATTATCAGGAAATCGAATTTTATAAGGAAAAAGTCTTGAATTTGAAGGAAAATTTGGCCCAGAAACAAATAGAAATCAATAAAAAAGATGATTTCATAAGTGAAAAGAAAGAGGAAATAGTCAATTTTCAAGAAATCCTTCGGAACAAAGAAGAAAGTCTTGAAACTAATAAGAAAATAAACGAAAATCTAGAGAAAAAGGCTTTAATTTATCAAAAGGACATTGAGAATTTAAGGAAAATTAAGGAAAATCTAGAGAAAAAGTCTTCAAATATTCCGGAGATTGAACCTTTTAATGAAAAAGTCTTGATTTTGGAAAGAGAAATCATTAAAAAAGATGATTTAATAAGAGAAAATCAAGAGAAAATCGTGAATTTTCAGGAAATCCTTAGAATAAAGGAAGAAAGTCTTGAAACTAATAAGAAAATATTAGAAAATCTCGAGAAAAAGGCTTTAAATTATCAAAAGGACATTGAGAATTTAAGGAAAATTAAGGAAAATCTCGAAAAAAAGACTTCAAATTATCAGCAACTTGAAAATAATCAAAAGTCTTTGGTCAAAAAAGATGAATTAATACAAGAAATGGAAGCCAAAATTGTGAATTATGAGGGAAATTCACTAAATCTAAAGAAAATCATTGAAAATCTAGAGAAAAAAACTTCAAATTATGAAGAACTCGAGCGGAATTATGATGAAATCAAGAGGAAAAACCTCTTAATTGAGGAAAATCTCCACAAAAAAGACCAAATAATTGAAGATTACTCAGAAACTCTGAAGAATCAAGAAGAAAGTCTTGAGAAAATCAAGAAATCGTTGATAAATCCTTTAGAATTCGATAGAAAACAACAGGAATTAACTGAATTCAAGGAACAAGCTCAGAAAAAAGACGATTTTATAGCCCAACTCCAGAGAAATCTTAATGAAATGACAGGAAATAACATAGAAATTCAAGAGAAATTGACCCGAAAACAACAGGAAATCGATGAAATTCAACAGAAATTCGAATTTTCCTTAGAAACAATAAAAGAGAAACCAGAAATCTTTGAATCTTCTAATAAAAGTCTTGAAAATTCCAATCAAAAGTTTGAAATTTTTAAAAAAACATTAGAAACTCTTGACTTAAAGGAACAGGAAATCAAAGGTCTTAATGAAACTATAATTTCTCTGAAAAAACTTAATGAAAATCTAGAGGAAAAAACCCAAAATTTGTTAATAAAATGCCAAAATCTAGAGAAAAGTCTTAATGAGAAATCTGAACTTATAAGGAAAAACATGAAAAAGCTTGAAACTCTTGAAATCTTGACCAAAAGGCTTGAAAGTCTTGAAAACTCGAATAAAGAGGCCAGGGAGCGTGAAAAGAAAAGTCAAGACTATGAAGAATTTTTTAAAGAAAAAACCCAGGAAAGTGAAAGAAATAACCATGAAGTTCAAAGACTGAGGAATGAAAATCGTGATTTATCAGAGAAACTCCAGGGTTTCTCAGAAAAACATAAAGGTTCTATAGAAAGCCCTATGAAAAATTCGAAATCTGAGGAAAATTTAACCAAACCCCAGGAAAAGTCGAATAGAAAATCAAATGGCAAATCATTAGGAAAATTTCTAGAAAAATCGATGGAAAAATCATTAGAAAAATCAGCGGATAAATCAATAGAAAAATCAATAGAGAAATCATTGGAGAAAAGCGATAAGATAGAAAAGATCAAGAAGAAACTCGGATTTGTGATAAACACCGATATCCCTCATTCTAATTCTGTTCGAACCGACTTTTTCTCTAGTGCTGCCCTGAATAGAAATCGTCCTCAGACTCAGGATTTTGGTCCTATGAGCCCCATGCTCGATTCTCTTGATCAAACCCGGATATTAGAGGAACTCAATGAGGCTAAGAACTCTTTAACTTCATTGAAGATCGAATATGAGGTTTTGAAGGAATCTAATGAAGCGAAAAGCCGCAGGATCGAGGACCTGAATAAGCGATTATCTAGTATAGAAAGCGACAAACAAGTCCTTTTGAATAGGATTTTGGCTGAGAAGGAAGAAATTATCAAGAAAATGACTGTAGAACAGAAGGAATATACAGCAAATTGTGAGAAGATTAGAGTGGAATTGGAGTTGAAACTCATGGAATCTCAAAGAAATTGGCTCAAGACCACTGAAAGGACTGAAAATGATGCGAAACCCAAGGATATTTTGGATTTTCTGCCAGAATGCCAAGAAAAAAGACTTGATCTGGACTTTTTGCCTGAAAATATCGAGAAAAGGGTCGAAAATATGAAGAAAAGCCCGATTCCTGAACAAATTCGGAATAAAGAGGATGAAAAACATAGAAAAGTCTCTGAGGCTTTTGAATTTCAGGACCTTTCATTATCGAAATTTCTGAATAATAAGAAATTCAGAAGTAAAGAGGATATATATAGGAGAAATACGGGTATTTTAGAGAATATGAGACAAAGTTTGGATACAGGGTTGGAAAAGAGATTATTGATAAAATTGACGAAATGCCGAGTTTTGATTAGGATTTATGAGAATTTGTTTAATGAGTTGTTGAAAGGCGAGATTAAAGGTGAAAGTATTGAGTTGAATTTGAAGGAATTGGATCAGAGAACTAGAGAACATGTGATGAAAATCGTGGAGAAAATGAAGGCATTCCTAAAGAATTCCAACGGAAGAGAAAAGGCACAAAGCATCTCTATGTTAAGCCTTGGGAAAGAATGGGAGAATGAAACACATGAGATTGAATTTCTCAGAAATGAGGTTAGTCCTTTTTTTTCTTTTTAATAATTATTTCATTTTCAAATTTTCTAATATATTTTGACCCAAAAAAAATTACCAAAATACGAATTACAAAATGATTTCTCATATATCATAACCAAAAAAAATTACTAATATACTTATTACAAAATGACGATTATATAATAATTATAAATTAGCAATTGTCTCCAATTTTCTTCAAAGGAGAAGGAGCTAATGAGAAAATTGAGGTAATAATAGAACAAAACCGTCAACTTCGGCTAATTAACGACAACCTTGAATCCCAGGTCCAACAAGGCCAAATGGAGATAGCTGAATTCGACTCCACTGAAGATAAATACCTTCAACAGGTTCATTAGAATTTATTTAAATTTTTTTCTTCAAGCCCTCTAAAAATATAAAAGGTCAATGTGCTGAAACAGGAAATTAAAAGACTTGAACTTCTTTTGAAAGAAAGTGACATAATGTTTCATGAAAAAGAACATATCAAAACAAATCTATTGAAATTCTTGGAAACTGCAGGGTCGAAGTCAGAAAATAATATGAACTTTTTATTAAAAAGCTTTAATTTATTAAGAAAATATCTTGAAAGTGAAGAATATCTCAAAGTGTTGTTTTCGATGCTGGATGTTACAGAAATGGAAAAAGAGTCCGTGCTTCAAATCATCGGTTCGAAAAACGGTTCGAAAAACGATAAAAAGAGAGGATTCGTATCAATTCTGTTCAAGCATTAACTAACCTTTTTATTAATTATATCAATATATAATTATATTCAAATTTCACTAAAATGAGCAACAAACAAAAAATAATCAAAAATCAAAAACCGAAAAAAATGATAAATATACAAAATTCATTAAAACATGGTCTTCAAAATCAAAAACCAAAAAACTAAAATATATCCAAATCCTTTATAAAAAACAAAAAATTAATAATATATACGTAATAACAATCCATGAATTCCTACAAATCATGTTTCAAATCAGAATATGCAGGCATGTCCGTGCATTTTTCCCCTTTCGAAGCCTTCCAATTAGCTTTTACGGCCTCAGCGAATTTCGGAATAGTCGGCAAAGGCCGAATTATGGTGATGTCTCTTCTTCCAAACGGCCAAATGGAGCCAATAGCGAATTTCGATGAGCCAGATGCTGTTTTTGATTGTTCCTGGAGTGAAACTCAACCGAATCTATTGTTTGTAGCCTCTGGAGATGGCAGTGTGAAGGTATTTTATCAATAATGGGTCTCATTTTTTCGAAAAATCAATAAATAGTTGTTTGATATTATCAAGAGACAATCTTTATTTTCTGCGAAAGAACATCGTGGAGAAGTATATAGTGTGGAATCCTCTCATAAACTACCCAATTTGTTCTTGAGCTCAGGATTCGATGGAACGGTCAAACTGTGGGATCTCAACTTTAATAAGATGGCTTTTTCTTTACAAGCAGGAAAAGGATGTGTATATCAATCCAGTTGGCATCCCATTAAGTATGTTTATATAATATATATTAGATAAATCATTAATTTTCTTATGATAGTGAAAATCTTTTCGCAAGCGTTAATGCTGAGGGCTTGTTACAACTTTGGGATCTCACACTTCCGAATAAAAATGTGGTTTCTTTCAGAGCACATGAATTAGAAATTTTGGCCTGCGATTTCAACAAATATCAAGAACAAATTCTGACTGCTTCGATTGATAAAACCATCAAAATTTGGGATCTTCGCAATTTAAAAGTCCCAATCAATATTTTGCTTGGACATAGATATCCTGTCAGAAAAGCAAAATTTAGTCCACATCTGGCAAATATCGTTGTTTCTGGATCATATGATATGAATGTGAATGTATGGGATTTGAATGATATGGTGAAACCTTTGGTGCTTAGTCATAAGGAACATACAGAATTTGTGGTTTCATTGGATTTCAACCTGTTTAATGAGAAAATGATCGCCACAACGTCTTGGGATGGAAGGGTGTTGGTGTGGAATTGGAATGAGCCACAACCTAAATGCTAAGAAATTATATAAGTTTTTTTTTTATTTATTCAGGGTCAAAAAGAATTTATTTATTTTTTTATTTTCATTTTTGTTTTTTTGTTTTTTTAGGTTTTTTTAGGTTTTTTTGGAAATATGTCAAAAAAAATGAAAATAAATGATGAATTAAATTAAAAAACTTTTAGGAAAAATTAAAAATATCCATGTGCCTTTACAAACTCTGCCTTCTTTCTAGCTTTGAAAAATTTTGGACTCTTGCGATTTTGCAGAGAATTTATTTCATTAAAAAATTTAAATTACCGATTCAAAAAACGACCTTCTTTTGTCTGCTTTTTAAAAAATAAAAGGTTCATTAATTCTCTATAATTTTTAGAATATAGCAAGTAAATTAACCCTATTATAATTGTTTTAAAAATGAATATTCAAAATTTATATTTATTTTTTATTATTAATTTTGTTTTTTTATTAATTATTTTTCCATTTTCTGTATTTTATATGACTTTTCTCCGTGCATTTCTTTTTTCATTTATTATTATTAATTTCGATTTCAATAAAAGCACAAATTAAACCCAAAAAAAAATTAAATGATCCCCCAAATAATCATCATAAAATCCGCAGACCCTTCCCCTCCAGCCTGGACCAAGAAGCAGCCCCGTCTTTTCGAGGATTTCCTTTCTAAAGTCAATCATCTGAAAAACGAAGTGAAGGAAATGGAATTGAAGCTAAAATCTCGTGAAGAAAGCTACAGAGTCCTGGAGAAGCAAATTCTGACCTCATTAAATATCAACGAACTAGTGAAATCCACCAATTTATTACCATTTCTTGAATCTTTCAATGAAAACTCACAGAATTATGAGCTTCAGCATCTGGAGACTCAAGTCCAGAACCTAGAAAAGGAAATCAATGAGGTTCATCAGAAAAACATTGAGAAAATGAATGAAGTATCTGCTAAAGATGAGGTATTATCTGAATTTAAGAAGGAGAAGGAGAAATTCGAGGCCCAAAACGACTTAAAGGCGAATTTAAAGGCGAGTATAAAGGAAATGATGGAGGAAATTTATCAATTGAGCAAAATTCTGATCGAAAGAAAAAAGGCATTAAGTCCTTTGGAGGAAGTGAAGGTGAATTTGAGCGATGATTCAGAAATGTTGATAGAAAGCGTGTTGAAAAACATCAATAAACTCGATAGCAAGTTATCAACTCGAAGGACCAGTCTTGATTTCATCGAGAGCAAAATCGATAAGATCGAAAAGATCGAAAGGGATTTGGAAACCAGTCGCAAGACCCAAAAGAAGAAGATTCGAGAATTCGAAGAACAATTGACTAGAAAATTGGATAAAGATTTGGAGGAACATAAACTCGTGAAAAATATAGAGAAAAAAAACTTGGAGGAAAATTTCCAGAAGAATTTGGATAGTTTAGAAGAGGAAATAAAGTCTTTAGAGGAAGAAAATAAGGACTTGGGAGTGAAATTGGAGGATTTGGAAAAGATTTCCTTAGAAGTCAATAAGAAGGAAAAAGAATTGAATAATATAAAGAAGGGATGGGATGAATTGTGGGAGCAAAAGGGAAATTTTGAAGTTGAGTTGAAGATGACTTCCGATAAAATGGAGAATCTGCCGGTGTTGAAAAGGAAAAAAAAGATAAGAAAGAGCGTTTTTAAATAAAGGAAAAAAATTAAGTCAAAAAACATTATTTGTTTTCAATAAATTCCTAAAAAAATGAATATATTTATCATTAGAAAATCTTACAATTATATTAATATTGTATATATATATTATACGCATTTCTTTAATAAACAATTTCTATGCAAACCTCCACTCCTACCCTTATTGATCTCAATGAGCTATATACCCAAGCTTTCTCTTCTCTTTCCCAACTCAAGCCCAAATATGATGAGACCAACCAAAAATTAATCACTGATGCCTTAGACCAATTGAAAATTTCCCAATCTTCTTATAACCAAACCAAAATTTCTCTCGTGGTCGTGGGATCGACTTGTTCTGGGAAAACCACGCTTATCAATGCTATCCTAAACGCCTTACGTACCTCCAAAGATTCCAAAGAAAAATGGCTTGAATATTTGCCATCAAATGCCACTGAGAATACATGCACTTATACATTTGTAAGTGCCACGACAGAATCCATCGACATAGCTAAAAGCCATATATTAGTGCAGGTGAATGATGACCCCCCCATAATAAAGAAAAACGTTGAGGAACTTAAACTTTATTTGCAACAATTCGAAACAAATAACAAATTGTTCTACGAAATCAAGAAATCACAGAAGACTACGGGCATAACGTTGCCAAAAATACATATATTTCTTCCAGAATTGAACGATAAAATCCAAATCATCGACACTCCTGGGATTTCTACGCAGGGTTTCCTGCAGGAATTGACTAAAATCGTCCAGGATGGTGTGTGCATCTTCCTTTATGTGAAGAATTTGGATAATGCAGAGACTAATAATACAAATGTTTTGGATTTTTTCAGAGTGGCTAAAAGATATTATGGTCAGGGCAACTACCAATTTTGGTTGGTGTTTACAAAGGAGGACCTGTTTATGAAAAAATATGAGAAAGGCAGTTTCGATGATGAGGACGACATTTATAAGAAAATCCATGAGAAAAGGCAGAATTTTTGGAGGTTCCTTGAAAATACCGAGGAGGAAATCAAAGAAAATGATATAAAAATCAATAAGATATTCATTATATCGACTATCTATGGATTCAAGCCTAATCACCCTTTATGTATATCTACTCAAGGCCGGATAAGGAAACTTATAGAGGATATTGTGAGGTTTAAAGAGGATAATGGGGATTTCTTTATGAAGTTCATATATATGGAGAGGATGCGGAGTTTATTGGAGACTTTGAATGATAATTTGCATAAAAACACACAATTGAATTTGGAAGTGATAGAAAACATCAAGGAAGAAGCGGAATTGATAGCTGATTATTTCAGCAATAGAGTGCGGAAACTATTAGAAAGTGAGGAATTTCAAAACATATCAGTTTTTATGCAAAACTATCAAGAGAAATATAAAAATTGTGAGGATCTCATAGAAAAAGCGAAGAAAAAAGTGAAAAAGGAGACATTTTATATAAAGGAGAAATATGAACGAAGACTCTTAGAACTCGTTTCTCAGGATATTCATAATATAGTCATAAGAGATGAGTTGAAGGGTATTTTTTTCCAATGTTATCTAACATTTGAGAAATTCCTTTTAAGTCTTATTGATAAAAGACTATTGGATTTCTTCTTGGGATTGGATTCCGATGTTCTG
>Ga0302140_10008927_pt1 | contig 12464 bp, 7 predicted proteins | sample I_Bog_E1_1_FD_202095 | JGI IMG/M metagenome (GOLD analysis project Ga0302140, IMG submission 202095) | Peat permafrost microbial communities from Stordalen Mire near Abisko, Sweden - I_Bog_E1_1 | ecosystem: Environmental > Terrestrial > Soil > Wetlands > Peat | place: Sweden: Abisko, Stordalen...
CACGAAGAAGCTGGCTACGCTGATGGGCGACCTGGCGAAGGCCGGAGACGCGGCGCCGCTGTTCCAGTTTGGCGTGGGACAGGACGCCAAAGACTCTTCCAAGCAGATTGCGCAGGCCGGGCAAGGCGGACTATCGCTGCCGGATCGCGACTACTATCTCAGCGATTCGAAGCGATTCCAAGATATTCGAGAGAAGTACGTGGCGCACGTTACGAAGATGTTCACGCTGGCGGGGGATTCGCCCGAGAAGGCTGCCGAGGAGGCCGCTGCCGTGCTACGGATCGAGACGGCGCTGGCCAAGGGTTCGATGGACCGGGTGGCGATGCGCGTTCCTGAGAACCGCTATCACATTTACACGGTGGCGAAGCTGGAAGAGCTGACGCCGGATTTCAACTTTGCGACGTATTGGTCGGCGATCAGGGTGGGGCACTTCGACACGCTCAACGTTTCTACGCCGGATTTCTTCAAGACGGTGAATGAGCTGATCGAGAAGGAGCCGGCGGATGCGTGGAGGGCGTACTTCCGGTGGCATGTGCTGACCAGCGAGGCAGAGAATCTGCCCAAGGCGTTTTATGACGAGAACTTCGACTTCTTTGGCAAGACGCTGAACGGGCAGAAGGAAGAGACGCCGCGCTGGAAGCAGTGCACGGCGATGACTGACCGGGCGCTGGGCGAGGCGGTCGGGCAGGACTGGGTGAAGGAGCATTTTCCGCCGCAGGCCAAGGCGGATATGGACAAGCTGGTGCTGGCGCTCGAAAAATCGCTGGGCGACGACATCCAGACGCTGCCATGGATGAGCGACGAGACGAAAAAGGCCGCGGAAGAGAAGCTGAGTCAGTTCCGTAACAAGATCGGGTATCCGGAGAAGTGGCGGAGTTACTCGAAGCTGGAGATCAAGCGCGACGACTTGCTTGGGAATCTGCGGCGCGAGTCTATTTTCCAACGCGATTACCGGCTCTCGAAGCTGGGCCAGCCGGTGGATGAGAAGGAATGGGGCATGACGCCGCCGACGGTGAACGCGTATTACAGCCCGTCGATGAACGACATCAACTTCCCGGCGGGGATCCTGCAGCCGCCGTTTTACGACTTCAATGCCGACCCGGCGGTGAACTTTGGCGGGATCGGGGTGGTGATCGGGCATGAGATGACGCATGGCTTCGATGACCAGGGCTCGAAATACGACGGCAAGGGGAACCTGCGCGAGTGGCAGACTGCCGAGGACCGGAAGAAATTTACCGAGCGGACGGATTGCGAGGTGAAGGAGTATGACGGGTTTGAGGCTTCTCCGGCGCATGACGGGATGCCGGCGCAGAATCTGAAGGGCGCACTGACGCTGGGTGAGAACACGGCGGACAACGGCGGGCTGCGCATTGCTTACATGGCGCTGCTGGACACGCTGGCAGAGGAACACAAGTCGATCGAGGACAAGACTGACGGGTATACCGAGGCACAGCGGTATTTTCTGAGCTTTGGGCAGATCTGGTGCCAGAACCAGACGGACCAGTCGGCACGGCAGTCGGCGCTGACCGATCCACACTCGCCGGGACGGTGGAGGGCGAATGGGTCGGTGCAGAACTTTGACGAGTTCGGCAAGGCGTTTGGATGCAAGAAGGGCCAGCCGATGTATCCGGAGCACTCCTGCCGGGTCTGGTAGTAACTGACGTGTCGGTTACTTAGAACCCCGGTCTCAAATCGAGCCCGGGGGCACCCACTTCACTCTTCTCTATATAGAAAAAACTGGTCGTTGGGGCGATACCGGAATCTGGTGTCAAACGTCCAAAACACCAGCAACTAAAGGGGCTAGAGCGATTCCGGCAGAGCGACCGAGCCGGCAGCTATGCACAATGGCCCCCCACCTTCTACAATGCAGCGAGGGACCCAACCCCACCCAGCTCTGCTGCGGAACATGAAACCTGACGGATTTTAGCCCTGTTTCGGGCAATGACCGGTGCAGGACGAAGGAAAAGCATGAAGTTCAGGAAATTCGGCAAGACAGTGCTGACCGCTGCCCTAAGCTCGGCCATCGTATTCAGCCTCAGCTCTTGCGTTCGGAGTTTTACAGTCGGCTATTTGTATGTAACGGGAACGGTCACCGCGACACCCTCCGGAAACGGCATCATCAGCGGCTTCAAAATCAATAACAACAATGGCAAGCTGACGGCAATGGACGGTCTGCCGGTTTCCAGCGGTGGCGCCAACCCGATACGTGCAGTTCTGCTGCAGGGCGGCAACTTTGTTTACGTGCTGAACCGCGGCGCCAACGCGGCGGGCGGCTCGGAATGCACTTCTCCCGGTACGTCACCAGGACCTTGCCTGAACTCTAATATTTCCGAGTTCGCGGTGGGCGGCAACGGCATTCTCACTTTTCAGGCAGCTTTTTATACGCAGGGTATCAATCCCTTCCGCCTGATACCCGATTCTTCCGGCAACTATCTCTTTGCCCTGGACCACGATGCGCCGAGCAACGCGTACTGCGCGGCGGTAGTCACCGGCGCTACGTCCTGCGGCGATGTCACTGTCTTTTCGGTGAACGCGACCACCGGGCGGCTGACGCTGGTTACCAACGCTCAGTTGACGGCCTCAACGGGCACTCAGGTGACGTACTTCCCTGTTCCGGCACAGCCGATCGATTTCGCGCTGGCCAGTAGCTACCTGACGACCCTGAGCGGCGTGCCGAGCGGCACCGCCGGATTTACCGGGCAGACGGTTTACCCCTACAGCTATAACTCATCCACGGGGCAGTTGGCGATCAGCCAGAGCATCTCCCAGCACATCAACAACGGCGCCGGCGGTTTGCTTGGACAAGGCACAGCGATTACCTACTCTAACGGCCATGTTTACATCCTAGACAACGAAGCGATCACGCCGGGCAATCCTCCGGGGCAGATTCTGACCTTCAACGTGGGTACGAATGGCGCTCTGAATTCCCTGGTGGGCGGCGCAGTGGCTGACGATCCGACGGAGACCTACCCGCTCTTCGTGATCGCTGAGTCGAAGGGCAAGTACCTTTATGTGGCCAATGAGGCGGGTTACGGCATCAACAATGGAGCGGGACTGGTGGCGTACACCATCGATCCGACCTCCAGCCAGTTGACCGAAGATCCCGGATCGCCGTTCCCGGCCGGAACCGGCGCCGAGCCCTCCTGCCTGCTGGAAGACCCGTCGAACCAGTACATCTACACCGCCAATGCGGGCGACTCCACGGTAACCGGCAATCTGCTCGATCCCAACTCCGGAGTTCTGCGGCCAATGCAGGGCTGGTCGGGCTCGATCGGCATCAACGGGCCGGCGACGTATTGCTTTACCACCGGCCGCACCAACTAACGGTCCGGCTGGCGCTTCAACCGTGGGGAAGGTACCGCTAAGTCCGCGGGCCTTCCCCGTCAGTTCTTAGTTCCCTTGCAACCTGACGGTTCCGTTTCCTATACGCGAAACTGGAACCGCCGAAGTCCAAAAAACGAAGGAAACGCATGAAGTTCGGCAAAGTCGGCCAGGTTGTACTGGTCTCCGCCATCGCCCTCGTAGTGGCCTCTTTATTTACCGCCTGCGGTACGCTCAACGTCGACTTTTTGTTTGTTCCGACGAACAAGCAGACGCCGGGGCAGATTCAAGTGTACGAGGTCAACTCGGAAACCGGTGCGCTGCGAACCATCCCCACATCGCCCTTTCCTTCGGGCGGCCGCGACCCCATCGCCGAAGTCGTCTCCCCGGCTCCCATCAATAACCTGGTAAATCTCTATGTAGCCAACCAGGACGACAACAATATCACGCAGTTCACCATTGGAACCGACGGCAAGCTTTATCCCCAGAGCACGATCAATACGCCGGGCACCTATCCGATGGCCCTGGCCATCAACACTGCCGGCACCTACGAGTATGTGGTCGATATCCTGGGACCCACACCGGGCTGCAGCCTGGCCAATCCCTGCCCCGGCGTGATTGCCGGCTACGCTGTGACTTCCTCGGCGACAACGGCGACGGCCGGCTCCTTCGGTGTCGGATCGCTGGGACAGTCCTGCGCCGGATCGGTTTGCACGCTCGGAACGCCGGTGGTCAACAGCAACAATCTGGGCTACTTTCCGCTTCAGGCAAGCCCCACCAATACCACGACGGTGCTCACGCCCTCCGCACTCCATGTTCTGGCTAACGGGTCTTTCCTCTACGTGACGGCCTACAGCGTCAATGCCAACACTAACGCTTACACCGGCTATCTCTTCGGCTTCGCCATCGGCTCCGGCGGCGGATTGACGCCGCTCAATGGCGGAACGCCGATCAGCCTCGGCTCCGAGCCGGTGGCCATGGCCAGCGACACCGGCAGCAAGACGCTTTACGTTGTGGACGAAGCCAGCAACCTGGTGGACAGCTTCTCGATTCAGGCCAACGGCTCTCTCACTGCGGCAGGAACGACCCCGACGGGCAACCAGCCCTCGGCGCTGGCCCTGATCAACAACCAATACCTGTATGTGACCAACTCGCTGGACGGGACGGTGACGGCGTACAAAGCCAGTTCCGGAAGCCTGGCGAAGGTCGGGACGTACGCCGCGGACGTGAACCCAATCGCGGTCATCGGCGATCCGCGCAATCTCGGTTTTCTCTACACTGTTAACTTCCTCAACGGCTCCCTGAGCGGATACAAGATCAACATGACAGATGGATCGCTGATCAATACCGATCGTTCGCCGTATCTTTCCACTGCGCAGCCAACGACTATCACTGGAATTCCGCACGGCGGCGCAACGCATTGATCCACATAAGCGGGAGCCGGAAGCACGCTGAACTCAGCCGGCGCGAAGATGACTCCCACCTCCCGCACGCGTCCAACCAGAAAACTGTATGCGCGGAGCGGATGAGGAACAACCTACCCGGCAATTGAGGTTTCGGTAACACTCGATGCCAAAAATGCTTTCGTCGAAGGCCATCTTGAGCTTCTACAATCGAGATGGAAACAACTTAACCCAGTTTGCCAGGGGTCACGCCGCAAGTGGCCCACGATGAAGGAAACAGATGAAGTTCAACAAAGTCGGCCAAGTATCCCTCGTCTCAGCCATCGCGCTTATACTGGCCAGCACATTTACGGCGTGCGCACCCCTTACGATCGACTACCTTTACGTTGCAGGCAACAAGGAGAACCCGGGACAGATCCAGACCTTCGAGGTCGATCGCGTTTCCGGCGCCCTGAATCAGGCCAATGCTCCCATTTCTTCGGGAGGCGTGACGCCTGTTTCAGAAGCATCTTCGACGGATTACAACCACCTTTATGTGGCCAACCAGGGCAGTAGTTCGATCGTTGAGTTCACGATTGGCTCCGGCGGCTCGCTGACATCGACTGCGACCATAACCCTGAGCAGCGAGGGCAATACCCCGGTTGCGATTGCGATGAACACGGCGGGGACCCTGCTGTATGTAGTCAACATGTACCAGCCCGGATGCTCGACGGCGACTACGGGTGCGAAGACTTGCAGCGGCGGCGCTCTGGCTGTATTTCCGGTCTCGTCCAGCGGTGCGCTGGGTTCCCCGGTGGCCAATGGTAGCTTGAGCTATTTCCCCGTCGGCGTGAATCCGACTGCGGTCTGCGCGCTGCCCAGCGGAACGGCAGTTTACGTCACCACCTATGATCCGAATGCAGGAAACGGCTATGTATACGGCTTCTCCGCGACGACGGCGGGTGCGCTGACCAGCATCGTCGGCAATGCGACGACGCTGCCTGGAACGCCTTTCTATGCCGGGGTCAAGCCGAGCGGCGTGGCAACTTCTTCGGTAAGCCGCTTCCTCTACGTGACGGACTTTGCCCAAAACGAAATGATCGCCTACAGCATCCTCGACGGCGGCGTTCTGCATCCGCTGATCAACGGACCTTTCAAGACCGGCAATCAGCCAACGGCGATCACCATCGATCCTCGCGGGATTTTCATTTACGTCTCGAATGGGCTGGATAATACGGTGTCGGCGTACGACATCGACCTCTCGACCGGGACTCCGTCTGCTGCTGTAGCGACCAGCGGCCTGTCCACCAACCCCACCGGCACGGAGCCTGTAGCCGTTTTGGTCGACACTGGCTTTGGACGCTATGTTTACACAGCGAATTTCCTGGATAACTCGATTACCGGGTTCCAACTGAATTCTTCCACGGGAGTTCTTTCCCCGACGCAGAATGGACCCTATCCATCGATTGGGCAGCCGGCAGCGCTGGTGACCATACCGCACGGTAACCACTCGATCCAGATCAACCAACCGTAAGCTGGTTGCCAAGGAGAGCTTGAACGGGCAGTCCCTCATGGGGCTGCCCGTTTTGTTTGTATTTCGGGACGGAAATACATCCCTCAGGGGCTAAAGCCCACTGCTCTCTTGGACTTCATGTACGGGCTGAAGCCCGTACCCTTCGAAGTCAGCCCGTGGCCCTCGAAATCAGGACTTGATCCGAGGTTCTCTAGAGCAGAATCAGCATAGGTGTCCCCGATCAGGTATTTGTGAGGATGGATTTTTCCTGGCAAAAAATCCAGGCTGGCATCTCTGCCGATGGGTACAGTTGTGCTGATTCTGCTCTAGGCGCCCATCCATTGGCGGAGGGCTTTCTGCGCGGGCTTCTCGACCAGATACAGGGTGAGCAGTCCAAGCCCAATCAGGAGGACGTAGCTGGCCCAGGGATCGAATTGGATTACATGCAGCCGCTCCAGGATGCCGCTCTGGTGCAGCAGCGTCCAGAGATTGAAGTGCATGAGGTAGAGGCAGTAACTGGACTCGCCCACAAAGACGAAGGCTCGGAATCCGAATAGCCGGGAAAGCGGGTTGATGCCGGCGAGTCCGAGGATGAGGAAGCCGAAGAGTGGCATCAGCAGGCCATCGTGAATGAGGGCGTAGGGCACAATGCGGTCGCCGAGGCAGAGGACGCCATAGATACCCGCAAAGCCTGCCAGGGAGAGCCAGAAGCGCAGCAGGCCTGTCCGCTTGATCGTCTCGTCCAGCCCAGCAAGCATGACACCGAAGACGAAGCTGGGCAAATGCGGGAGCGGAGTAAACTTGAGCGCCTGCAGCCAGGGCGCAGCCGAGAAGCGATCCACATGAGCGATGCCGTCGGGATTGTAAATGACGTAGAGCGCGCCGGGGATGAGGCCGAGCAGCCAGAGGCCGCCGAGCCTCCAGAAATGCACCGCCCGGCGCACTGGACGTTGTATAGCGGCAACCCAGGGAAAGATGACGTAATACGCGGCTTCGGCGGACATGGTCCATGCGGGGGTATTGCCGAAGGTGGCGATCTCCGGAATCCAGCCTTGCAGCAGGAGCGGCGTGAGGACGGCTCCTGCCCAGAACATGGCGTGGGTGTGCGCGCCGCGCTCCTGGAGGAATGTCTGCCAGCCGAGGATGAGGCTGAGCAGATAGACCGGGTAGAGGCGGGTGAAGCGAGCCTTCCAGAAGCGGACTTTGCCCAGCTTCCCTTCCCGCGCGCGGCCGGCGTAGTTGTAGGCCAGCACGAAGCCGGAGAGCATGATGAAGAAGCTAACGGAGAGATAGCCGGCGTTTACGACCGGGGAGAGGGGGCCGAAGTCGGCTGGGTTGCCGAAATGGAAGAAGACAATGTTCAGGGCTGCGAAACAGCGCAGGCCTGTCAGTGCGTTCAGCCGGGTTGGCTTTTGATCTGGGTTTTCGACTTCCACTTGCAATTAGACGCCGTTTGATGGAGGCATGAATCAGAAAATGGGGAAGCTAGAGCGCAGGCGCTAGGAGGTGACCAGAGATCCGACCTTTTCGCCTAGGGCGACGCGGCGGATATTGCCTGCCTGGTTCATGTTGAAGATGATCATGGGCAGGTTGTTGTCTTTGCAGAGGCTGACGGCGGTCAGGTCCATGACTTTGAGGCCCTGCTTGAGGATCTCCATGTAGGTGATCTGATCATATTTCACCGCGTCTTTGAAGAGCACCGGGTCAGCGGAGAAGACGCCCTCGACTTTGGTGCCTTTCATGAGGACATCGGCTTTGATCTCCATGGCGCGGAGGGATGCGGCGGTGTCGGTGGAAAAGAACGGGTTGCCGATGCCGGCGGCAAAGATGACGACGCGGCCTTTTTCGAGATGGCGGACGGCGCGGCGGCGGATGTAGGGCTCGGCGATCTGGTCCATGGCCACGGCGGTCATCACACGGCACTGAACATCGTGCTTCTCGATAGCGTCCTGAAGCGCGATGGCATTGATGACGGTGGAGAGCATGCCCATGTTGTCGGCGGAGACGCGATCCATCTCTTTGGCCTGCTCGGCAACGCCGCGAAAGAAGTTGCCGCCACCGACAACAATGGCCACTTCGACGCCCAGAGCGCGGACCTCGACCACTTCGTTGGTGATTTCAATGACGCGCTCGGCGTCGAGGCCAAAACCCCTTTTACCGGCCAGCGCTTCGCCTGAAAGCTTGAGAACGATCCGCTTATACATGCCTTTTCGAGTATCGCATATTGCGGGTGGTGGGCGAAGATGGGGCGAAGTGACCACTGGGGCTGGCGCTCGGGCGTCCGGCGCGCCCAGACGCATCGCGTTATGCATCAGAACCTTAATGTTGACGGGCAGATTGGTTACACCATGCGGTGGATTGCTGAGACTCCGCGATGGACTGGTTACGGTGGGGGCGGGGGATCGATTTTTGATAAAGAATTTTTGTCGAATCTGACCCCAGCAATGCTGCCGACTAGATGTAGGGGGCGGCCTGGAGACGGAGCCGAGTTCAAGTGATTTGGTTATTATTCAAAGTGGGTAACGATAGACCAGAGCCGATCTGTCGGGAGGCCCGGTTCTTGGAAGGAAGACACAGCGCACTTCGAAGGAGGGGTTGGGTTGTTTCCAAACTTTGGCCCTGTCCCCCGAATCACGGGGGCAAAACCGTCTCCAGAGTCGTGGATATACTTTTTAGTAAAATAAGTTGCGAATTGATGGCAGCGCGTACAGTTGGACTGAGGTCCCCACATTGGTTGGCCTTCGAGGTAAGGGTTGAAGCAGATTTTCGTTCCGCGAGGATCAACTGCGGCATCGGTGAAGTTGACTAGGTAGTGAGCCCAGGGAGTCAGATAGCTTGGCCGACCGGAGGAGACGAATCCGTTGCTTGGCTGCGAAGGGGAATTGGTCCAGGCAAAGGTAACCCAATGCCAGCCGTCCACTGTTTTATGCGCGACATTAAAGCCCATCAACACGTAGCCATTATCTGTAGAGGTGATGAAACAGGCGAGTGGAACTTGAGGTCTGCCGGTGGGTTTTGTCGAGGCGCTCGCAACCGAGGGGATCGGGTAGTCCGAGGAGCTACAAACCCCGCTCGGCGTTGTATCGAGCGATATCTTAGTTTGCCAATTGGAGGGGGATAAATAGCCACTCGAGTCACGCGTTTGGAAGTAGGGGTTGGTCGGATCCCAGACCGAGATTACACCGTTTCCGATGCTTTGCCACATGGCCTTGACGACGACTGTTCCAATTGGAAACTGAATTGGGTTGCTTGCAGCGCTTGAGACGAGTTGTTCGAGATTTGGCTGCAAACTCAAATCGGTTGAGCAACCCTTTCCTTGTCCTCGAATGCAATTGCTCGCGGTCTGGTTATATATGACAGCAAGAACGATCCCGTTGCAATTCGGCTGATCCTTGCCGGGTTGATCCGGAATGGCCTTCAGCAACTGCACGGGGATTCTGAGCTGTTTCGATGCAATTGCAGAAAAAGGATTCGGAGCCGGAAAAATCGCCGCGCTTTGTGGGCAGTCCGAGCTTCCATTGCCGTTGATGTTCAAGGATGCCTTATCAAGCCAGTCTTGATTCCAATCCGAGTCGATCTTGCCTTGCGGAATGGTGGTCAAGTTTGGACGTTGCCTAAAGATGAAGCTCGTCAATTGGCTCCATGCGAAGTCCATGGATTCCGGCTGCGGTGGAGGACTGGATTCCGCATGGCTGACCGCGGCGTAGGCCGAAGTTAAGCGAGGTGTTTGTTTCGGAGCGAGCCAAAGGACGACGACAAACGCCGCGAAAAAAAAGACGGCGAGTAGCAAGCGCCGCGTGTAATAGAAGTTTGACGGTTCATTTCGCATCCTGCTTTTCCTCTCTGGAGCCATACAACCTTGCTCCGCCTGTTCCGCCTGAGGGGCGGAACAGGCGAGACTGCACAGCGGCCGAACAAATTGATCGGAAATCTCAGTTTGAAACACCGAGCGCGTTCCCCACGGTAGGGGGACATACGTCGCCCCACTTGTTCACAAATTGAATTTGGATGCGCTGAAAGACCGTCGCGGCCTTATAGAGCGCCGATGCATATGTGTCCCCTTGAGTTCCATCTTCGTTATCTAGGTTGTTGCCGAAGAGCGTACTGGTCAAGAGGTTCTGAATGTTCTCCTTGGTGAAGTTGAGATCGTCGTCGTTGCCTCCTCCGTTCAACTTGGCTATCAGGGCGCCGGTCAAGCCTTCCCAGGTCGCAATGGTGTCGTCCTGAGGAAATTCCGGGTCTGGTTTAGTAGTGCCGATTGGGTTGCCTGCTGCCTGATCGGCAGCGACGGCTACCTGGGCAGGATCAAGCAAAAAGCTCTGGTTGGTAGTGATCAGCAGCCAGAGAGCCAGGAACGCGGGACCACCGTTCCTAGCTGCAAGAGGGGCTGCATCTTGTGCAGGTTGGGCATCATTTTCGCCAAGCATATTGTTTCTCCTCTGAGTGAGTTTTTGGGGGTTGTTCCAAGGCATTCGTCAGAATCAACGGGAGCGTTGGGGCGTGACTGTTGGGCGCAGCTTGGCTAATGCCAGCCGCGCGTTTTCTACCTCGGGACCGCGTTGCTTCAATTCGGCGGCGAGGTCGAGAAAGGCTGACATTTCGTCGGCCAAGAAGCCCGGGGGGTTGCGATACAGAGCTTGCCATACGATTCCGGGCTGTCGCAGGTCATGGGCGTAGGCGGCAAGAGCCTCATGCAATAGCGACTGTCGGATTGCCGGATCTGACTGATGATGACCCGCGGTCGTTAGTGCGAAAGCCAGAAAACTGCGGCCGCTCACAGGGGCGTCGAGGACGTCGGCTTTCCTTAGTTCTTTAGCCGCGAAGTCCCATTGTCCCATTGCGAGGAGCGCGGCGGCGTGAAGCCGATGCTTGGCGATCTTGGAATAGTTGCCCAACTCTGTGCCCGCGTAGAAGTGGTCTAGCTCGGTAAGTTCGATTCGGATCGCTGATTTCTGCGCCGGAGATACGCTTAAGGCCGCTGAGCCCAGAAGCGCAGCCGCGGAAGCGATCCTCGGTTCACTCTTGTCCAGGGTGAGTGCTCTCCGGATGTCGTCGACAGCCTTTGAGCTTGAATCAAGCCTAATTTCCAAGGCGGCGCGATCGATGAGCTTGGCCGAAACCTCCCTGATCCTGCCATTTCGGTTGTCGTCGTCGATGCCCTCGCTGAGCAGATCGATGGCTCGTTTGTACTCGCCGTGTTCAGCGGCAAGATGGGCAAGCATCATAGTTGCCCGGGTACGTCCGGGTCGGGTAGGAGCGGCTTCCACGTCAAGGAAATGCCGTTCGGTATTGTCGTAATCGGCCCGCACGAATGCGTCGATACCAAGAATGTAAGCTGCGAGTCCGTGCTGGCCCAGACCGTCCAATTGACGCGCGGACGCTTTGGCGTCTTGACTCTTTCCAGTGGCGGCGCTGAAGATTCCTCGCTGATAGGGCGGCGCCATGCTGGGGGGACTCATCCGGGCCGCTCGCCCGGTATCCTCAAGGCCCTCGTCTATGCGGCCTAGCATAATCAATTGATATCCGAGGTAGAACCAGCCCAGGTAGTCGTGAGGATAGTTCACGGTGTAATCGCGAAAGGCTTCGGCGGAGGCTTCGAAGTCTCCGGAGTCCGAGGCTGCGAGACCACGGATGACTATGCGTTCACGTGGCGAAAGACGTTCGAGTTCAGAGAGGTCGAGGGCTTTGGCATAGTCCTGGAGTCCTTCCGCGCTCGATCCGGCTGAAAATTCGAGGTCGCCAAGGCGTCCGTAGGCGAGGGCGAAGTTAGGATCTATGGCGATGGCCTGCTTGAGATGCTGGATCGCCTGCTCGGTCTGAAGCTGGTGCTGGAGGCGAATTGCCAAATTGAACTCTTGGAGCGCCTCCCATTTGCCGGTAGTGATGTCGTTTGAACTGACGTCGAGGCGAGCGATGTCGTTTTTGGATTCGCCTACTTTGTCTCTGATCCAGTCGGTGGCTTCTTGGAGGGTGCTGGTTAGTTCCTGGGGGATGGTGCCTGGGTTAGTGTTGCTGCTGGTCTGCCAGGAAAAGGATTTAGGCCAGTGGGAGCGGAAGCGGATTGGGCTGCTATAGTCGGTGCGCTGGATGTCGACGTCGAGGGTGTAACGACCCTGGTGGCCGCTAACTTGGGCGAAGATGACTCGGGCGGCGTTGGCGCGCATTCCGATTTCGCGGCCTGTGGTTTGGTCGATGGGGGTGTCGGCGGGTTTGGTCATGTTTTGCAAGATGTCCCCTGCGCGGCCCGG
>Ga0302140_10008930_pt1 | contig 12461 bp, 8 predicted proteins | sample I_Bog_E1_1_FD_202095 | JGI IMG/M metagenome (GOLD analysis project Ga0302140, IMG submission 202095) | Peat permafrost microbial communities from Stordalen Mire near Abisko, Sweden - I_Bog_E1_1 | ecosystem: Environmental > Terrestrial > Soil > Wetlands > Peat | place: Sweden: Abisko, Stordalen...
CTAGCTTTAGATCTTAAATAGAACCGCCTCTTACTCCTCTAATTATCCGCTATACCTGTGCCCGCTACAGGTAAGGATAACCACTAGGGGGCTAGCAGACTGGGTTCGTTACATCCGGTTTTACATCGCCGCGTGGATCTCCTAGTGGGGAAAAGCAGACAAACTGGAGTTTTATAATAACGAAGAGGACGTAGTTAAGTAACCTCCCTATCCTTCCAAGCCACGTCGGCGGCCAATAATAGAGACGAAGGAGGAATATGAGCACCGAGTTAAAGAATGGGAAGTAGGGAAGCCTCACGAGCGGGAAGTGAAGGTTAAGGGCAACGTAATGACCCAAAAGTATTACGTCGACCGGCTCCTGCCTATCTACGTTAAAGCTATTAAATCTATAAGGCTAATCGACGATAAACTATGGCTTTTATAAGAGGATAGGGACCCTTCTCACGGCATAAAGAAACGAGGCCTTACGGAGGAGTATAAAGAAGCACACAAGATCTAAAACTTGTCCCATCTTACGCAGAGCCCTAATCTTAACCCTATCGAAGGTATCTGGGCTATTATTAAGCAACGATTGCGTCGTAGAATCTTTGATTTTGAGGAGCAAATAAAGGAGGCTTTATAGCAAGAATGGGACAGAATTACTATAGATGAGATTAGGCATCGTATAGCCGATATGCCTAGAAGATGCGCAGAACTCGTACGATGCGGTGGGAAGCCTATAAGAGGTAATAAATGGTGATTTGTGGAGTAATTAGAATAATAGTCATGTTTATGATTCTCTTGATTTTTGGTGTTGATGGCCCGTGCGCACAGAGTTCGGGCACCCACTGTTGATGTTGTAAGCACCGCCACGGATGACTAAGCTGGGTAATGTGACATGATAAATCTATTCGCTATGCACTTCTAGACCTCTACCCTCAATGATAAAACAGAGAAAGACAAAACAAGGAAAGGCTCTTCTCCTTCCGATTTGAAGAAGAGAACAAAATCAAGAGAAGAAAAAGAAACAACAAGCCAGGCCCTAAGCAAATGTTGATCAAAACTAGGTTAGGGGCTTCTTACGTGCAATCTTTCACATAAACATCCAAACAATCACCGAAGCAATCCTATCCGACCCAGTCCAATTGTAAATGTCAAACGAGATCCAAGTGTCGCTATTGGCGTCGGCATATTCCAGAGCTCTCCAAACCATATTCACCATCGTGCCCTGCGTGATGTCTCCCTGGCCATGACCGCCACGGAGGGTTATCTGGTAACCTGCAACTTGTCGATTGCCCCTGCTCAAATCCCCTTCTAACATCGGATCGTTGATGCCGCCCGTCGGGGTGCCCGTCGCCCACTCAGTGCCCATGGCGCGGGCCCAGGTCGCCCAGAGGTCGGGATTGCTCGGTATCAAAGGGGTGTCGTCGTCTTGGCCGTGCTCGATGTTGCCGTATTGCCAGGTGGCGAAGAGGCCGGTGGTCAGGCGGTTAAGGAAGCGGTCGCCATTGATGACGAGGTTGAAGCCGTCGATGGCACGGCGGTTCAGTGTCGAGTTGTTGATAGGAACGAGTTGACGGTTCCCGTCTAAAGTGAATGAGGGGTCTGTCGTGTCGGCGCCCTCACCGTTGACGTTTCTTTTGGAATTACCGGATGTAATTCTTATGCTGTTAATAGTAGGCTGGTCGAACACTTTTAGAGAGAATGATGGGGTGGTGCCGTAGCCCTGGGCAATGCCGACACCGGGGCCGCTACAGTCGGTCGAGGCGAAGCCCTGGAGGGAGCGGGCGATCTCGAAGTTGTCGAAATCGGCTTTGAACCAGTCTTGAGCCGTAAAGGGAATAGACACGCACCCGAGGAAGGGGTCCACGAGGATTACCGTTTCGAGTCCGACCGTGCCGCCGCCATTAAATGGTCGGGTCCCAAGGAGGTTGATTTCGTACTCAGCCGAGGCGGCCTGCAGTAGGAGTCCTGCTGCGAGGAGGAGATACTGGGTCCATAGACGGAACATCGTGTCGAGAATGAGTAGGAGAAAAGAATGGGATGCTTTTGGGGTTCAAGATAAAGGCCCTTTCAAAAATTTGCAAGATGGACTCTATGTGTAATTTATAGCCATAGTACTCCTATAAGGTCAATTAATATAACTAGCTAGATTGAGCTAGTTCTTGCCTTCCACCTATCCCCCCTTTTAGACCTTTCGCAGTTGGGGTCGTCGACGAGGTCAAGCGTGCACTGAAATAGCTAGTTCAGCACTGGAGAGGCAACCTATTCGGGTTAGATTAACTAGGATCTATCCAACATCACAGTGCCGGTTGAACGGCACTGTGATGGTAGATAAAAGCCACAAAAACGTCTCTTTCTAGAGTTCTAAGACAGCTTCGCCACGACTAATACTAATCTAGGCGTTTCCGAACGTGCAACGCTAGCTGACAGGGCTGGGCGAAAAGTCTCTATTGTAATCGGCTATATACATTGTTACTAGTTGCAAAATAGCGCATCCATTCCTAATTCTGGATATTTTCGAAGAGATTCAATTCGTCGAGTCAACGTTGTTAATTTGTTGTCTAGCTCCTAAAGTTGCTCGATTTGGTTAGAATTGCTGACGTTATGCTTATGGGCTTCTCATCGATCATATGACGGCAACGCTGTTAAGCACATTCTAAGCTGCCAAAACAATTTCGACACCTTTATTTGCTCTATTGGATAGATTCAGTGCGAGAGTACGACCCCGATTTGGTTAGAATTGCTAACGTCCTGCTTATAGGCTTCCTCTCTATAACGGTATAATTTAGAGCAAGATTAAGAGGAAGATTCGGGGTATGAATTAACTATTATCCGCTAGCATTCGCGACAGCAAGGATCCGAGCAAGATAAATAAGGGGCAGGATTATTATAATTGAGAGTAAGATCTTTAAGGATTTGTTTTGAGAGCCGGATACTGGATATACTTCCCCTAGAACCAGACACAATAATAAATTTAAATAATAACCCTAAAGGAAAAAATGCTTACTTATTATTATAACTGCTTGTCTCACGCCGCGCCCTGATGTCAGCCTGACGGTGATATAAGCTTATGCAGGACGAACGAGTTGCTCAAAGGGTATGATATGCCTGGTGGCAAGAACCAAAACTCTCCAATATTAGCAAGCTGCCGTTTTCCCTTCCATCTCGTTGACTCCTTCCCATGCCAAACAGACGTTCGTTTTCTCCCCAGCCTTGGCAGCCTTTATTCGACTAAGCTTGCTCGGCATCTTTGAGTAATCCAGCCAGAGACTTTGGACTGTTCCCTGGATCGAACTTGCCGGTCTCTCGTCCGCGTATCGAAACTGACCGGAAAATATTTCCAAAAAAATCTCTTAGCGAGACAGAAATCAAGAGAGCTACGGCAAGGAGTTTTGTAGAGGGAGCTTTACTGCTGATAGTTTTCTTTCCAGAGACGCCATCGTAGGGTATCAGAGCCACGTAGATGGCTTTGTTCCGACCACAGTCGCCCTTGATGCCGTGGCGGAGTGTATGCGCATCAGATTTGCCAGATATAGCCCGCAAACTATGATGAGCAAAGTCCTCGGCTTTATTTGTTGACTTTGGGTCCCAATTACTAAAGTCATTCCTCCACTTCGTTATTATATGGTCCGAATGAGGTAGCCTCTTTCTGATGTTATCGTCTTACATTTCACACCTACCCGAAAAGTCGTTATCTTCTTCGGTGATGACCCTTAGCCAGAGTTGCCGAAGATACGAGTTATAGAGTCGGTTCCACGAAAATACTATACTCAGTTCGTTCGGGTGTGGCCAAAAATGGGTCTTACATTCGGGTGTTCGACAGAGAAGTAGGTATTTACTCCGGCTTCCCTCAATTCAGACAGGTTCTTCGAGTAAGTCCGCCCCTTAGTGATGCTGTTCTTGCTTTTTCCGTAGTTCAACGCAGGTATGACACGTTTAGCTACCAGCCTTTCTTGGGGACTCATATCGATCTTGGGACCAAACGGTTTTGGAAGGGGGCCGTCCAACCTGGCAAGCTGCTAAATCGCAGGCCAGTAATACGGTTTTCCCCACAACTTTCGCTGATTTATTCTTGAGCCTTCAGCATCATCTTTCTCGATCTCCTTGATTACATTATCGGTATCACTCTGATCCTTGAATTCGCCCGTTAGCTTTACTGGTTCAGACATAATACCTAGCAGTATTTTATCAGCTTCCTTTCTTAGGTTCAATGATGCTATTGCATTCGACGTATCTCTCCTCAAATCTTGCGCTTCCAGTTGAAAGCTGATTTCCGATGTCGTTCGTTCATTGCAGCACATGTTATCAATCTCGCGAACACAGCTGGATCCGCTCTTTCAAGACTATCTATTGTACCTGAAATGGCAGAATTGAGCATTGCGCAATCTCCTGCCCCTAGCAGAAGCTTCAAGATGTCATCTAAATAGTGGCCAGATTCATCAAAGGTTAGAGGTCTAACGAATGTATGTCCCTGCAATTCAATGTTCGTGGCTGCATCCACTATAGTATCGGTAGTAGAGGATTTATCGGCAGTCCCAGCGATAGTGTCGCTGAGGTTGTCGGTGGGGGGTATTTTTATAATAATTTCTTATAATATTAAATTACTTTATTTAGAGCGGCTGAGACGATCTGTTGTCCCCCGTTCGAAGGCTCCACCTCAGAATGGAATAGGGGGCAGGGTCACGTGGATTAACAACCCCGCATCGGCTCCCCCTTATCAACAACCCACCCCACTTTCAGCTTATCTCGACTGAACCTAGACACCCTTTGACTAAATTCTTAAATCCGCTCATACTTGCACATATATAATCGTTCTCTGCTTTACGTATCAGCTTTCAGGACCTTTCACTCCCTCGACCACTATCGTCTAGCCACCTCGAGGCTATTATTATTACATAACTCAATCTATAACTATGGGTAGCATTGAACTACCCTCGTCTCCTACACATGGAATCTTTCGATATATTACAAAGGGGATCAAACCCATAGAAAGCAAACATCTATACCACCTCCCCGAAACCGCCGAGTTTAGAGACGTCCGATCACTTCCCATGACAGACATTCGGTCCTCCATCGACCTTGGCTCAGACTCTCCATACAAACTCAACCAACAAGGTTTCACAGCCCGTCGTCATACCACGGCTCTAAAGTCCCAATCATACCCTCATTCTAGCTGGAACGATGAGACCATTCTCAAAGAGATCTATATCCCCGAGATCGAAGCCTTGCTCCTTCAAGTCACAGGTGGCAGAACAATCTTCACAGACTCAGTCGTGATGCGCAACAACATCCATACCGAAGTCGACGGACTAGCCCGAGAAGATAGCCCTGAAGAAGTCTCCGAATTCCCAAAATTTGTGGGCACGAAAGTGGGCGCTGGGGGCTCGCCGGCGCCGAAAGTGCATCTCGATTATGCGCCTAGTGGCGCGAGGACGCATATCAGGAAATATCATGCGAAGGTCACGGAGTTGTGCTCTGAGATTATTGAGGCGGAGAATAGGCTGCTTGCAAAGGGCGTTTGGCCGGCGGGCCTGAAAGATCATTATGATGGCCCTCGTTGGGCGATGTTCAGTGTTTGGAGACCTCTGAAGGCTGTGAGAAGGGATCCACTTGCTCTATCTGATTGTAGGACTTTCCCGAAGGAAGATTATGTTGATTTCAATGTCCTGTTCCCGTCGGCTGGTGGAGCGGAGAACCATAAGGAGGAAGTGTACCTTGCGTATGGTTCGGAGGGCCATGCGTGGCATTGGATCTCGAATCAGCAGCCTGACGAGGTTTTGATTATCCAATTGTTTGACAGCGAGGCCGAGAAGAACGGCCTTGGGGTTGCGGGAGGTGTGATGCATTCAAGCGTGCATGTCGACGGCACCGAACACGAACAAGCGAGGGAGAGTGTAGAGGTGAGATGTACTGTGATATGGTAGAAAGCTATTCGTCTTGATCTAAGGTTTAAATATTCCTTTCATCTTATTTTTCCACGCAGAAATAATCATAATACAGCTACTTCCCACCTCTCAAATAATCCCACTTCCCAATCGGTGCCCCATGACTCCGGAACAGCGCATACACCATCCCAACATGGAAGTAAAAGTTCGGCATCCCGTACTCCTGCACGTACTCAAGTCCCTCCATCCTAGCTCCCAGCTCCCTCACCGTCACACTCGCTTCATCTCTCCCTTCAAATTGCTCCCTCGTCGTATTTTCCAGTAGCTCGATCGTTCTTTGGAGACGAGCTTGCAGGTCTGCGAAAGTCGTTGCCTTCACCTCGTTATTGGGTAGAGGAGTCCCGAGAACGACAATGATGAGATTTTGCGCGATGTTGCATATGTTTTGGATTTGGAAACTGAGAGGGTTCATATCTGGTGCTAGACGCCAGGATAGGGCTGAGGCTTCGGGGATGCCTGAGGCGGTGCTGTGGGAAATGCCTTTTGAGAGGATGTGAGAGGTGTTGCGTAGGGCGCGGAGGTAGAGGGGGACGAAGACGTCGTGGATGTTGATTGAGGATGACATTTTTGGTTTGTTTTTGTTGTACTGATTGTGAATGAAGTGTCTGTGTATTGGAGGTGATTTGTGTTCTCGGTGATTGGATTGAATGGAAGTATGAGAGTGATGCTGATTGAAGTCTATGCAGAGGATACGGAGCTGTATTTATACGGATTTCAAGTCGGACTTGGAAATTTGGTTTCCATCGCGAATAATGGCGATACTGTAAATGGCGGAGTTGATGTTGGATAAGTGAAGCTTAACCCCGCAGCCGTTCAGGGGCTTCGGCTCCCACATATGCCCCTGGCGAAGTCTCGGCTCCCACCTGGCCCCTTGCCTTACAAGCACGATGAAGTTGTTGCTGTCAAACCAGAAACCAAAGAGTCTCAATCAGGTTGCATTAAATTCCTAATTCTCATAAGTCTAGAAATAAAAAGTTTGAAGAATAGAAAACAAACCACACATCTAACGAACGCCGAAGCCCTCCATAACTCCAGTCTTCTGAAACACACGCCTCCGTATCTTACCTCAAACCTCACCTATAAATGCTCAGAAGGCTGGAATCCATTTCAACTATCCCGCCAATCACCAAGAAGTCGGATCACAGGACTCAGCCAAGATTCCCACTCCGCCAGGTCCGTGCTAGCAGCACCCGGCTTCAACATCGAGATCAAGATCCGATAATCGCCGTTGGGAAGATACTCAAAATCGGCACCATCGGGCCCGATGGTATCAAAATACACCGCTCCTATATCAAAGTTAGCGACTTTATTGTCCTAAGAACGAACAGAGGAAACATACCCCAGAAGAATGAGACTGTAGTCTGCTCCGGAATGAAATCGAGGGATGACTCCGACGGAGCATCATCGTTGTTCTGCGAGTTATCCGGTAACCACCCGTAACTCGGGACTCCCTGCCAGGTATCATGCGGCGTATGGTTAGTATCCATATACGGTATCTTAATACTCGGATCGTAGCCATAATGCGTCGGCACGAACGTCGTGTTTGCCTGCAGGACATGGATTTCATAATCTGCACCTCCGGTCAGGAAATTGACTTCGATGTTAGGGAACTCCCATGCAGTGAGATTGTAGGCTTCGAATTGAGTGTTGATGCGGATGGTCCAATTTGCGTTGTCGTCGAAGAGGCCTGGGTAGTGGAATACGCAGGGCTGTGCTACGTTATAGTTCTTGACGCCGTCGGAGATGGTGAAGTTGCTAAGGTCGATGGCATTAGTTTTCTGACGGGAGTAGGGAACGCCGAGATAGGGGATGGAGAATGTTTCGTCTGAGCTAGCGATTGAGATGAAGCCGGAGAAGACGGGCGTCTTGTGGATTTGTGCGGGAGAGAGCGTTGGTGGAGTGAAGGTGACGGCGACCTCATGGGATTGACCGGCAGGGATGGTGACAGTTGAGTCCGAAAAAGAGGCCGATCCGTAGATGGCGTATTGAGGTAAGCCCCAGAGGTTGGCGAACTGGGGTATAAGAGCGTCTGGGTATGGAGCATACTCTGCATATCCGGCTCCTAGGTGCTTGATTGTGTACGTCTTGGACTTCGGAGATGCGTTATTGATCTTGATAGTCTGAGGGACATTGAGAAAGCTGTCCGTATCCCCAAGCTCAATTTGAGAGGGCGTAATGGTGGTTTCGTATTTGATGGCATTGTAAGGATTGATCATTCCCGCTCCTTGGCCAGCAACGGTGGACAAGATCGAGTGGTCATAGACGTATTGCATCGGTGTAGCGCTTGATTGCAAGAGGCTAATAATTTCTGCTACAGAAAGAGCGGGATTTTGGGATTTGACCAATGCATAGCAAGCAGCTACGAAAGGGGTAGCCATCGATGTCCCTGAGATGATGGCATAACCTCCAGAGGGTCCAAGTGGCCAGGTAGAAAGAATTTTTCCGCCAGGAGCACCTGAAGCGTCTAGTCAGAACAAGATACCTAAAAATCAAGCCTTGGCGGGGAGAAAAGAAAGCTTGATGAGAACAACTTACTGAGTTGAGGCTTCAAAGCCACCGTGTCCCAAGTCGGACCGAATGATGAAAAGTTGCTGACCATACCACCTGTAACCATTCTGACACTCGAAGCTGTAGGATCGGTAAAGCTCAACGAATATGCGCTTCCAGCAGACTTGATATGTCGGACTATACTAGCACCACTTCGAGGGTCGGTGACCAGCGTTGTGACCGGGAAGGGGACCTCGAGCTCGGCATCTTCGCTGACGGGATCCTGGCCGAGATTATAGCCAAGGAGATACTGAATCGTGTAAGACGAAGCTGCGCTCATTTGAGTACCCAAAGGGCAGTCCGCTGTAACGCCAACGAGGACAATTGTGTTGGTAGGATCAGTAACGGCAGCGCCGGTGGTGTCCCATGTAGCTTGGGTACAATCAGATCCATGATAGTAGACTGTCAGGGCTTGAGGAAGAACCAGAGGCCACACTGCCTGGTACTGGAAGCTGGCTCCCGTGGAGTCTTTCATGTTATAATTGACTGGGAATTTGAGATTGGTGACGGATCCGACTCCAAGTGCGGTCTCAACACTGGCTGGAGTTGATTCTCCGTAGATGCCAAGATCGCCATCATTTCCATTAGCAGCTACAACTGCGATTCCTTGGGACGTAATGGAGTTCACGAGGGTTGTATAAGGTGTATCGTCTTGGAACGGCGCCATAGCTCCCAGAGACATGCTGATGACGTCTACTCCGTCAGCGGCTGCTTGAATCATGGCTGCTAGGATCACATCTGTTGTCGTAGAGTCCGAAACACAACTGAAGATTCTGTACATGTAGAGAGAGGCATCCGGTGCTACCCCGGTCATTCCAAATCCCGTATTGGGAGGATCGACCATCCCCGCGATGCCTTTGGAATGTTAGCAGCATATATTTGAGAACTCGAGAAACACACCTGAGACATGAGTGCCATGGCCACCCGCAAAGCAGGTTGTCAATGGATCAGGACCTGGGATCGGATCGTTACCACCAGGGATCCAGTTATCGTCCACAAAAGCGTAGCCTCCAGCGACCTTGAAGCCAGGACCAAATCCACCTCCAAGCGAGGGATGATTGTAGTCAACCCCAGTATCAATAAATGCAATCTTCATTCCTTTCCCTTTGATCCCAAGAGCGTGAACTTTATCAACATCTGCCATCTTCAGTACCGAAGCAGTATCTACTCCCGTGATGTAGGGGAGGTCTGGGCTGTCGTCGACTGGTGTCCATGTTGTATTGAGTGCCGAATTTGATTTTCTTGCAGCTGGAGTTGTGATTTTGCCTACAGATTTGATAGGAGCTGGTTTGCTGACAAGCCGATTTGGGTAGACTGCAACTACTTCTGGTATGGATTTGAGAGTATCATTGACCTGGGAGAGGGTTATGTTTTGACTGAGCTTGATAGAAAGTCCGTAGAAGAGCTTGGCATTTGTAAATTCCCTCTGGACTTGATAATCAAGGTTCAAATTGATGGCTCGTCTGTGGAACTCATCATGTGACCGCTTCCCAAGTAGTGCATCAGGCTTGAGTTCGACGATAAAAGAGGACTGTCCAGGTGTCTCTGAGAATGGAAATGCTCCCTTGCTTGGAGTTGGAATGGCTATCTTCGAGACAGGATCCGAGGCAACAAACGATACGACGCCAACGAGCCAAAAGAGGGAGAACAACATGATTGAAGGAATTTGGTATTCATGATCAAACTTTTGATGCGCCACCGCTTTCTATATAGCCCCAAATATTCAGTGTACTTGTGATTATAACAAATTGAAGCTAGGCTGTTGAGAGAAGGAGGTTCGAACTTCTCATCTCCTTTCTTCTGAATATTGGGTCTTCGTTACAATCCTACAAATGCCAAGAGTCGTGTCTCGTAAAACCTTATTCGGTCTCGAAGCTAGGGACATGGGAGTATGTGAGCTTAGAACCATTCTCCTCGACGCTGGCAGTGCACTGCAGGGTCACTGGCACCTTGCAGTCTCTCATTGCCGTAAGGCAGCGCTTTGACATCGCATACTACTTCAAGCGGCGTTAAGTATCCACATTCGTCGTGTTGGACCCCACTGCACAATGCTTGTTCTTCGCACCTGCCATTTGTTGCTCGCATGATGACAATACAAATCCGTGGTAAGACACTCGATCGGACATTATTGTGATCATCGTATCCAGGCCGACGGAATGACCAAAGATAAGACGAAGTGCTTGTCAATATCTCATCCCAACTTGGCAGGTGCGAAATATGATCAGGTCTTCCGTATCACCGACAAACGATTTGATACTTTGGCATGGCCGTTTGTGCGCTTTCAGACGCCAAATAGAAGCAACTTAAGACAAACAGAAAGCAAAGAGCAAGATTGCGACGAAGAGAAGATATAAATATAGCTTGACAGACACAAAATAGGCAATACAACAGCTGAAGCCTAGTCTCAAGTGAAAAATAGATTTCGCTACCCCGGATCAGCACTATATTTCTCTTGGTAACATTGTGCTTATATTACGAGGCGCAGCTGGAAACACATTAGCCGGTCGAATGGTAACTCGGATGTGATCCGAATACATAAACGAGAACCCTTTGATGGTAGCGAGCGGCCGACTTAAAGATGAAGAGGGAAGGTGTATCTCGATGTCGTGAGCGTAATCTCTCGTGCAGCGTCGGGAGATGACCACGAGGGCATGTTTGGAGCTGGGACTGAAGATCAGATGAAAGCCCCTGAGAGACCGAATGTCGGACCTGGTTTGTGGGTTCAGCCGGGCCGCATTCCGAAGGAAAGGGGCACCAGAGCGCAATGTTCTGATATAAGCATCAGGTTTTGAGCCTCAAAAGCTTCGAGATTTTGAGTGAATCTGTCACAGTGCACGTGACCTTTGGACCACACGCAATCAGGCTCATTCTCTTTTCCGCAGACTTTGATTTCGATGCAGGATGTAGACAAGTATCACTAAGGAGCTTTGCAAATTGCGATGCCTAAGCTTCGGCAGTCTTGAGATGCAGCGCAGGCTTGATCACGTGGACGTAACCAATCTCATCTCAGCTCAACTTCATCTCATCTCTACCTAGTCGATATCCATTAGCATTTCTCGGTCGGGACTTTACCCTCTCCTCTCAACCTAACTCACCTTCTCAGTATCGCCTCGTTTTCGAATACGAGCTATCTGACTCACCAGCCTCAGCCTCAAGCTAAGAAGTCGAGAAACCTGTTCACATCTCCACACGTCAAGCCGGACAAGAAAGCCAGCGTGTCCCAATTTCCACCCTTATATCAACCATCTCTGCTGCGCGATGGTTCTGCAGACTCTGAGCAGGATCATTGAGGTTGATCTGAGTGAGGCAACATGAACAAACGTCATATCGTCGTCTTTTCCGGTGGTAGCGCGGCCAACAATCTCGTTGATGTGTTTGGGAAGGTGGCGGAGGATAAGGAGTGTTCGTTGAGCTAGTGAGTTGATGAAATTGGGACAGTTGAGAGGAATGAAAGAGGCTGATTTGTATGAGTATCATTCCCATATCCGATAATGGGGGCAGCTCGAGTGAGCTTATCAGGGTGTTTGGTGGGCCAGGGATTGGTGATGTCAGGAGTGAGCATTTTCTCTTTTTCTTTCTTTCTTTGAAAATTGAAAAGCGAAGATCATCTTGAGTCTGAAGATGATGAATGAAGATGAAGAAAGACAATGTGTTTCATGCCAAACCAGTCTGAGCTCATGTCAAAAATATGCATCACGTGCTCATATATCCTCAGGTAGACTCGTCCGTTTGATCCCTGAAGACCCCTCTTCTCCAGAAACAACAGCAATCAAGACTCTCTTCAATCACCGCCTCTCCCCAGACTCCTCATTAGCTCGGCACGAATGGCTCGACGTCGTCGAATCCCGACATCTCCTCTGGACATCCATACCGTCCCCAAAACGTGAGCTAATCCGCTCATTCCTCAACACCATCAACCTCGAAATAGTGAAACGAGTCCGTCCGACCTCATCCTTCAACTTCCAGTCTGCATCAGTCGGGAACCTC
>Ga0302140_10008934_pt1 | contig 12459 bp, 14 predicted proteins | sample I_Bog_E1_1_FD_202095 | JGI IMG/M metagenome (GOLD analysis project Ga0302140, IMG submission 202095) | Peat permafrost microbial communities from Stordalen Mire near Abisko, Sweden - I_Bog_E1_1 | ecosystem: Environmental > Terrestrial > Soil > Wetlands > Peat | place: Sweden: Abisko, Stordalen...
TATAATTACTGAATTCATCATCATCCAGAACTAGAATTTCAAAGCAAGGGCATCTTTTTTTATTCAAAATCTTTAATTTATCATTAAATCCTTCTTCTTTTTCTTTCATTTCTTCATGGAAAAGACTCCTTATAATATTATTGTGTGAACTTCCCCAATAAAGTTCTGATCCTAACTTAGAACAATTGATTGTTGATATGTCTTCAAAAAGATTCATTATTGAACATTTAATTTCCGAGAAATTATGAGCCATTTTCCTGCTTTTACGATTTATGTTTCTCTCACCAATTCCAGGACTATGCAAAGTGTGCTTTGATGCCATGTTCTTATAAATTGTGGATTCAGCAATGGAATCCTGAAAAGGATTGCTAAAACCAAGATTATAAATTGAATTGGATGTGTCAGAATTTTTCAGAGCATGGGTAGCATGTTCTATTGAGATGAACTTTTTATCTGTGCTATATTGTTGCAATTTTTTATAATTAACGCTCAAATCCTCCGAATCTGAAACATCATCATCGACAATGCAACGGAAACTCTGGTCTTCAATGATACAGAAGAAATTGCTGCCTAAATTTTGAGATGACAGAAATTCCAATCCATGATGATCCTTTTTTGGGGATAATGCTTTTGCAAGATGATTGCTCAAGATCAACCCAATGGAAGGAGAATTTTCATTTAATTTGAGAGAATTGTTATTATTTAATATCTCTCGATAGTGGACTTTTTCCGTGCTTGAAAGACCCATGCCATCATCAATAACACTGAGTTTGATTGAAGAAAAAGTCTCAGATTCTGCTTTGAGCTCGATTTTCCCTCTTGATGCAGATTTGAATGCATTTTCTTTAATATTTATGTAATTTTATATGATAAAACAATGATTTTACTTAGAAGATTAACTAATATAATTTTGATTTTATAGGGATCTGATTGGATGTTTGAGGATAAATTGTTATCAAATATGATTTGGAAATCGATTCCTCTCATATCTGCTTGGAAGCTGAATAGACTGGCTATTTCTGTTAAAAAATCTTTTAAATTAAACTCTATGTTTAAATTAGGGTCTCCTTTTAGGCATAAAATCCGTTTCAAATAGATCATTTCCTCTTGTAAACACATCATCAACTTAATAGAAATGCTTAGAGGCTTAAGAATGCTCAATTTCTTCGAATAATCCAGATGTTTTTCAAGGCTTTGTTGGAGAAGATTTGTGACATTTAAGCATAGTCTCAATTCTTCAGCGAAATCTGTGAACGTTTTAGATAAATTGGTGTTTTTTTCAGATGAGTTCGATTTCTGAATTGGATGGTTTTTAATTAAGATTAAAAACAGCGGTTTTTTCCCCAAGAAAATCAAATTACAAACGCCTTTTTTTTTAATAGGATAAAAAAAACCAGAAATTTCATTGACATTCTGAGATTTTATTGAAAATTTATATGAAATTTTCTTTCTTCTGGGTTCAGAAGCTTTGTTTTCATCAAGAATTTTCTCCATTATTTGATATAAAAAAGTCGTTTTTTCGCCTATTGTAATGATCGAACTAAGTTCCGAAAGGTCTTTATCCACTAAAATTTTATTATTAGAATCATTAAAATTCACTCCATTCATCATATCTTTCTTAATTTTTGGTAAGATTATTTCCGAATTTAGGACCTTTTTTTGAAGCGAGTCAATTTCTTGGCTTCCGAACATTTTTTTGGCTGAATTATTTGAAAAAATCAAATTTTTTTCATTAGTAAAAACAAACAGAGCATCATTAGATATACTAGTCACATTTCCTAATAAATCAATAATAAATTGGTTATTTTGTCCGAATTTTGTCAAGAAGTCATCGTATTCATTAAGATCATGATTATCAATGTCTTTTTGATGAATAAAATAATTATTTTTCCATTGAATTTTCTGGATTATTGTCCAGAAAAACCACAAAAGCAGGAAAAAAAGATAATCCAAAGAAATTGAGTTTATTGATCTGAAGACTAAATATGAAATTGTGAACCAGCTGGATAATATGCGAAGAGAAAGGCCTCTAAAACAACCAGCTAGCACATTATCGATAAAACAGAATTTAAACCCTTCATGAATTAATTGGAAATTATTGGAAAAGCCAATATAATTTGCATCGAACTCAAAAAACAGAACCAATATCACTATTTTCAACAAAATTATATAAACATCAAAATATTTATCAGACACCTTTTTTTCATTCTTCATAAATAGACAAAAAATCATAAAAACCATCAGCAATGAGATTTTTAGAATTGGAAATAATAAAGAGTTCTTCCAAAGCGAATTCTCTGTGTTATATCTCTGTTCTAATATGAGAAATTTTAGACAAGAGTCAAAAATCAAGAGAATAAAGAGGAATATAATCACAGCTTTACAAGGGTTTTTTTGAAAAACCACTGTCCCTTTTTGGCTGAAAAAAATGTAGATTTTATTTAATTCCATTTTGGACCATGTCGCTTTGAACATAAAACAAATTAATGATTAATTAACAATAAAAAAAAAAGAATTTATATTTTTTTAAAAATCAATATCTTTCAGAAACTTTTTTCAGAAATTTGGGAAATTCATATTCATAATTTTTTTTAAATTTATAAATAAACCTAATTCAAAAAAAAAGCAAATTCAAAAGGGCTGTTTAATTTAGCACTGCTGAAATAATTCTTCTAAAATTATTATAATTTTTTCGTAAGATATTTAATTCTTTTATAATACTTTATTTTTCTGTTCTTTTTTTTATTCAAAGGTTTTTTTTTAAATCAAGCTGGACATTTTTCCAGAATTCCATGATATTCGAAAACACAAATAAATATTTTCAAATTCGATTGAATTTTTGCTAAAAATACAAAAATTTTAAGACCAAAATATCTTAATCGCGAATTTTGATCGTAAAATTCAAAGCAAAAACCCTCATTCAAATTTATCTGCAATATTTAGGCTATTATAAAAAGAAAAATACATCCATATTCCAATATTTAATTTCAAAGTCAAAAAGTCCCATTTGTTTTACATCCTTTCAAAATGTCCATTCTCAACATTTCCGATTATTTGACACTCGGCATCGTAGCCAAAGGTCGCAATCCAGTCTTTAAGGTCCGTCATATGTATACTGGTAAAGAATATGCTCTCAAAAAGGTCAAACGTACGGACTATTCAGAGCACCTTTCTGATTTCCAAGAAATTTTATATGTTTCTGCCTGCACTCACCCAAATATCCTAAAAATCCTTGGTTTTTCATTGAGTCAAGCCCGAAGCCAAGGCAACAACGAATATGTTGTTAACATTTTAATGGATTTGATGCAGAAGGACCTGGCACAAGAGATCAAAGACCGACAGAAGTCTAACAATCGCTTCCAGAAGACAGAAATGATCAGAATTACCACATCATTGATTTCTGCACTTGAATTTATGCAGAAAGATAGAAAGCTAGCACATAGAGACCTCAAGCCTGAAAATGTCCTTTTGAATCAAGAGGGAGAAATTTTCCTGGCTGATTTCGGTGACTCTTTCCTCAGGACAGATATGAGGGACTCTTGCAAGACTCTTGTTGGTATCAAAATTGTTTATTTTTTTTTATTTAATCCCTTTTGGTTCTTAGGTAGCCCTTATTATATGTCACCGGAACTCAAAGAAATGTATCTGGAAGGAGATACCACTGAAGATTTCAAATATGACCCTTGGAAATCAGATGCCTATGCTCTTGGAATGACTTTACTTGATGTAGCCTGTTTGAAGCTCGGACAAAAGAACTCCAAGACAGAAAAATTAAAGGAAATTTCTGAAATGTATGGAGAAGACTTCACAAATTTTTTGGAAGTCTTATTGGAAGAAGAGTCTAAAAAACGATGCGATTTTATCCAGATTGTTGAACATCCTGCATATTTGAAACTCTCAAATCAAAAACAAAAAGAAGAAAACGTCAAAATTTTCAAAGAAGAAAAAGAAGAAAGGAAAAGCGAAAATGAAGCCAAAATCACTTCAATAAAAATATCAGAGAAACTTTATAATTTCATTGAGAAATTGCCGAAAATTTCAAAAATTGGCAAATTCTACCAGATTCTCACCAAAATAAAGAAAATTGAGGAAGCCAATCAAGCTACAAAAGCAACCGAAGAAACAAAGAGCAATCTTAATGATGAAGCCGAAAAAAAGCAAAAAGTTCCAGAGAATTACTTCAAATATTTCGATTGCCAATAAGGCAGAAGTTTTTCTGGTTTTTTATTATTTCATTTATTTTTTTCCTTTTTTTTTAACAAGCCTCGTTTTTGGTTTTTGTTTGACTTAATCGTTTTTGTTTTTTTAAAACCAGACATTTATTCAGCTAATAAGAAATTCATATATGCACTTAATAAATATTTGAAATATTAATTAAAAACGTATTTGATTTAATAATTTGAATCTTGATTTTTAAAATTTTTATTTCTTTCTAAGACAAATAAAAAATTCAAACTGTCAAACATATTAATTATCATGCAAAATTAAAACATTATTATATTTGCGTTTTTTTTTTAATATCTGATAGCTTGAGTAGCACAATGGAAGGCTCCATACATTTTTGTGACTTCTGCGAATTCCACAAATTTCACGTCAACCTTTGATCCATTCTTTTCTAAGAAAGCTCTCATTTCCTTATTCGGACTGATGATTTTGCCATTCCCAATATTAAGGAAATTGATCATAAAGTCGCTTTGTTCCTCATGTGTGACTTTGATGACTCGGAAGCCTTCCTCGACCAAAAATTCCTCGAAATCCATTTCCTTCACAAATTGATAATGTCCATATTTTCTAACATCTTCAAATCTTTCATAGATTTGTGCCTTTCTTCTTAGATCAATAGGCTGACCTTCTCTGAACTTTTTCGGCTTGACAGTATCCATATCCAAAAGCATGACTTCTTCTGGGGAAAGGATATTGAAAAAAGTGTCTAGATGCATCCGATGTTGATCGAAGTCATTTTCATCGTTGACTATACAGAACCTTTTCGTCATAAGTAGGTCATTTTCCATGAGATGAGCAGCTGCTGAGAAATTTGTCCTCATTCCGACCCCTAATAGAGCCAAATCCTCCTTGATGATCATGAAGTCACCTCCTTCGAGTTTGTTTTCGCCTTGCATCTCGGCAATCACTGGGATCTGAAGCAATTCATAGAACCAACGGATCATATCGACTTCTCGTTTCCTTTGTTCTGCATTAAGATTCCCAATGATGACTCCTCTGGGAGTGATGATCTGATGATCTCTACAGAAGATCAAATTGCCCAATGGTTGGAATTGGACGGATTTCAAAATCAAATGGGTGTTGATAGTCTCGGAAGCAAGATGGCAAATGGGTTTATTCAGAAGAATTTCGATAAGATCGTCATCTGAATAATGAGCCAAGGTATCGCGTTTATATTGTTCCGATAGGAAAAAATCCAATTCTTCCTTTTGTTCAGGACTTGAATATTTCAGTTCCCCTTCTAAATTATAGGTCACTGACTGAACAGCTTTCTCAAGCAGATACTTTCTATTGCTCCTTAAGACATCCAAAACGGTATAGACTTGGATTCCTTCCGATTCCAATAGGGTCTTGGCATCCTTCATGGTTTCTATAGTGATTGGAACGTTGGAATAAATGTTAAAGAGAGAGGCTCGAGGATGCAGGTTAGACCAGGAGAAATTCTGGAGCGGGATGTAGATAATCACACCATTGGGTTTAAAGGTCTCGCATTTTTGAATGAAATTCATCAGAGTTGGAAAAAAGAATTAAGATTTGTTTAAGGATATTTTTTTATTATAATATTAATTTAAAAAAAGGCTTAAATATCCGGAAAAATTTAATATTAGGGAAAGTTCGTATTTTCGTTATTTTGTCATGGGAAAAACTTTGCACTTCCGAATTTTTTTTTTTCGTATTATAGTTATTTTTATTTTTTTTGAATTTTTTTTTTTTTTTGAAAAAAATGGTTTTTATTCAAAGTTTATCAAATTGTTATTAAAATATTTATTGTTCTGGTGAAGGACATCTTCCTAACGTCACTTTTTCGACATAAGAGAGTTTACAAGCAGCACAAACGCTTGAGAATCTGGCAGCACATGGATAAGAAACACAATCGACTTCTGAATCATACCATCCGCAGACAGCCAATATTGGTTCTCCATTGCAGTTTTTGTCTCGATCACTATCTGTGCAATATTGTAAAACATCTATTGAAAAAGTAGCCGAAATGAAGAGTAAAATGAGAATGAAAGACGATTTATTCATGATGATTTTGTTTTATATGAATAAATATTTATAATCTGTTATAAAAGAAAAAAATAATATTAATATCTGAGTTTTCTGAGCAATTATATGATTTTTTCAAAACAAAATGGAAACTCATAAAAAATATTCAAAAAACAAAGAAATATCAAATAAAGGCACTTTTACACATTTTATTTCGTTGCCTTTGATCGAAACTGCGTTGAAAGGAAAACTTTATGAATTACAAAAGAAAATTCTTGCAGTTTTTTCAGAAGATGAGCAAAAATTGATTGATTTAAATAATCCAAACCTTTTTCATATCACCCTTTCAATGCTAAGCATTTCCAAAGAAGAAGATAAATTAGAAGCCCAAGAAATACTTAAAAGAAATCATGAAGCCATCAAAAAGGTCTTGGATAATTCCAAATTAAAAATCAAACTAGGGAAAATCTTGACCTTTTCGAAACAAGAAAAACCACAAAAACCATCTAAATCAATTCAAATATATAAAAAACCCCATTCCAAAAAACAAAACCAACAAAATCTCATTTATTTGGAAATACAAGAGGATGAAAGCTTCAGAAAAATCATGCAAATTTCACATCTTCTGATAAAAGAGTTCTTAGAAAAGGAACTTATGGACACCAGCGATCTAAAGCCCATGAAGGTTTTTTATGATCATAATTCGGGTTTTTTTCGAGCTGAAAAATTCCACATTACTCTTTTTCGAGTTGATGAATCTGTGAATCTCGATAAAATCAAGAAGGAATTCGATTCGTTTGAATTCGGAGAAGCAGAATGTAATTCTGTTGATATTTCCACTAGATTTTTATATGATGAGGAAAAATTTTATATGCCTTTATTTAGAATTTCTTTTTAAATTTCTCAATATTTATTTTTTTGCCTTGGCTAAATATTTCGGGTTAAATAAATTCGTTGGGTCCTTTTTTATCTCGAAAAGACGTTGAGCTCTTTCTTTTAAATTTCCTCCGCATTTCAATCCCAATTTCATTAATTCATGCTTCAAATGTTCTGCACCCAATTTTTCTAAATCCTCGATAGAAGTCATCATCTTCAAGTCCAATTCTGGAAAATTCTCTATAGGAGTTAGTTTTTCTGGAGTTTCGTCTTTTTTTTTAAGATTTTTTTCATCTTTTGCAGTTAATTTTTCAATTTCGTGAATTTCTTCCTTTTCGACTTTTTGCTCTTCCTCGGGCTCATTTTCATAGAGGTTTCTCAATCGGTTATTTAGCTCTAAACACACTTTCTTCTTTGGAATTTCGAAATTCTCGGTCTCATGATTGCCCCTTTCATCTTTTCTCATTTTCGAAAAACCCATAGCTATTGATTTACCCATCTTATTTTCCCAATCCTCCAATTTATTCTTATATTCCTGAGTCAACTTCATTTCATAATGCCTCAAGCTCTTTTTCTCTTCAGATTCCTTATATTTCTTCAACTCTTTCTCAACGTTTTCATCTTCTTCCTCCTTTTTCTTCAGAAATTCCTTCAGCTTTTTCTCATTTTCCACATTTCTGATCCTTCTGCCTTTCAAATCTTTGCTAGCATCAAAATTCGTTGTTTTTCTTTTAGTTGCTGCTTGGCCTCGTAATAAAGAGCCAAACCCCCCTTTTCCTCCTAATAGACTGAAATTTGCATGAACAAAGCCTTTTAATGAGTTTAAAAGGGTTCCGTTAGAGAGAAGAAGGGAGTTATGATAAAATGACAGGATTTCTGATGGAATGTCATATTTTGAAGAAAGAAAAGAACGAAGAGAAGAAATATCATCATATTCTGAGAGGAATTCAAGGGAAATAGGATTTGAAAAAGGGGTTGTGACGTAAAGTTGCTGCATGTTTGATTTTTTTTTAAAAATTTTGTTCTAGAAAACTTTGTTTTATTAATTTTATAGAAACTTCACACTATATTTATCGCCGATTTGGAAAACCTTCAAAAAAATTTTAGTGATATTATGGAATTTTTTTTTTAATAGTTATACTTGAATTTGATTTGTTTCTTTTTCAAATAATTTCAAACTCTTCAAAACAGTTTCAAAGGGTAGTTGGTAAAATACTATGAAAAATATAAGAAAAATTCGCATTTTAGTATATTTCACAATCAGTTTGGTCGGTGTCATCCCCTTCAATAATCCATTTAATTGTTTCGATTGATCCGATTTTTCCATTTTTTTGAGCCTTAAATTCCATTAAATTTCCTCAGAAATTAAAAAGAAACCCATTTGTAAATAGCTGCTCCAATCTCTTTCAAATTTCTCGTATATATGAAAAAATTTTCCTTTTTCTGTAAGTTCTTCCATTCAGCTTTCCCTTGTTCACACATTTCTTCAATTATTAAAATTATGAAATCTTTGGAAACCCTTTCTTTTTTTGTAAAATTATGAGTTTTTTTTGTTTTTTAAAAAAAAAACTTGGAATTTTAGTCGATTTGTCAGTGAATAACTCAAAATTCTCCATGTCGAGTTCAGATATTGAAATTTCATTCATATTATTTCGACAAAAATAATAATGAAGTATTTCAGCCCAGATCTGCAATTGTCTTTTCAAGGTTTTTTCATGGATTTGTTTCCTATTTTTATTATTTGATGATAAAAGCATTATTGGTTGATGGTAAATTTAACGTAAAAAATGCTGGCTGTTTCAAATATTTTTGAAGTTTTTGCTCAACATTTGAACTTTCCATTAAATTAGAAATTAGAAATTATTTTTTGTTTAGTTTCTTTGAAATATAATTTTTTATTCAAAGGGGATTAATGATCCGAAATACATATGTTTAATTACAGGATGTTTAAAAAGCACTTCCCCTTGATACATTTTTAGCATGCCCTTGTAAAAAATTAATGATTATAAAAATTATATTTAAATGGAATTTTACATTGGCGACCTTCTTCCAAGTTGGAGCTGCACTTATATCATTAAGGACTGGTGATGTTTCGTAAAACGGGGTTCCTTTTTTTGCATCTTTGATGAATTTAATGCAATCAAAATAAATGAATTCTTCATGAAACTCTTCAATCATTTTATCGTTATGGATTGATTCAGGATTCAAAACCTTTGGATGGTTAATAAGTTCAGAGGCGCCAAATAAAAAAGGCAAAAAATGATAATCATCCAACCCCCATACACCATGCGAACCCGCTGGTTCCAACATATAGGTGAGTTGCAATTTCCTCATTAATCTGATATACCTACAAAATTTTAACTTAAAAAAATTCTTTAAAAAAGCAAAACTACCGATAGAAAACGTTCCTCAACAAAGTTTCATAATCTTCTTTGGTATAAAAGTCCAATTCTTTCAAACAATAAAGGAAAAGGATGAAGGAAAGCTCATGTCCTAATTATAATTTTAATTTATGATTTTTGAATTTTATTTTAATTTTAAACCTGTCCCATAATCTATCCTCTCATAGGAGCCAAATGAGTCTAAGAAATAGACCTTTAATTCAATGATGGAACCTGCTTGTTCAACGGGCAAAATTTCACTCAACATTTTTTCAATCATCTTTTTTTTTAAAAAAAAATAGAAAAAACACATTTTAATTATTTTTGGTACAGGCTGAACTCTTTCATGCCAAGTGCGAAATGCTTTATTACCATAACGCATTTTTTGTTGCAGAGGTGGGATTTCAATTATCAGATTTTCCAAGATTTCAAGGAATTTCACAAGAGTTGCAAATTTGGGATTCGCTGGTGTTGCTGATATCGGTTTTGATTCAACACTCTTCTGTAAATCTTGAAGGAAGGTCATGAAATTATGAAAAGTCTTTGTTTTTTTAAAGATTTCCACATCCTCAACAGAAATTATTCTTTTTTTGGGTTCCACAAATTGATGATTAGACCATTTATTTGTGTTATTTTGAGGTTCCATTTATTTTTTATTTTATTTTTCTGATGAATGTTTTTTAAATGAAATTTTGAAAATTTTTCCTTTTGAAATAGCAATTTTTTTGACTGAAATTTTGATAATAAAAAATATTGATTTTTTTTTTATATTAAAAAACATTGAAATTAAAGAAACAGAAAATTCATAATAATAATCATAATTAAAAAAAAATCTTTTTTTTATTATATATCACATAAAAATGCAAGAGGAGGAATATGAGCCGACTAACAAAAAGGCGAAAACTCACAAAGGAAGAAAAATCTTAGGAGAACGAGAGGCCAAAATTGAAGAAGGTCCCCGAAAAACATTGTTTTTGAAATCAACGAAAACTTCAGAAACTATATCTAAATTAAGTCATGACCTGGTAATAACTTCTCCTAAGTTCATTTCTCATATTTTATTAGTATATGTTAAAAAAACACAACTCCTTGAGTGTGAACAAACGTTATGACATACGACCTTTTGATAAAAGTTCGGAAATAGAGTTTCTATGCAAGAAATATGATTGTCCTCTTTTTGTTTTGGCGTATAATAAAATCTAGGAATAAAAATAAAAACATTCTTATTTTAAAGTTCGAATTCAAAAAAACGACCCGACAATATCACTATTGGGAGAGTCTACGAAAACCAAATTTTGGATATGGCAGAATTGGGAATTCAAGATTTTAGATCGCAAGAAGATTTTTTGGTGAATTTTTTGTTTTAGTAAAATATTAAAAAAAAAAATTTAGAAAAAAATCAACATTCCGATAAACGCAAGACCTTGTGTTGTTTTTCAAGGTGATTTGTTTGAATTTGATGCAAATTACATAAAATTGAAAAACTTGCTCTTAGGTAATAAATAGAAAAAAATATTTCTTAGTATTCTTAGATTTTTTTGTCGAAAACATTGAAATTTCCAAATTCAACATCTTGAATTTTTCGCATTTAATTTCAATTAGTCTAGAAAAAGAAGGTGAGCTTAATCTGAAGGTTTATAGCATTCATATTAATAATGTTAGTGACAGCAATAATGAAAAAGTGAGCCTAATTATTATTTTTTTTCTCTGTCATAATTTTTTTTTTTTGCTTAAAAAAGTTTAACTTGGAAGAAATTGGACCATCTTGTAAAATTTTGGTCAGAAGACATCAGTTTGCCACTGAAGATTTGTATAAATTGGCCTGCAAACAACCAAAAATTGACAAAAATAAAGTAAATACATTTTTAAAAATTAAAATGTATATTTTTTTTTTCTAAAAGAATAAAAACATGAAAACAACTTCTATGGGAGATAAAAAAGGAAGGTTATACGTGGAACGGCAAAATTTGGATGCGATTGCTTTAAAGAAAAGAAAAGTTCTAAAAATAAAAGCTTTCTTTTTCAAATTATTTTTTGTAGAAACTAAAAGTTGAGAGACCAGGAAAAGGAAAAGCGAGTTTCGCTCAAAAAGAACAAGAGCTCAATGAAGAAATCGAATAATTATTTAAGGGAAATATTTAATTTTTGAAATTATCAATAAAAAATTAAATTTTTTTTTAAATAAGCATATTATAGAAATTTTTTTTTTTTTTTTAATGCGCAGAAATCTATAGTTAAATAATTTGCTGTTTTAAATCAGAAAATTATTTTTTTTTTTTTTTTGAAAAAACACCATTTTATAAATTACATTAAATTTGTATAAAAATTAAAACAAAATATATTAGTTGAAACAAATTTGTAATAATTTTCGTAATAAATTTTAAATCATGGAAAAAGAAAAAGAATTGCGAAATCGCTTGAAAGACTTTTTGAGTCGTTATAACGACACTCATGATAAAAAAGAGCCCATGCTTATTCAAAAGAATGTTGAGGAGTATGGAATTAACCAGGAAATTCAGGATCTTGAAAACGATTTGAAGACTCCCCCCAAACAAAAATCTGAAAATCATGAACTTCCTCTAGAAAAACCTCCAATTTCATATAAAAATTCCATCGAAAAAAAAGAAAATCATGAAGAAACAATGAAGAAAAGTTCATGGGAATTCGTCAATAAAACTGAAGAAAAAGTCAAAAGAAACTTTTTTCATTTTGAAAGGAAAAAACCCCAAAAAGAAAGCAAATCTCATGAGAAAATCATCAAGAAAATCGAGAAATCGAATAAATTCAAAAGCCCAGAAATCCATAGTCAATCTGTGCGAAAGAGACCATCAAAAAATCAGAAAAACTCCTCAGAAATCGTGAAAAAAACAAACTTTTTTCCTAACAAATCAATGAAAAACCCGAATAACTTGTCACTTTATGGCTTAAACACGAAAAAACTCGAACAAATGACAAAAACTACTTTCAATGATGAGGACAGGGAAAGTCCAGT
>Ga0302140_10008938_pt1 | contig 12457 bp, 13 predicted proteins | sample I_Bog_E1_1_FD_202095 | JGI IMG/M metagenome (GOLD analysis project Ga0302140, IMG submission 202095) | Peat permafrost microbial communities from Stordalen Mire near Abisko, Sweden - I_Bog_E1_1 | ecosystem: Environmental > Terrestrial > Soil > Wetlands > Peat | place: Sweden: Abisko, Stordalen...
AAACCTCTCCTTCAAAGCTTTCCTCACACGCTCCGCCCTCTTCTCTACAGCCTCATCATCCACACCATAAACCCCCTCCTTACTTATCCACCCCACGCTCAAACCCCCAAATTCCAGCTCCGGAAATTCCTTCTCAAGAACCGCGCGCTCGGATCCAGTATCGCAAGGCTCCGCACTCCGTTCCTGTAATTCAGGATCGAGAATCAACTCTGCGCCTCCCTCAACACCCTTTCCGGAGTCTTTGTCATAATACCGCTTATCAAGCACATGTGGAAAAGCCAGGAGAGTAGTTTGGATCGTGCGTCTGAGCGGCGAGGAGATGATTACACCGATGTCCTTTGGGTATGGGAAGGTATCAGCGAGCGCGGCTGCTTGTTGCTTGCCGAGTTCTGTTAGCGATGGGTCGAGAATGGTGAAGTCGTGTGATACATTGTGCAAGGCTTCCGCGTGGCGGACGAGGTGGATTTTACCTGCCATGCTCGGTGTGTTTAGGCGGAAGGAGAATGTGTTTTGAGGTTGCCTTTGGAGGTTCTTATGCTGGATGCTGAAATGTTGATGCTTGCGCAATAGGCTGAGGGATGGCGTCATGCAAGCCTCGAATGTGGCTTGCTGCTTGTGTGACTGCCATTGTGCCCGAAATAGAACTTTGGTCACTTGAAAGTGTTGTGTTAGAATTATGTCACTCTTACCCTTAATCTGTCCGTGAAAGCTGCATATATCTACTCTTAGGGAAGACGTAATGGATATTCGCTATAAATTTCACTAATGGCCGACACAAACTGCTGTGTAGAGACGCAAATAATTCTTGGCATGTTAACCACGGATTATTATTTATTCTGAGCTCTGAGGACATAAGGAGATAGGGATATACTGTAGTCAGAAACCTTTAGAAGACTGGACTTGCAGGACTCAACTCTTTGCCGTCTATCAGAGCAAAGCTGAACGAGTTATAATTAGGTATTTGCGTTTTTGGCGTACGGTCCAAGTAGATATAAACTATGCGAGCTCAGGATTCACGACTAGGATATCAAGAAACATAATTGCCAATCTGAGTTAATGCGATGCCACCCATGTGTATTTTTCCTTACTCGATATTATACTCTGTAGTCCCAAGTCCACTTAGTCACCAGCACCCCCATCGAGCGGAGCTGCGTGTGTTGAATCTTCCTCGAATCTCTCATTCCACATTGAAATCATCACTTGCCAGACTGCAACTATAACGGCAGGGATTCCTATGCCTATTCCGACGCCTAACGAAATTTTGTCCGATGTGGAGTAGAAACCTGATGGTGAAGTAGTAGAATTCGCAACCAACGACGATGCAGGCCCCATCACGAGTGTGACAAGCGATGGCAGAGTCTGCGTCGCACGTTGAAAAACATCACCACATAGTCCTTCAACAGTACTCTGCTCATTCCCAGTGTGTCAGTCTGACCCCCGAGACCAAGCCAGGAACTCTTACCGAGTTGCTACCATAACAGAAAGAGAGCAGTGCCAGCTGGTTCGCCTGGTTGGATTGTATATTCGCTTGTTCCCCAATTTTGAACGCTACGATTGCAAACGCCCCGAAGATCACCGCAAAGATGATGCCTGCAGTTTGCAAGAATGCGTTCCACACGAACTGTGTTTTGGTTGACTCGGATTGAAGCTGCTTTTGGATTTTTTGAAGAAGAGCCAATTCCTTGAGATGGACTTCTGGTGGAGTGAGCTTGGAATCGATGGATTTGAGGAGGTTGATTAAGATTGGCGAGGCTGGGAACATGTGCTCGGGATCAGATTTCGCTTCTTCTTGTGACAGATCATCTTGGGCGTCTGGTGGAGAGGAAGTGTTCTCGGAGCTGGTGTTGACTTCAGCCTGCAATGAACCTTCTCCTTTAGCTGGTACGGACGAAGAGGGGCCATCGTCCCCTACCATGTCCTGGCTCGCCATATCTCTGCTGTCAATGAAATTGGCCATCAACCCTCTTATTTTATGGAGGATGCTGCTGGCAAGGCTGCCGCTGAGTCCGGAGCACAGCCACTACATCGCCCTCACCAAGGCGCACCTGACATGAGCGAGCCACGACCATGAGCGATCTGAAACCAATTGTGAAATTCTCACAGATGTGATCAAGTATTCCATGTGAGGTAGGCCCTGGAACGGACTCAAAAATATCTCTTCTTATAGCATCCTCATGGTCCTAACTTTCAATCTCGAGTTCTTTTTCGACGTTCTCGGCTTACAGCCTCACCGATTTTCAGTAGCTTGAGCTCCATAATCATACCCAAGATTACTCTCTCTTCTAATCGAAATTATCAAGCTTACAGCAAATCTTTTGCGTTCAAGTATAACAAGCCCCATAAATAGGGGCCGAGATGTCAAGGCTGAAGTGTGTAGAAAATTTTACGTTCTGGCGGACAATGGTGCGGTCACACAGGGAGGAAAGACGCCTAGCTTCGTTGGCAGCTTCGCGAGTCGCGACTATGCCGCTTTGGTCACCGGTCAGGCGTCCTGGCCGCACACCGCGATCATGAATAAAAGTACTGAGGTCCCCCGATCGACTTCATTCTCATAAAGCTTCCTTCACGTTATAATTGTCAAGTGGGCTTTCTTTCACAGGATGGATGTGACAAACATACCCGAGCAACCGTTTTACACTCTGTCGTCCGTGCAAGACGGTGGAAGCAACTCGGATTCCACCGTGCGTAGTGTATTCACCATTGTTGGAAGACAGCCAACAACTGACCAACGGGCAGAGCGATGATGAAGGGAGCAACTCGGATTCGACCGTGAGTAGTGCAATCACCATTGTCGAAAGACAGCCAACAGCTGACCAATGGGCAGGGCGATGATGAAGGGGTCACATCGCCACTTCAAAGGACACATGACACATCCGGTTCTTCCTACCATATGGCTGGACTATCAGAATTTGTTGATGCAATAAATCAGGTATAGCTATGCGTTTCAGCACCTGTGACGCAGAATATCCGCTAATGCTAAGACACAACAGTCAGCTAAGCGAGCTTTTCCCAACAAATTATCTTCACAACCCCGTTACAAACATATCGAGGCTCTATTGCTACGTTGGGAGGAGGACGATCTGAATGTAGAGCTAGATGTGTCTGACTTGGCGCGAGCCTTCCAGAAATACAACTACGGTACCGATACTTGGCTTATTCCGAGCCAGAACTCTCATAGAAAGTTGATGTTAAAGGTTGGGGACTTTGTGGAGAAGCACGAGAGCAAGGATTGCCTTATGATTGTCTACTATGGGGGCCACGCATTCATCAATTCTTCACGTCAGTCTACATGGTGTTGGTAAGTCATTTTTGGGGGGTTTGTCCCTTTGCGCGAGTGTGTAAAAGGTAGATCTTGACAACAAGCTAACTATAGAAAGCACAAGAAAGAAAGAAGGTCCGTCACTCGAATGGTCAGATGTGCAAACTCTTTTTGAATCATCGACATCGGATGTTCTACTCCTTCTTGACTGCTGCGCCGCTGCCAGTTCTGCTCCAAGAGGAGGGGTCGCCCTTACTGAAACCATTGCCGCCTGCGGCTGGGAAAATATTGCCGCCGAGCCAGGTCGTTTTTCTTTCACGAATGCACTCATCGAAGTTCTAAACAATTGGGTGGGCAGGACTTTCTCTGCAGCCATGCTACATAGTCAAGTTCTTAGGGTCTTGAAGCGCGAGAGACCAGAACTACTTGGTGGCACTCACCCAGTAGAATGCCGCCGAACTCCAGTTTACATCATGACAACAAACAATCCGCAGGCGTCAAGTATAAACCTATCTTTCCTGGCACCACTAGTCGACGAAGAGAACAATCGTCCAACGACGACGGAAGCTACGATGGAATGGGAAGGCACTCCGCATGGACTACCAAACGCAGTTCACAAGCCTGCCGAGAAGAGAAAACGAAGACGAAAATCAGATTCTGTGGACAGCGAGTCTCCTATTAAGAGATTCAAAGGCAAAGCTGCTGAAGAGTCCTCTGTTCCAGAAGAAACCTCCGTCATGCTCAACGCAGCCGCAACTTCCTCAATCATGCAGCTGCCATCACCACCGGAAGAGTATGATGTGGAATCTATTCAGTCTGTCACAAGTAAAGGGGAGTTCCGGGTACCACACGTTTTGATATCAATAGCTCTTACCTAAGATCAAAGCTTGGACGCCGAGGCTGCTTCGGAATGGCTGGCAAGATTCCCTTCTCTTGCACGATATTCAAAGGTCGAGGGAATCTACCAAAGCTTTTCTACTTTACTAGTGGCCTCACTGCCCGTGCTGATCTGGAATTTTCTCCCAGATCATCCTGCATGTAGCTTTGTCGGGTATGTAACATCCGAAACGTCTTGACTCATCAATCTTGGGCCGCCCGAACTCCAAGGAAAGTCCTAGAAAATTCCCAGGAAAGTGCTGCATCCTCTTTCGACAAATCAGCAGAAATCATCACTGATTTTCCAGACCATTTCAAGGAGATAGAATTTGGTAGGAATTCTACTTCGATCGCCGGACAATTAGCCAGCGAAGGCGCAGGGGTACCACCCCAGGATAGGTAAAACAGTCCTTCTCCATCAGGCATAAACAATCTTCATGGAACTATCGCTCAAGAACACCATCCTTCTACAAGAGTTCCTTCTTTACCCGATTCCAGGTCATCCCCAAAAAAGTCTCGAACGAATACTCCATGGACGCCAAGTGAAGAGCAAAGACTGAAAACTATGCGAGATGGGGGCAGCACTTGGACGGAAATTGCAAAAGTTGACTTTCCAATACCCTCCGTTGAGGTCTGCTGACGGACTCTAGACATTTCCAGGCAGGACAGAAGGCAGCGTCAAGAAAAATTGGTATAAGGTAATAGGATAAGCCAAAGATAAGAACTTGCTAACAAGACAGGACATGCACTACGCTGAATTTGCAGAGGATGAGGTACGTCATTGTTGAAGCTGTTTTGGGTCGTCTACCGATTTTTCATAAGAACCGTCTAACATTGCTTCTTAGAGTGTCGCGCTTCTTAACGCTATCAAGGAGCATGAAAATAATAAATGGAAGGAGATCGGGAAAAAAAATTGGAAAGCCAGCAAAGGTTTTCGTGTCCATCGTTTTGTCGTACATTAGTGCTAACTGATTTTCAGGCAAGTCAGCAGTACGCAAAGGAACACTTCAATAAGACTTAGCCATACATATCTGTGAGTTTGCGGTAGCAGGGATATCTGGATTTTCTTTCTTTTCTTTCTTTGGTCCGCTACGCGGGAGATATGAATTCCATTTAATTAAAGGTTATTCTCGATATTAGTCAAATACATAGCCAGCTTAGGAGACTAATAAGATGATGAACTCAATCCAGATATACCGGGTGCAACAATCCAGTTTCTCCTCCATGTATCTTTCCGTCTACATCTTTTCTTGAGGTCCATTTCTCGGTTCGTGTGCTGCACCTGTCACAGGTCTATACTCTCATTATGAATCTTGACACGCCAGATCTTGGAGAGCCGGGGAGCGATACTTGGACTACGACCGAATCTCAGTCTTTAGTGCTTTATTCGGAACACTCCGGGCCCTATAGCGAGACTAAAGTTTACATAATATTCACTAAACCGAAAGGTGAACCATTAGATAGTGTGCCAGGGCATAAGCAGGAGGACTGTCCGTGAATAAGCCAAGCGAGAGGCTTGGGAAAAGCAAAACTGGCCTAGTTCTTCGTGCCTCCTTCATTATATCAGCGAATATTAAATCTCATCCACTCTTCTCCTAGACACGGAGACCATTCCCCTTACTTTGGATATATCCATCTTTAAAACCTACTCAGATGTAGATAGCTGCGTAACTCACAACCTAAGTGCTTCTTATCTTTATTTACTACGACAATTGTAGAATTACGCACTCTATGTCCGTTCACGGTCAGCCTTGTTACCCCCGTGCCGCTTTCCCCTCGATCTTGGAGAACCATTTGAAGCTCTTGGGAAACATCGCGTCAAATATCCTATGTCAAACTTGAAATCATGCCGTCGGGAGGCGACTTTTTGAAACATAGCGAAACATAGCAAGTTCTCAGATGCAGAGAAAGATTTCGGAGATAATAGACCCATGTCAGACACGGACTCGGTACTCGGACTCGGCAAATTCAAGACATCTGTTCGAAAGCTGACAACAACCATCTCTCAAAAATCTGAAATAGAATGCATCATACACCTGATCAGACTATTACCATCAAAGATTGAGCCCTCTCATATATAGCTACGTTTCATTTAGCTGTGCGTGACACGAGTGGCTCGGTGAGCAAGATATCCTCCTGCGATGCCTGAGCCCGAGCGGAAGCGCAGACGGCCCGCGATGTAGGTTAACCTCCATTTGTTATCTACGTCCCAAAGCTGAAGGCGAGTAATGCAGTTCATGTACTCTCTGTCGAAGTCGCAAGATCCGGTGCGACAGAGGGTCTCCGTGCAGCAACTGCGTGAAGTCCAGGAAGGGGGTTTGCGTCTATGATAAGGCCGCTCCAAACAAAGCCCCGCGGCGACAAAATGGACTTGGAGAGCCCTCATCACCCCATTATCCAACGCCTTCTTCAAGCATAAGTATAGCGTCTACGGTATTGGACCATGCACCAGGGACTTCAGACGCGAATGCAATAAGTACATCCACGCTCGCCAGCAGGCCCCTGCACAAAGATGCAGAACCGAAAGGAACAATCATACAAGCGCAAGAAGAGACCCTTTTCACAGGACACGCAACTAGGTATCATGAAACGTTCTTGAACACGAGTCGAGGGACCCCTAAATTACATCTGAGCGAGACTTGCAGCATCTACAAGACACGCATGTATGGCCAAAGCCACTGGATGAATTCAATCAAACTGGTGAGCTATTCTTCAACACACATTACTTCCGTATTACAAACGAATGACTCACACAAATAAAGTTCCAAGACATGTTCCAGGGAATTGGACCGCATATCCAAGAAGAGAAACTAAGAGCCTTCTCCGGAATTCAAAGATGCAAAGCTCTGGCAAAGGTCATCAAAGCACAGCGAGCACCTCCATGGCCTTCCATGACCCAGGCGGACCTACCATCAAAAGATATAGCTGATGATCTCGTAGAGTGTTATCTACGTACGAGTGAAGCTATATATCGAGTGTTGCATATCCCATCCTTTCGAAGAGACTATGATGCCCTTTGGGTTGATAGTGTTGAGCCTGATATTTCTTTTCTCATTCAACTCAAGCTCGTCCTTGCCATAGGATCGCTCACGTACGATGATCATTTCTCTCTACGCACTTCGGCCGTTCACTGGGTACACGAGGCTCACCATTTGCTTTCTAAGCCCGACTTCAAATCAAGACTCAACATTCAATCTCTCCAAACCGAAATCCTCCTTTTAATCGCTCGCGAGACAGTAAGTGTAGGAAGTGAACTAGTCTGGATCTCAGCAGGTGCACTTTTCAGGACGGCAGTGTGTATGGGCCTACACAGAGACCCCACCTATTTGTCAAAGCGAACAACTTTTAACACCGAGATGCGCAGACGGCTTTGGAACACAATTATCGAGATCGTTCTGCAGAACAGTCTCATAGCTGGCTCGCCTCCATTCTTCTCGCTTCAAGACTTCGACACGCACCCACCTCAAAATTTTGATGATGACCAGCTTGTCACCGAGGACCCGGTAGCCGAGTCAGAAGGCCACCTCACTCAGTCATCTATTGCAATAGCCCTCCGCAAGACCTTCGCGTCTCGTCTTGGAATAGTTAAGTATCTGAACGATCTTGGTTCTAGCGGTACATACGATGAGACGCTCCGACTTGATTCAGATCTGCGAGCGTCCCACAGAATCCTGCGTCAAACGTTGCAAACATACCAGTCAAGCGCTCTACTTCCCTCTCAATTTCAGATCCGCGCTCTAGACATGATCATGAACCATACCCTCTGTTCATTGCATGTACCATTCCTAGGACGAGCCATCCATAATACAGCATACGCCTTTTCCCGAAAAGTCGTCCAAGAAACAATCCTCAAAGTCTGGTGCGCGGCCTATCCATCCTCATCTCAGGGTACCCCGACTTCCTCAACGCTTCCTCCGCCACTCGACGACCTATCCCGCTTCATCCTTTGCGGTTCAGGCTTCTTCCGCACCACCGCCGCCCAAGCCAGTCGTCTTGTAGTCGTAATCCTCAAAACTCAGATATCAGAAGAGGAAAGCACTGGTCCCGTGCCCTTACGTCCCGACCTCCTGTCTGTTCTCGAGGACGTGAGAACGTGGTGCTTGAGAATGATGAGGGCGGGAGAGACGAATATAAAGGGCTACTTGCTTATGAGTATTATTCTGAAGCAGTTTAATGCAAGGATGCAAGCTAGGAATGTCTCAGAGTTAGAGCCTGGCTTGTCGATGTCGCTGATGATGCAGGCAACTGAGGAGGCGGAGGCGATTTGTTTGGAGATTCTTAAGGAGATGGCAGCCAAGGGAGGACAGGTTGATAGTGCGATGGAAGGGCTAGATGCTGGAAGCTCTGGTCTAGGAGCTGTCGAGATTGATAACATGGGGTTTAATATGCAGTCTGATATGATGCAAGATTCGGATTTTATGGTGAGATAGAGAATGGGAGATACTTATGCCTTGGCTAACTTCTAAGATAGGCTTCCGATGCACTATTCAACTTAGATGGTGCTCCACCAATGGGCTGGCTGTTTGGAAATGGCAGTACTGAATGGTCCACACTTTGGTGAAGCATAGAAACCTGCGGCAACCGAATGACTATTGGCTTCGATAGGGGACTGAGGTATCTTGAGACATACCAATTAGACATAGGGAATTACTGCGAGTTTCAGGAAAAGGGTACGAAAACTACGTTCCTCCATGCTGTTATATAATCTCTAGCTATTCTTTAAATATGCATAAATGGAGATTGATCTGGCTTACGTCTAAATAGTGAGAGGATGATGGAATCATTGAACGAGGGGGGCAATCTGCTACCAACGGCCCCTTTTCATTAGGCACTGGTGTTAGAATATATGACCGAATTTGAGATTAGTACTGTGGAGGAGTCTACTTGAAACAGGTGAGTCATCTTTCCTCGCTCTTGGGCCCCAATAGCCACACGGCGCCATAGCTGGCGAGGATAACTAGCTTCGCGTAGGAGTGAGCGTTAATCCGACAACTTTAAAGGCCCCAATGGCCCCACGGCGCAATGGCTGGCTGGCGAGTCTCGCGGTGGACACAAAAAGCGGCACTAATCTTCATTGTCTTTGGTTGTTGAGGTACATTGACCCCTATATCCACGGAAGCCGAGGAATAAATATCCTCAAAGAAAGAGTCTCCTAGACTTGAGAGAAATATGCTATGAATGTACCATAGCTGGGAAGAACATTGGTCAAGAAATCGTCGCATTGTTCCAGTACAGTTGAGACATTTGGTGCCGCTTTTTGTGTCCACCGCGAGCGAGTATAACTGGCCTCGCTTAGGAGTGAGCGCTAATCTGACACCTTTAAAGCCCCCTTTCTCTGCCCCGCTGCTCTCTTCTCTCACCCTTCTCTTCCTTCCTCGGGAACTTCTTATGCGATTATGTCTGACTCCGAGGGTTTCGGTTTCTGTACGTTCTGCGAACTATTTCGCAACCTCGACCAAAATTCTATCGTGGGAGCCTCTAGTGCACCACAAAAAGTTGTGCAAAAGCGCAAAGGAAGGTTGTCAGTTGTGTCAGGCATTTGTCCGCGGGCAAGGTCAGCAACACGAGGTCCTTGAAGACGAATTTGATAAGGATAAGGGCTTTCCAGCCACACAGCTCACTTGGAGCCCGAACTCATGCTCGGGACCGCATATTTTGCGCCAAGATGCGTTGTTTGTCTATCCCCATCGGGAGGTTGTGAATCTGTGGGTGGACTTGTACACGACTCATGGTAACATTCAAATTTTTATCCCCGAAAAGATTGAACATCAAGGTGAGGCGGACTTTATGCACCTTAGACGACCCCTTAGCCAGCATAATTAGTGAACGATCAGTTTACGAACATTCAAACTCCGAGGAATGTTTTGACATGATTACCAAATGGATGTTGGAATGCAGAAATGAGCACCCTGAGTGTTCTTGGTCAATTGATCATATTCTACCTACAAGAGTGATCGATGCTGGAGACTCTTCCTCTTCGACTCCGTGTCTGGTCACCACGAATGGAGCATATGGGTTATGGGTCACACTTAGTCATTGCTGGGGTGGTCAGTTACCTATGACGACAACCCTGGAAACACTACAGGAGAGAATGGAGGGAATTCCGATGACCCATCTTCCTCCGACCTATCGTGACGCGGTTGAGATAACCCGGAAACTAGGCTTCAGGTACATTTGGATTGACACGTTCTGTATCATCCAGGATTGTCGCCAGGACTGGGGAAGAGAATCGACAAAAATGCATGAGATTTACGCCAATGCCTCACTCTGCATCGCAGCCTCAGCAGCACCGAACGCCGAAGCTGGAATCTTCGCGAGTGCCGATCGAGAACGGCATATCTCTCGACCACTTATATCGTTCTCGTCTTCTCGCCCTGGGAGTGACTTAAAGGGTACCATATCTCTCCATCTTCAAATGAACGGTTTCCCGTAAACAAGAATCGGGAACGAAAACTTGCATGAAAGGACTTGGGCCTTGCAGGAAAAGGTCTTAGCTCAAAGAACGTTAGATTTTGCATCATCACAAATACATTGGAACTGTCGATCGAAAGGCCACTCAGAAAGGAGCCCGACTGCAACTCAACATTATTCTGGTGAAGCCATCGGCCGACGTCTTTATCATTTTCCCTTGGGCAGACTGTTAGATCTACGGCCAAACATTAGTAGTTCTACTCATATGAGGCACATGACGCATATCATGGACTGGTGGTACACGACACTGCGGGATTACACAGGAAGATCTATAACAATGCACAGCGACTTACTTCCAGCAATTGCAGGTTTGGCTCAAGCAGTTGCCGACCGCTCAGGCTACAGCTATGAAGCAGGATTGTGGTAGGAGGATTTTCACAGGGGACTGTTGTGGCAAGCATACAACACTGTCCAAAAAGCACCAAACTCTTCGATTCCCTCCGTAAGCAATATACCTCTTTGTTTCCTCTGTTGAGCTCCCCTTTCTACTGGCAAGCTCTGAGTTTCAGCTCACAGCTCCGGGCTCTCTCCCGGCTCTCGATCTGCCCTCACAATATGCTGCTAATTTGTTCTAGTGGTCTTGGGCATCGACCCAATTTCCATGGCGATATGGTTAGCGTACGCTCGATGTGGACACTTACGAGCCTGGCAACAAAGCGAAGGTCTTAGAGCTCACAACAACAAGCAGTACTGGAAATCCCTATGCTGAAATTATTAATTCCTGCCTGAAATTGGAAGGGCTTTGGCGGCCTATCAGCCACTGGATGGGTGACGTGGCTCCAGTTTACAACAATGCAAGATGGCAAGAAGACATGCAAGTTGCTAATCGATGGCTTAACGAGGCCGGAAGAGCAATACCTCTCAAGATTCCTCCACCGGGTCGAGTCGTTTGCACTCTTGATGAAAGACCCGAGAATCCCGATACATGCCACCAAGGCGTCGCTGATTCGCAAGCAATTGTATTGTAAATTGCCAGATTTAGGCACCGAACCCCAGGTTTAAGTGTTTTCGAGCACAAGAGCCATGGTACTACAGCTTTTGCACTGATTTTCGAACCTCAGAATAAGGATGAATTCAGACGAATTGGAATAGCTGAAATTCCCACTGAAAATGGCATGGCAGATGACTGGGAGACGAGGGCTGTTATTATTGTTTGAAGATGCAGGTGCAGTACAATCAGTAAGAATGCAAATATTGCCAGATACGACTTCTTTGTTCGTCATGCACTACCACCGCAAAAGACATAGTTACAACTTGCCCTTTCTCCCGTCCTCCCCAATCTTCAGGATAGCTGTTTGATTCTCCTTCTGAACCCTGTCCCAGAGGCTACCTTTTCCGGCCTCTTTCCCTTTCTGTTCCTCCCTCCTGAAGAATTCCTCGGCGCTCTTGATTCTGTTCGGATGGATTGCATCAAGCAACGCATAGTCCCTTTTGATCACATCATATTTCCAAGTGTTCCAAAACCCGGTGAAGTTGTCCTTGAAGCTCATGGTGCTCTTATCCTTTGGATCGGCGTTATATCCTGCTGGTACATCACCGGCACGACCCTTTAGCATAATGTTCCAGTAGTCTTCAAGACTCGTGTCAATATACTGAGCTGGATGGCCTGTCACTTTCTCGAATGCAGCAGCCAGCTCACCGTATGGAATAGGAGCGATTGCGACTTCTAGATCCATACCACTTGCACGCTCTGGGTGGTCGAAGAGCCAGCGAACGTAATATTCGCAATCGTCAAGTGCAACATGGACAACAGAACCCTTCCCCAAAGGAACTCGCCATGTGACAACACCATCCTCGACTGTTGGCGTCATGATTGTCATGCTTGAGATCGCCATCTCAATGTACGGTCCG
>Ga0302140_10008940_pt1 | contig 12455 bp, 12 predicted proteins | sample I_Bog_E1_1_FD_202095 | JGI IMG/M metagenome (GOLD analysis project Ga0302140, IMG submission 202095) | Peat permafrost microbial communities from Stordalen Mire near Abisko, Sweden - I_Bog_E1_1 | ecosystem: Environmental > Terrestrial > Soil > Wetlands > Peat | place: Sweden: Abisko, Stordalen...
TACGAGAAATCATTGAAGATAGGGGCTTCGAAGCGGAGGTACTGGCCACAGATCTCCCATCGCCCATGTTCGACAGACGGGGCTACCTATATGACGAGAACGAGGATGGAGAGGAGGAGCAGGAGGAAGAGACTTTCACAACAACGACTTTAGCTGTGGAGGGTATGACGTGCGGGGCGTGTACATCCGCAGTCGAAGGTGGATTCAAAGACGTGCCTGGTGTGAAACATTTCAGCATTTCGTTATTGTCCGAAAGAGCGGTGGTAGAACACGATGCATCTCTCCTGAGTGCAGAACAGATTGCCGAGATTATTGAAGATCGAGGGTTCGGTGCAACAATTATCGAAAGCAGCGTTGCAGCACCTGCTCACAGTATGCGGTCACGTCGTGCTAGCACCGGGAAGAAAGACAAGGTAGCAACTACGACTATTGCTGTTGGAGGGATGACCTGTGGGGCGTGTACTTCAGCAGTTGAAGGAGGCTTCCAGCAGAGTCTGGACGGCCTCATTCAGTTCAACATCAGCCTCTTGGCTGAGCGGGCAATCGTCGTGCATGATCCCTCAAAGTTGACACCGGATCAGATCGCTGAGATCATCGAAGACCGGGGATTTGAAGCCAAAATTCTCTCAACGCAATTGGGAAGCTTAAATCAGAATGCGACAGCCGCGGTAGCTATGTTCAAGGTTTTCGGCGTGAGGGATGCAGCTGCTGCAACAGCGCTGGAGGATAAGCTGAAGTCGATGCCTGGCGTCAACTCAGCCACTATAAGTCTGTCAACAAACAGACTGAACATCTCCCATCAACCCAATATCGCTGGACTGAGAGCCCTCGTCGAGCTTATTGAAGCCCAAGGATACAACGCGTTAGTCGCTGACAACGATGACAACAACGCTCAACTTGAGTGCTTGGCCAAAACGAAAGAGATCACGGAATGGCGCACTGCGTTCAAGACCTCTCTTACTTTTGCTATCCCAGTTTTTCTTATCAGCATGGTCATCCCCATGATGCTGCCGGCACTTGATTTTGGGAGTTTGGTTATTGTCTTTCCAGGCTTGTACCTCGGCGACATTGTTTGTTTGCTTCTCACGATACCCGTCCAATTCGGCATTGGCAAGCGTTTCTACATCTCTGCGTATAAATCTATGAAACATAGTTCTCCAACCATGGATGTTTTAGTTGTTCTCGGAACATCAGCGGCATTTTTCTTCAGTGTTGCGGCCATGATTGTCTCAATTCTGGCACCTCCTCACACTCGGCCAAGCACAATTTTCGACACAAGCAGTATGCTAATCACATTCATCACTCTTGGACGATTTCTAGAAAACCGCGCCAAGGGACAGACCTCCAAGGCACTGTCGAGATTGATGTCCCTAGCTCCTTCGATGGCTACAATCTACGCTGATCCCATCGCAGCGGAAAAGGCAGCGGAGGGGTGGGAAGTGGCAATTGGCTTGGGAGATGAGCCTAAATCTGAATCTACTCAAGAGGGTAATGCAGCAGAGGAGAAAGTTATTCCTACTGAGCTTATTCAAGTTGGGGATATTGTGATCCTGCGACCTGGAGACAAAATCCCAGCCGATGGCACTGTTACCCGAGGGGAAACATATGTCGATGAGAGCATGGTTACCGGAGAAGCAATGCCAGTCCAGAAGCGGAAAGGAAGTCTACTCATTGGAGGTACCGTCAATGGTACTGGCCGAGTCGACTTCCGTGTTACTCGAGCAGGCAGGGACGCACAACTCAGCCAGATTGTCAAGCTTGTTCAAGATGCGCAGACTACTCGGGCGCCAATTCAACGACTGGCTGATACGATCGCTGGGTACTTCGTCCCTACAATTCTGCTTCTTGGATTCCTGACTTTTGCAACTTGGATGGTCCTCAGTCACGTCCTCACCCATCCACCAAAAATCTTCGTGGACGAGAAGAGTGGTGGAAAGTTCATGGTCTGTGTGAACTTATGCATATCAGTCATCGTTTTCGCTTGTCCTTGTGCTCTTGGTCTTGCCACGCCCACAGCTGTTATGGTTGGAACAGGAGTTGGCGCAGAGAACGGCATCTTAGTAAAAGGAGGCGCTGCGTTGGAGACTGCCACCAAAATCACCCAAGTCGTGCTCGACAAGACTGGCACCCTCACCGTCGGGAAGATGAGTGTAGCCAGCTCTAATCTCGTATCTACTTGGCAAAACAACGAATGGCGCAGGAAGCTGTGGTGGACAATCCTTGGTCTTGCTGAAATGGGCAGTGAGCATCCAATCGGCAAAGCCATCTTAGCTGCTGCCAAAGAAGAACTCGGCCTAGGCATCGAAGGTACTATCGATGGCAGCATTGGTGACTTCGAAGCCGTTGTGGGCAAGGGCATCACTGCTCTCGTTGAACCTGCTTCAAACGCCGAGCGAGTTCGATACCGCATATTGATTGGGAGTGTGAAGTTCCTTCAAAGCAACAACATCACGGTCCCTCAAGACTCAATCGATGCTTCGGAAGAGGCCAACACGAAGGCTGCCGGATCCTCCAAAGCTGCTTCGGCTGGGACCACGAACATTTTCATTGGCATCGATGACGCATTTGCAGGACATCTGTGCTTAGCAGATACCGTCAAGGACAGCGCACGTGCGGCTATTGCTGCTCTTCACTCTATGAGAATCAAGACTTCAATCGTGACTGGTGATCAGCGGTCCACCGCCCTCGCCGTTGCGCGCATCGTCGGCATTCCCTCGAAGAACGTTCATGCGGGTGTAACACCGGATCAAAAGCAAGACATTATTCGTCAGCTCCAAAGCCAGGGAGAATGCGTCGCCATGGTTGGTGACGGTATCAACGACTCGCCAGCTTTGGCCACCGCCGATGTAGGGATCGCCATGGCCTCGGGCACAGACGTCGCAATGGAAGCTGCGGATATCGTATTGATGAGGCCAAACGATCTTATGGATATTCCAGCTTCTATTCAGCTTTCCCGTGATATCTTCGGTCGTATCAAGCTCAACCTTGGTTGGGCCTGCGGGTACAATATCATTGGCCTTCCATTTGCAATGGGCTTCTTCTTGCCCTTTGGCTGGCATCTTCACCCCATGGCTGCAGGGGCTGCCATGGCTGGAAGCAGTGTCAGCGTCGTGGCAAGTAGTTTACTCCTTAAATCCTGGAAACGGCCACGATGGATGGACGATGCGTTGGCAGAAGAGAAGGGACAAATCAAGAGGAGAGGCAAGGGTTGGGGTCTAGGAGGGCTCGTGGGCAAAGCCACAGATGTAGCCAGGGCCGTCACGGGCAGGAAGAGGAAAGAGGAGGATGGCTACGTACCACTGAGCACACTCGAGGCTGTATAAATGTCTCCTTTGTCTGCTTCAAATCTATCCGTCCTGTTCTTTAGCGTGCACGGTTGTCTCTGAGCTTGGATGTAAATTAGGACAGAAATATCACGAGATATATCCGATTGCATATTTTGATACCTACCCTGGGACTCACTCAGCCTCAGTGACGCGGACATCCTGTCGTCTTTTCTACCCGGTTCTAAGCTGAACTTCTGACAGGATGCAAAAAGTCAGGATTCACATGTTACCTATCACTCATTATCATGAACCCCTCCAAGATTGCCGAACGGAAAGGATGATCCTTCACGAGCCCACAACTATTGAAATCTATCAGCACGCATCACGGCAGCACGTTGCGCCTTTGCGGACGTGTGCAAGAAAGGATCCAGGTGCTTGGACCGAGCTCCTCGGACGCATTTCCGGATGGCTTCTTCTCGGCACTCCTCCTGGTCGGTGCCGCTCTCCATTCGGACACCCGCCGTGCCCACTTCTCATTAACAGCCTCGATTATAGAGCTTCTTTTGGCACGGCCCGAGTGTTCGGGCTTTGTGGGGTGGTCAGATAGGCAATGTCTCCGATGAAAGGGGTCCACCATCTCACAAATTCTCCGCCGGTTCCTAGACGTTTGAACCTTATCGGGCGACCGCAGGCGGGGTCAGACTCAGGGTCCTGGGTGGAGCGAATGGGAGATGAGGTTCAGGCACGCCGACGGCCTCTACCGTCCACGGCAAGGTGGGATTATCTGGGATGAATGCTTGACGGAATGCAGCGGAATACTGCTGCGGCAGGTAGGTTGGGCTTCGGGCTCAGGCCTGAGAATGGCTGGAAAGACGACTTCTCTCCTTGTGGACGTAAGTGGACTTCGGACTTGCCAGCTCGAAAGAGCTTGGGCGAATCTACAATGGATCGAAGCAAGACATCGCACGATTTGCTCCACTTCAACGCCGTGATGTCCCAAGGGGAGAGAAGGGGTACAAAGATGGGCGCTCTTCCCGGTTCATGGGGATTCTCCTCCTGCAGGACATTCGTTCCCAGTCATTCTTTTTGCATTCTTACTTTCCATCTCTTTGTATCATAATTCTCAAGATGAAGTACAGTTTCGCTCTTGCTGCGTTTGCGGCTGCTGCGTGCGTTCTTGCGGATGAAGATACATGTACTTTTGACGCTGTCGAGGCGGTTGAAGCGCCAGTTGTTAATACTACCACAATGCCCCTCACTCCAGCAAATACCACAAATCTGTTTGCTCCAGCTCCTGCGCCGGGAATTGACACTCACGATGTTGCCTATGTCGTTCCTCAAGGAAATGTATCTCTTTACTATGGCTCCAACATCACGACTTCGGCGAGTGTCAACATCAACCACACGATGAAGTACCCAACGATTGTCCTTGAGCAAATTGCTTCCATCATCAGTGTTGACTGCTCTAACACTTCGGTGGCAATGACTTTCAACAACTCTGCTGTTTTTGCGACTACGCAGGCTGCTTGGATTGCAGATGGAACTATGGTCTTCATCACCAACCACTTGGGTGACTGTGATCCTGTTTTGGAGAGAAGTTTCTTCCTTTCAAGCAGTCTGAGCTTCGACAATACAACTCTGGTTGCTACTGCCAGCTCTGTGAAGGCGAACGTCTCCAGCACTGCTGGTAAGTCTGTCTTGACTGGAACTGAAAGTCATGCTGACAGCGACTAGCTGCCACCGAGATCACTTTTGGCAATATTCCGACCGCTGATCTTGCCAAACGTGCCTTCACAACCACTCTTGACCCCAGCTATTCTCTCAAAACTGCTCTCGCCCTGCCTGCCGATACCACGCTTTACTCTTTCTCCCCTTACCTGACGGTAACCGCTGATACGGCATCCTTCGCCTCAAATGTTACTTTCTCCGGCTACCTCAAGTACAACTGGCTTACGTTCAGCTTGAAGGACCTGTACTTTGATATCGACGTTGGCTTTACCTCAGCTCTCGAACTTACAGCCGAAGTTGGAGCTGCCTACAACACTACCTTCACTTACTCTCCATCATCCCTCTACTACGGGCTTACCGTCCCTGGCATCCTTACTCTCGGCCCCGAGCTGGTTTTTGCCGTCGATGCTGAGGTCTACGCCTCCGCCGAGACCACCTTGACCACCGAAGTTCAAGTCGGTCTCGCAGACGGAAACGTGCACGTCGACCTCCTTGACGAGTCCAACACCGGTACCTCAGGCTGGGTCCCAACCTACAGCGCCAGCGCCACGATCTCCGGCGTCGCCGAAGCACAACTCAACCCCACCGCGTCCCTCACAGTCGAGATCGAGATCAGCATCTTCGGCGGGCTGGTCGACCTCTCGACCGGCTTGACAGCCACTCCAGGTTTCACAAATGATTTCATCTTGACTGCTGCTGCGGGTGTGGATTTGACTGGCTATGAAGATTTGACGAATGCGACGACGTGTGAGAATGGGTTGGCGATCGATAGCGAGTTCGTGTTTGATGTGAAGGCTTTTGCTACCGAGTGGTTCTCGACGACCTTGTATTCAGTTGATGTCCCGATTTTGAAGTCGTGCTTTGAGTACACGACGTAGGTAGATGTGAGCGGGGATAAAATGATATTCCGGGTGGAAGAACTAATATCATGATGTATAAGACGACTTTTCTTGTGTTCTGAGTCATTCAGTGGCTTGTGCAGAATTGATAGAAGGAAATGCTAATAAAGCAATAAGAAAGGAATTACTCATCTCACACTTGCATTGAGACACTCGAGACACTTACTTCTCTATCACTTGCCAATGCTTTGAGAATTCTTAGAAAGTACTCAAAACTCATAATTATGCTCTTGTCCAATACAAGTAATCATTTCTCAAACAAATTGAAGAAATTCGTTGCGTCTTTTTTGGTGTTCCCCTTAATCCGACTCAGTCGGGTTATCACTCAGTCAAATCCCGACTCAGTCAGAATCTCGCTCAGCGAAACTCAGACTAAGTCCCGCTCAAGCTGATCCCAAATCTCACTCAAGCAGATTTGATCTCAGCTCAAACCTCTCTCAGTCAGACTGCTCCAGCTGCGACGTGCAACAAAAGAACGTGACTTTTTGGGAACTCAAATTGTGATTGGATGGTTGGAGTTTAGAAACGCATTTGGGTACTCTTAGAGCTGTGTCTTGCAGCAAATATTGAGCACTGCTCAGAGATTTTCAAGATGAGAGACTTCATAGGCTATACAATTGTACAACATTTCGAAGTACCTTCAATAATTAATTTAGTTATGTTGTTGTTGTCGAAGGAGAAGTTGAAGATACTGGCTTCTATCGCGATAAGGAAAGGTTGGGGGGCTAATTTTCCATGCCTCGCTTCAAAATTGGGCCGAAATGACGTCCGCCAGCATCACGACAGCACAAGTGAACATTTCAATTGCAACGTAGAATTCTGCGTTCAGATGTCTCAGCGCCCGCGGAGCATTGTGTTTTGATTGATCGGCTGATTGACAAGCAGCTCATTTCACAATGGCTACGACAGCTGCTGGGAAGAGGGGACCTTCGGTCTTGGTATGTAGCTGGAGCTACCTCAGCAGAAGCCTTCCAGCTCCTCTTCATTGGGCTCGATTCCTCAAACTTCACAATCGTGAAGCTAACATTATTTTCAGGTCACAGACTCCCGCGAACGAGTGCCTACCGCGCGCAGCAACGCTCAACGTCCAACGACGAGTGGACCAGGCGCCGTCCGCAACCGCATGCCAACACGCTTCATCTCCGTCGATAACGTGCTTCAATATGCCTCCGAAATACCTTCTGGCCAGGCTCGAGGTCCGCCAGGTCGGCGACCTACTCCTGCGACTCAGCGACGACCGAATCCACCAGCAATCGCCGCACGAGTAGCACAGCAGAATGTTCCAGGCCGAAGCACGAAGGTGACAGAGAAGCTTGTGCTGATCCCCGATACTGTAAACGAGAAAGAGGAATCGGACGATGAGATAGATGAGCATGGGCAACCGCTGAGTTTAGATGGAGATGAGGCACCCCTGAAAGATGCGGAGATGGATGTGCTGAAGAAACGAGGTGGTATCCGTGGCAAGAGTTATGCGGAACGTCTGCCGAAGGCGAAGAGAGCAGAGAAGTTGGCGAGGGTCACGGCGTATTGTACGGCGCAGGGTTATAAGACGAAGGCTACGGCTACGTTTGCGAAGGAGCATCACGGGGCGAAGACGAAGCTGTATGATGATTGTCTTTATACAGTCTATCATCTGCCACTTCTACCCGGTGTGGAAGGATTTAGGATTAGGAGTAGTCCTGTGTTGAAGAGTCCTGGTGGGAAGGCGGTGCTGGATGAGGAGATCGAGCGGAGTGAAAGGAGGGACTATCATGAGGGATATTTTGAGGACACGGATACCTACGGTGTGAGAGGTGGAGAAGAAAGCCCCCGAAATGAAAGCGATGATGATAGGAGACGAAGGGAAGATGAAGGTCGGCGAACTAGAGAAGAGACACGAGTGCTTGCTCAAGGCCGAAGAGGTGACAGCCCGAACCGGATAGCACCAGACGCCACGACTTTCGGAGAGATGTTCGTCTTTTCATACGGAGTAGTCGTCTTTTGGAACTTCACTGAACGTCAAGAGAAGGATATCTTGGCCGATTTGACCTTCTCCGAACATGAGACGGGCATTTCTCTTGTGTCTCGACCAGTAGAAGAGGACGACTTCGAGACGGAAGAGCTCCATTTCGAGTACAGTCCTTTAGTTGAGAGACCCCGAGTCTTCAACGATATGATCACGCTCCGAAGTGGAGATCATATGATCAAGCTCGCAATGAGCCACGCCATTGCCCAGAGTACGAAGTTGAGCTTCTTCGAAGAGAAGATGTCCCAGACCATGTTGGATGCTCAACATGTCCCCAAACATCTGGCTCTCACGGGCCAATTGGGCATGAATAGAAAAGAGATCGTCAAAATCTTGGGTCGACTATTCAAGAGTCGTGTAGATGTCAACCTTTGTAAGATCTCAGCTTCGTCTTCTCTGCTGCTTGTCTAACATCTATTAGCATCAAATATTCTTGACGTACCAAACTTCTTCTGGGAGTCAGAACCTACTCTCCACCCACTCTATTTTGCTATTCGGGAATACCTAGAGATCACCCCTCGCATCAAGGTCCTGAACGAACGATGCAGGGTGTTCTTAGAGCTTGCCGAGATCCTGAGTGACAGTATTGCCGACACGAAGATGAGCACTATTACGTGGATCATTATCGTCCTCATTGTCGTCAGTATCGGTGTCACCGTCACAGAAGTCGGCCTGCGATTCGGCATGTTGGAGAAAGGGAAGAACGAGCGAGCGGGTTTGATAGGGCACGTGGGAACGGCAGGCAGGAACTGGACAAGAGCGGATTTTGATGCACCGCAGCTCCAGGCTATTTGTGGCGCTGATTTTGTTGGCCGGACGTTTGCTGAGCCAGAGTTGTAGGATATGTCTCTGTTTAGTGGGTTGAGTTTGCATAGCACTGGTGTTAGGGGTTTGGCAAATGGTCGAAAATGCTGTACAAACTTGATAGCATACAAAACATGCATCGCAGATCAGTGTACCCATATTGCACGGGTCTTTGGATTTTCACTAGGACTTGTTGGAAGTACCACAACCCAAGGGATATTGAAGTCGAAAGTCCCATTTTGCTTTAGAGAATGTCCCACAACTAGATGAACATTCCGTCTAGCAAAAGTCTTCTCTTTTTGAATGTTCTCCATCTCACAGTACAATGAACAGTACTTTGGTGCAACACTTTCCGACACTGGTGTTTCTGTTGTCTACGCTTATATAAATAATCCTCAAGCGAACCCCTATTCAAGTTTCCGCTATGCTCGAAAACCACAACCTTCCCAGAATACCGCTCATCTAAGATTCTGCACTATGCCAAACTATCTCATCCCCATCCTTTCATCCAATCTCGCACCGCAATACGGAAATTTACAACAACCCATCCTCCCTATTCACCCCATCCTCCCTCATTCACCCCAAAATCATAGGGACAATGACTACATCATCGCCGTCATGCCGTGAATCATACGCAAAATTTACTGCCCCGTCAGATGGAAATTTATCGTCGGACCTGTACTTAAGCATGCCTTTCGATCCTCGTCTCCGTTCCTTTTAAAAACAAACACCACTTCAACACCAGTTCGGATTCTCGCAACGCAACCACCCACAACACAAGATAACACAACACGATCTTCGAGATACCCTTGGTACATTCAAGTCTCGCGTACGCGCAACTCAAGACTCGTAAGTCCCCTCTCATATCACGGTCGCAACTGCCTTTGGTGCGTCTGTGCAATGTCCCGTCCATACTAATACATTCAATGTAGTTCCACTTGGCTCAACAACTCGTTGTCTCGTCAAATCCTCGTACAAGCCATCTCACCTGTCAACAATAAAATGCCAACCACTCACCACTGCCCGATGTTGAAGAAAGGTGGTTGCAGAAAGGCCTTCAAGACTCCCCGCGAAAAGAACCCGTACTGCCCTGCCCACCAGACCTACTGCACCCATAAAGAGTGCGACGAACGTGTTCACTTGAAGACGGAGCCGTGCATCAAGTGCACTAGGAGAATGGAGGGCGAGGAGAAGAGAAGAAAGGAAGAGGAGCAGAAGAAGAAGGCGAAGGCGGAGGCGGACAAGAAGAAGGCATCGATGGCTCAGAGCGAGAAGGATCGGAACAACAAGAATAAGCGGAGATGACTGCGATCTTGTTGTTTCGAGTGTTCATCAGCCTAAGGAACAATCTGAACCAAGGTTCTTCCTTCGATGTTCTTTGCGGTAATGGTGCATCGGCATTTTCTGGTATTCATGGACGGCGTTGACGCATAGGATGGGATATGCATTGGTTGGAGTTTCCGAGTTTTCAGGCGTTGCGTTGGGGGCGCAAGGGAGTCTTTTCCTTTTTTGGAGACACTGTACATTACAGAGCATATCGCGTGGAGCATGCATGGTTTGATGGCATTCACGATTTCAGCTGTCTAGCGTTTCTGGACTTTTCGCAAATAAACATATTTACAAAACAAACACAAAGTTGACGTCACAGAAGCACATATAATTTCGGTTTCTTCATAAGCCATTGCATTCATTAATATCTACAATGCCATGATGTCTTGCTTCACTCCTCCATCATTTCTGCTTTGCCAAAGTCTTGCGATACTCCTTCCATAACTTCACAAATCCATCGTACTGATCCCAATAGACTCCTTGCTCGAAATTGTAAACTGCAAATTTTGCCAATGCTCTAAGCAAGGGTCCCCGATGGTACGCATCATCGATGTAAGAAGAGCTTCCTTGTGCCATGGTTTGGTCGAAATGTGCTTTGATGAGAAGCTCGTCCTCGGTCAGGTCTGGCACGGCTTCTGCGTCAGGATCGCATTCATGAATGGAGCCATGCGTATCTTCATCAATCCAGAGCCAGAAGGGAGGCTTTCTCGCAAGAACGAGGGGAACTGACATAACGTCGTCCCAGTCCAAAACACCACTGACGACCCACTTCATCGTTGAAGTACTGTCGACTGATGAAGATCCAGGCTTGCTCTGCTGCTTGACATTGATGAAATCTTCAGAAGAGGCGCTGCCATCACGCTCAGACTGATGGGGAACTTCGTCCTTGCCCTGTGCGCTAGCAAAATCTGAACTCTGCGTCGTGGTTACTTGATGGATCATGATATTTGATGCAGAAAGATCCCAGTGCCACAGTCCACAGTCGTCGTCAGTACCTCGCATCATCCCCAGAGCCTCCATCTCCTTTGCAATGACCTGGAGTCTCTCACATCTCTCTACCATCTCTTCCCACTCTAGATTCCTCTGCTTGCGAATCTCGAGTAGTGACGTGATCATAGACACAAGCGGCTGCTTGTCTATCAAGGGTAAGTCATGGATGCCACTATTTCGAAACCCCGCAATCTTGATTTGCTTCGAGGCCCTGGGAGCAACGTCAGACCGATTTGGCAAGTCGCCATTTCCAACCAGTCTTCCAGGTTTCTCGAGGGCAACTGATTCAAGCTGAAGAAATATTCCGGCAACAGCTGATGCAATCTGGAGCTTCTCGGCAAGTGGCAATGTGTAAAAGATGTTTTGAAGGGCAACACCATCAATCCGTTCCTGGAGGACGTACTGGCATTGAAGGATGTTGTTGACGGTCGTATCGAACGCAGTGGTGACGGGAACATGCAGAAAGTCATATTGTGCGAGAAAGAGAGTAACAGCGATCTGATCCTTGATGTTGTCCATCTCAACCTCATCCAGCGCCTCTCGAGGGATCCTAAGGACGTAATCACGTTGCTGTCCAGATCCCAACGTCAATCCAATGACCCTGTTGTAGCCGCCACCCTTCATGCGTTCAATCTTCCATGGCGCTCCATATCCAATATCGCGACAGAGCTGAGCAACTTTGTGCTGGTAGGTCTCGAAAGCTTCCTGTTCATAGTAAACGGTAGACGAGCCGCAGCTGTTGATATCTGCACCGCTGCCGTCATCGGGGAGCTGAGGAGTAGGAGACTTCAAGTCGCAGTCATTCAGATTGTCCTCAAGATCTTCAACTTCAGTTGGTGGCGTAATATCGGTGGCGACCGGCTCAGATGGTGAGGAAGCCATATCAGGAAGCGCAAATGCGGATGCAGTTGGATGAAGTCGATCACAGCTGCTCTGTCTACTTAAAAAGCTCTGAAATTGTGCGCTCCGCACGATGGAAAACAAATGGCTATCACACTACTCGTAGGGTTTGATTTGTTGGAGTTTAATGCTTTGACGTGGTGCGGAAGAGGTGGTTGATCATGGAAGAAGTTGTTGGCGACGTCGAGGTCGTTAGAAGTTTTGTAGCTCGAGAAATGGGCACACCACGCATGAGTCATAATTTACTAGACACACTTAAATTTACAAAGGTGCACATTCACCTTGATTGTACTTTCTTTGTTCGGAAATTCGCAATTGCTCCGTCAGGGGTAAATTTACATTTAGATCACGTGAGTGCAACCTAAGCGAGCTGGTTAGTCATCGTTGGGCCAACTTCATTCTCAGTTCCTTCATGTCTCACTTCAACCCTTTCCGCTCGGTTCAGCATTCCAAATGGCTTCGAATAACTCGCCAAGAGCACTATCGAATTCCTGGAAAGTTAAGAATGAAAATGACGAGGAACAGGATGATCTT